>MDTE01075690.1_pt1 | contig 13726 bp, 5 predicted proteins | sample 811231 | NCBI WGS metagenome assembly MDTE01 (sample SAMN05326651, study PRJNA326480) | marine metagenome | isolation source: seawater | place: Indian Ocean: Red Sea | collected 2010
ACCCGGTCTGGGCTGCGAACTGGATGAGGAAGCACTCCCCCGCTACCTGCAGGCCCACGAACTAGTTGAATAAATCAGTTGCTACGGCGGCAGGGCCAGGTTGGTGTGCGCCTACCGCTGGAAGACAAAAAACATTGCTTTTAGAGAGCTAAATTATCATTCGACGAACCACTGGACATTCTTATAGCAATAAAAAATGAAACCGATAAAATACTTAGTAGCGATCTGCCTCTGTCTCCCGCTCGGCTGCAGTTCCCCCCAGGTGTCCCTTGTAGCCGAAGTCGGTCCCTATCAAATCAGCACCAGCCTAATGCGCGTCTACGTAGAAGAACTGGTAGCCGGACTGCGCCCCAATAAGACAGGTGACGCGGCACGGCGGCACTATCTCCAGGCCCTGATAGACCGCCGGCTTTTGCTCATGGAAGCCCGTGCCCGGGGGCTCGATGAGACCAGTTCCTTTATCAATTCGGTCCAGAGTGCTGTCGATTCTCGCGTCGAATCGCTGTATCGCGCGCGGGAAATCACCGCTAAAGTCGCTATAACAGAGGACGAAGCAAGGCGCTATTACGAAACCGAAGGCTATGGTCGGGAACGCTTCCTCAATGCCATTAAAGTAGCGAATCGGGCCGCCATCGATACCCTTGCCAGGGAATTGGCGGCCGGTCGCCCTTTTGCGGAAGTGGCCCGCTCCCACTCGCTGGATGAGCGCTCGGCCGAACGGGGCGGCGAGTTGGGATTTATCGGCCGGGATCTACTCGAATCACTCCACATCCCACCGCAGGTCTTCAAATCCCTGCCCCAGAACCAAAACTCAGACCCTCTAGCAGCCGGTTCCTCCTGGCATATCGTACGCTTCAGCAAAGAGCGCCCGGCCTCTTTTGAAAAATACCGGGCAAAGATCAATAGTCTGCTCTATCAAAAGCGTCTCGCTCAGGTGGAAGCCGAACACTTCGAATTGCTAAAGGAATCCTTTAAAGTGCGCCTGCATGCAGAGGCCCTGAATGCCCTGGTAGATGCCTACAATAGAAAAGAGCCCACTTCCCTGGAAACAAGCTCCGATATCCTATACACATACGAAGACGGCCAGGTTAGCCTGGGACAGGTCCAGAAAGTCCTGCGCCAGTTGAACGTCAGCTATGGCTTTGCCGATACCGTCCGGGCCAAAGCCTCCCTGGATTACTATTTCCTCACCTCTTATCTAATTCGCCACGCAACGCGAAAATCAGGTCTCGGCGAAACGCCCGAGGTAGAGCAGTTCAAGACACTGGTCACGCAAGACGCATTGCTCGAAACGCTCAGAAAGACCGTCCTTGCCGAAATGATCGACATCTCCGAGGAAGAGGTGCGCCACTATTACGAAACACATCTGGAAGCCTTCCGCCAGAGCGAGGCCATTTGGGTCGAGGAATTGCTGCTGGCCACCCGGGAAGAAGCTCTCGAGATCAAAGGCAAAATCGAAGAGGGGGGCGACTTTGAACAATTCGTCGCCAGGAGCGTGCGAGAAGATGCGCTCAAGCGCAACGGTAAATTCCACTTCCACTCGCTGACCAAATCCCTGTACCCCGTGCTTACCGCTGCCGTTTTCAAGGCCCCTCAAGGCGAACTTGAAGGTCCCCTGGAAGTAAAGGGGGGCCACTCTGTATTTCGCGTCCTAGAACGCGAAGAAAGCAGGATCCAACCCCTCGAGACGGCCAGACGGCAAGCCAAAGCACTGTTGCGCCATGAACGGGAAAACGTAGCACTGACAGATCTCTTGGTAGAATTACGAGAGAAATACGCATCCCAGACTAAAATCTATCCGGAAAATCTCAAGGTAGCAGTACCCGATTCACTATTGGGCACTCTTCAATGAAGTTTGCAGGCGGTATATTCCCCCCTTTCCAACGCGGGAAAACGAATTTCGAACGCAGAAAGGTCTGGGCAAAAAAAATTTAATGCATTATTATATCAATGAAAAAAAATTCTACCCGCTATTCTTTAAATTATTTTGTAACTTGACTGGTTAAAGTGGGGGTTTTTCAGAAATTTCCCCCGACATTTACTATATTTAGTTCAATAAGATTTTGCAACACTTTCAAAGCCAAGACCTTTAAATTAAGCAAGATGTTATAAAATAAAAACTTATGAGCTCCATGTAGATATTGTCCACACAGGAGTTACCCATGAGATATACCGCCCTAATTTTTTTGCTCTGCCTAAATCTCGCGCCGTCCCAAGAGCTCGAAGCCCAGCAGCGAGGATACAGGATCAGCGGCAACCAAATTATTGTAAATTCCTCGGCTCACTGGGGGCGATGGAGCTTGCCCACTCACGCAGTAGATATTATCACCGCACCCCAGGCGGGGGTTAAACCCCATTTCTCTCGCTCCCGTTTCAATGTCCTCGATGACGTCGACACCTTCTCCCGCCAGCTGTCGGAATTTAAGCGCAAGAAGAGACAAACCGCCATCTTAACTATCGATAGTACCGAAACTTTAGATCTTTTCGGCAATGTCATCCTCGACCGCAAGAAAAATCCCCTCTACACCTACCTGGCCCGCATGGGTATCAGCCGCGTTGGCTCAAACCCCGAAGACGCTGCCAATATCCTCGACGGCGATCCCAAGACCTGGTGGGAACCAGATATCGACGATCCCATAGAAGACTGGTGGATCGAGATCGACCTGGGCCGCAGCGTTCCCGTCGATGAACTCGTTTGCAACTTTGTAGACGAAGAAGACGGCGACCCCTTCCGCCAGTTCAGAATATTGACCGCCCCTTTTCAAAAAGTCCTCAACCAGGAAGTTGACGAAATACGCTTTCGCGTCGAAGGCGGCACCAAAGGCTCCAACGAAGACCAGAGAAGGTTTTCTTTCGGTCTCGAGCAATTTAAAGCCGATGACAACTGGCGCGGCCAAACGGTACAGGTCATACGTGTTGTCGTAACTGACTCTAAATATCGCCGCGGCCATATGGTTGAAAACGCGGCCGAACACAATGGGCTCGGCGACGATAAAGGCGATGTCATATACTATATAAAGAATACTCAGGGCTTCCAGGAACCGGTTGAAAAATCCGTCTACGAATCGCTGGAGGACACTACCCGCAAAGGCGATATTCAATATTTTATGCGCGAGCGCCCACGCTTGGCCGATATCGAGGTTTGGGGTTACGGGGACAATCTCAGCCCCGGAATTGTAAGCGGGGGAGGAAATGCGGTCTTTGAAGGGGCCAACGACTCCTTTTCTCCTGGCCCGGCCTTTGATGGAGATGGAGGCACCAACTTTATCCACCTGGTCTGGTCTCCCATAGTGGATCGCGGGGTTCTGCTGGTAGATATGGGAGCCACCTTCTGGTTGGATACCTTTCGCATATCCTCTTCCCTGCCCCGACTTTTAATCGATGGCTATAAGCTTCGTGGTTCGGACGGATCGCGGGATTCCAATGGCCAGATCAAATGGCGGCGCATCAGCGATCCACTCCGGGAACACAACCTGGAGGACCGCTTCGAGCACATGATGGACGTCTATTCAGACCCTCCCAAATTGCGCTACCTGGAACTCAGTATCGTCTCCGATGACCCCGGCCGCCGGGGCGGTTATACCGCCGGTCCGAATGTCTCCGAGTACCAGCTGTTCTCAAAGGGCTATCCGGCCGAGGTAGAATTAGTTTCGGATCTGATAGAATTGCCCGGGTCGCGGAACTTTGGTGGTATCACCTGGGAACCAGGGCCGGAAGACACGCCGCCGGGAACCTCCGTTGAGGTGCGCACCCGCACTGGAGATCTGATAGCGAAGGATATCCGCTTCACGGACAAAAATGGCAACCAGATCACCCAGGATGCCTGGAATAACCTCATTGGCAGTTTTAAGGGACCGGCAGACACCACCTACATCCCGACCAGAGGCTGGAGTCCATGGAGCCGTCCCTACAAAAACCCTGGAGACCAGATAACCTCTCCCGGGTTGCGGAAGTACATGCAGATCCAGGTCAAACTGTCCACAACCAACCGGGACAATGCCGCTTCAATACACTCTATCGGCATTGAGATGGCCACCCCTGTCGCCGAACGCATCCTGGCCGAAATATGGCCTAATTCAATTTCTACTCCGGGAATCTCCGATACCTTTGAAGTATTTATCCAACCCCATTTCATCGAAAGTCCGATCAACTCCCGCAGCATCGGCTTTGATGAACTCCTGCTGACCATGCCCGCATCTCAAAATATGGAACTTCTCGAGGTGGGGCTGAACAGCGATCCCGATAGCGACGAGGAAGACCAGGTCTTTCTACCCGCGGGAGAGGGTATCTTCACCGACTCGGCAAGCGGCGATCAGTTGCAAATTTTGAGCCCTGCTAGCGGCTCCGACTCCATCTGGGTGCAATTATCCGCCCCGATTAATATTCTTTCCCAGGTGTCCAAGACCTATAATAGGATTACGGTCGAAGGTGACCAGGTGCCGGTGACGGGAGATGGCCTTTGGCTCTCTGGAGCCTCCTATGGTCTGCTGGATCAGGAAGAAAGAGGCGATGTCCTCTATTTCAACACTGCTGGCAACCGCATAACCCAAACGGCCTATTTCGACTTGCCCGAAGGGGAACGGGGGCCGCAGCGCTTCTTCAGGCGCTTGACCGGTGATGGGGCTCAGTTTCCCTTCGACAGCTTGGGCGATTCCCTCAATGCCGGTGCCTATAATCGCCTCTCCCGCACAATCAAAGGCCGCGTAACCGGGCGCGGTCCCCTGATGCGCCTGCGCTACAAAGCCCCGGTATTTCTCAATGGTACCACCCTGCGCATATACACCCGCAAAAGCGGTGGGGCCGCACCATGGCAGGCCGCCGAAGCCGGCGATGCCACCGAAGATGTCGGTGGCAATTCCCTCTCTATCAATGTACCATTAGGCACCAAAGCACTCGATGAATTCGCCATTGCCCCCAATCCCTTCACCCCCAATGGCGATGGGATCAACGACGAGACGACAATTAACTTCTCAGTCTTCAAAATAACTGACGACCGCCCGGTTAAAGTGAGGATTTTTTCCCTGGACGGCCGCCTCATCTGGGAAGCGACGAAAGAGATTGGCAGTGGTCATGCCGAAATTTCCTGGTCCGGCCAATCTCTCAGCGGCCAAAAAGTAATTCCGGGGCTTTACCTGTGCCAGTTGGAGCTCCACATGGACGACCACAGCAGCAGTGCTACCCAAACCCGTCTGCTTTCCGTTGTCTACTAGCAGACATCCAGCGCGCCCATGGCTTCGACAGCAGGGGCACGAATTCGATCGTTGCCTTATGAAATTTCCCAGACCATATTGCTCGGTTTGGTAAAGGAGGAAACGCATGCTCAATAAGAACGCTATTTTTTGTCTCCTCAATATCCTAATCTGCCTGGGTTTTATTGCTTCTTCTGTGCATGCACAGAATTACGGAAGTCGCCTTGGCACGGTCCAGCGCGGTGGTAAAGTTTCCTTCCAACCGCAGGGCCCGGGAGTACTTTTTGGCCCCCTGGATCCAGCCAGGAAAAGGTGGTATGTACCCCAGGAGCTCTACAATGAGTATCAATGGCGGCAGTGGGAATATTCCAACTATGCCAGGGAGCACTATCAGCGCTATGTCGATATCGTGCAGGAAGGCGATTCTTTCTATGATCGCTATGGAAACTATATCACTCGCGGCTGGGTAATTTACAACAATTCGCAGATGCAGCCGAAGCAATTTGGCTCTTCGATTCTCAAAGCTTCGAGATTAAATGACTGGTTCAGTGGTATCCTCATCTCGTCCGACGCCAAAGGGCAGCACCACTACGCCCTCACCATAGGCGATAAAATCCGCAGCACCCTCACCCCCATGACCTTCTCCAAACCCGCCTGGGATGGGGCCCAGTTTGATTACGCCAGCGACAAATACCACGGGACCATAGTCTACTCCCGCATCAGTGGTCCCGGCGGCACTTCAACGAACGATATCGAATTTGTGGCGACCAACACCACTTCCCTCATCGGCGGACGCGTTACCGCCCAGGTGGGCGATTTTGCCACCCTCGGTTTAACCAGCGTCAATGCGCATCAGTCCAATACCATCATTGATGGCTTCTCCGGCAATCCGATCAGCGGCGAACTCACCCTGGACCAAAATAACACCATTTCCTCCATTGAAATTGTCCTGCGCGACGACTCCCCCGAAGACGGAGTTGGTGGTGCTGCCTTCTTCCCGGCCGGTTCCGATATAATTATCCACTATTTGCCTGGAGTGAAGGTCGACGAAACGGGCAAAGACATCCCCGATATCGGTAAACAGATCCGCTTCGAACCTATTATCGAAGGCGGCTTTGTACGCGAAGGATCCCTCTCCGCCGATGGCACCGAGGAAATCCGCCTGCGCTACGACTTCGACAGCCCGACCTTTATCAATATTGCCAACGGTTCCAAAGAAGATATCAAGAAAGTGGAATTCCGGCTGGTCCTGGGCAACGATTACCAGGTCTGGGTGACTTCTGACCGGCAATTGAACGATTCGGATGTTTCGGTCCTTCTCCTCAAGGCCCAGGCCGAGGGCAATGTCAAGGACAATACCAACCTACAGGTAGTCAGCTTTGAGTATGGCCTGCCTACGGCTACTCAGATCTGGGGAGCTACCCTGGAATTAAGGGATGTTTACGGCTTCGACTTTTATGGGGAATACGACCTTAGCTATTCCTACACTAAATACCCCAATGTAAATATCGACGGCTCCGAGGATAATCATTTAAGCTGGTCCGGCATTAGTTCAAAACGGGCCGCACCGGCCTGGATGGTCAACCTTTCACGCAACTCCTATCCCTACTTCCTATTTGCCGAATCCTATAGCATGGATCCGCGCTACAACACCCGCACCTTCACCACCCTGAGCTCTGGCTTCATCGACTATGAGGACGAGCGCGGCCACGTGCTGGAACTGGTCGAAGACAACGACGATCAGGACCAATTTCCCGACACCATCCGCAGGGACTTTCGCAGCGGTGATCAGCAAGTCTACCCTGGTTGGGACGAAAACCAGGATTTTATATCCGATTTCAATCAGAATGACAACCGCTCGCTGGTCAATTCCATTCCCGACTACGACGAGCCTTTTCTGCGCCACTCGGTGGACCGGCCCGAGTTCCTTTTCGGCATTGACCTCAACAACAACGGTTGGATTGATCGCTTTGAAAATGACGAACTGCCGGATTATCCCTACAAGAAGAACCACCAGGGCTATAACATCTATGGAGGCGCCCACCTGACTCCGGACATTCGTCTTTCTATCGGCGCCATGCGCGAGGATCTCATCTCCTCGGATCAGAAAAACCAGTCCAAATACGCCATCTTTACCCTGGATCGCAGCACCCCCAAGTGGGGTCGTTTTCGCCTTTTCGATATGTTCAAGTCGGTAGAGGACAATATTGTCGACGATCTTCTGCAATGGTTGCCCAGCGCCAATATCCGCACCGGCGAATTGACTAAAATCGAAGATCCCCTCGTCGCGCGCGATACCTGGATAAATTCCTTCTGGCTAGGTCACGATTACACCCGCGCCGGCTTTGAAACCATCAACTACCTGAAATACGATCTCTACCATCAGCGCCTCAGTGCCAAAGAGCGGGCGCCGACTGGACTGCGCAAACGGGATTTCTTCTTTGGCGTCATTAATAAGATCAGCTATCGTTTTGACCTGGGGAACCTGTGGATCGAGCCACGTGCAAAAAGCGAATTCCGCAACCAGAGCATCGATCTCACCTCCACCAACAAGCGGCGGGAATGGACTCGTTTGGAAGGACTTATACTGGGATTTCCCCTCTTGAAACACACCACTGCCCAGGCCGGTCTAGAACTCACTCAATTCAAGGATCTCAAGGATGAGGCCAACGACTTCAACGGCATAGTCGCCGCAATTCAATTCACCAATTCTTCGGCCTATTTGGGATATCAGCTGACGACTACAATGGGCTTGCAGATCGATCGCCAATCTCGCAAGGAGAAAAGTACTCGGACCATCACCCAGAGTTTTATCACGGTCTACGCTGGATTGGACTAGTTCTATCTGGCAATGATTCCCCCTTTTTCAGCAGGCTGGCGCCCTTTTTATGCCCCCCTGCTCATAGGCCTGCTGGCGCTGCTTCTGCGCTTGCTCTACCTGGGAGAAATTCAGGAGAGCCTGTTTTTCGAGATTCCGCTCGTAGATGCCAGGACCTATGTGGAGGATGGTGTCTATTTAAGCACTCACTCATGGGCGGGTCGGCCAGTACCTTTCTGGCAGGCGCCCTTATACCCCTATGCCCTGGGGCTCTCCTTCTGGCTCTTCGACCAGGATCTCTATCTACCGCGCCTCTTCCAGGCTCTGATCGGGGCGGGGATATGCGTACTTATTTACAACCTGGGACGGCGGATATTTCCATTTACCGTTGCCCTTGGAGCCGGCTTGCTCGCGGCATTTTACGGCCCCCTGATCTACTTCGGCGGCGAGCTGCTGCCCACCATCCCGGCCATCTTTCTCAACCTGCTTCTGCTGCTGAGTCTGGCCAGAGCACCGAGCCCGGCCTGCTGGCCCTGGCTGGTCTCTGGCCTCCTGCTGGGCTTTTGTACCCTGGCCGTGTCCAACATAATCCTCTTCCTCCCCCTGCTGCTCTTCTGGCTCTGGTCCACCAACAAAGGGGCCGATATCGTCAAGGGCCACACCTGGCGACAGGGTGCTCTACTTGTTTTGGGCTTTATCCTCGTCATCGCTCCCGTCACTTTGCGCAACTATCTGGTTGGCGGCGACCTGGTGCTTATCTCGCACAATGCCGGCGTAAACTTCTATATCGGCAACAACCCGGACTATGACCGCACGGTCAATATTCGCCCGGGTCAGGACTGGATTGAGCTTATTGATACTCCCAAGAACGAAGCTGGTATCCTGCTACCTTCGGCAAAGTCCCGCTTCTTTTTTGCGCGCTCCTGGTCCTATATTGCCGACGATCCGCTGGATTATCTGAAACTTTTAGGGCGCAAATTCTATCTTTTCTGGCACGGCGACGAAATCCGACGTAACCTCGACCCCTATTGGGCTCGCCGCGATTCGGGCGTGCTCCAGGTCCTGCTATGGAAAAAGGGGCTGACCTTTCCCTTTGGCCTGATAGCGCCCTTCGCCCTGCTAGGCTTGGTGTTCTTTTGGCGCAGCAAAGAGGGTCGCACGCCCCAGGGACGCCTGCTGCTGTACTTTGTGCTGGCCTATATGCTTTCGGTGGTCCTCTTTTTCGTGACCTCGCGCTACCGTCTGCCTGCCGTCCCCTTGCTCTTGCTCTTTGCCGCTTTTGGCCTCTACAGGCTCTGGCGGCGGCCAAATTACCGCGTCCGAGCGCTGCTAATCCTGGTCGGACTCATAGTAGTGACCAATATAGGTGCCGCTCCGCTGGATGCGGCACCGGATACCCAGCAGCGTTTCTGGACGGGCTACGCCTATGAAAAAAAAGGCATGGTCGCCAACGCCATGCGAGAATACCGCGCCGTCGTCGAAAACCGCCCCGACCACCAGAACGCCTTATTGAGTTTGGCCAATCTCTACAATGCAAAAAGACAATACGCCGATGCCATAAAACTCTACCAGCAATACCTGGAATTTTATCCCCAGGCCGCCGAAGAGCGCTTTCTCCTGGGCAATGCCTATCTCAATAGCAAGCTTTACCAGGAAGCTATCGAGGTCTACACCGAACTCATTCCACTGACCCCTCAATGGGCCGCTCTACACGGCCGCCTGGCCTACGCCCATCTGGCGGCCGGCCAGCCCCAGCGCGCTGTCCAGGCCTACCGCCAGACCCTGAGCCTCAATCCAGATTCAACTCTGGTCCGCTATCAACTGGTCCGCCTCTACGAATCTACCGGCGATATCGAAGCGGCCGAAAAAGAGTCCCGTACCCTGATCACCCAGGAGCCGAAAAGTGCATCCTACCACACTCTTTTGGCCGATCTTTTGATAAGGCAGGAAAGAGCGGAGAAAGGAGCACTGCGGCCCGGACTGCCGCCGCCGCGGCTGTCGGCGGCGGAGGAACTGCTGCACCGGGCTGTCGAATTGGACGCGGATTTTGTCCAGGCGCGCTGGAGTCTGGGACTCCTCTTCGCCGGCCAGAAACGCTACGCCGAAGCGATTGCGCACTTTGAAAGAATTTTGCTATTGAGTCCGGCGGAGTTCGAGGTGCACAGACACCTTGGAAATCTTTACAAGCGCACCGGGAACCTGGAAAAGGCCGATGAACACTATGGCCACTACAGCCTCGCCGAACGCGAAAAGAGAATGCGGCATCTCGCCGAAACCTCAGCAGAGAAACAATTAAAAAAGTTCCTGGGGAAATAAATGATTGACATCTGGATCCGTTTTTTGCTTGATTAACAATTGGGACAAACAATTTTTGCTCGGAATCTCGCAAAAGTCCCTTTTTTCCTTCTTCTGAATAGACGCTATCTTCAGAAAATCGAGCTGCTTGGATAGAGGTTTTATTTATTTATTTCCCTCTTTGAATAGAGTAAATATTATGAATAGAGTAAATATATCTGCCGGACAGCTTTTTCTTATCTGGGTCGGGCTCCTTTGCACTTGCCAAATGGCAATGGCGATTGAGACGGTAACTATCGGGGAAAATGGCACCTTGGATTGGCAGGGCAATGGCTCGTCGAGCGTCGAGCCCATCGATCCTCCCTACCGCTCCCTTCTCAACCCCAACGAGCTACTGGTGGGCAATGCCCCCGGCGATCTGGTCGAATTTGCCAGCCCAGACTTTCCCGGCGGCATCCACCCCCTGCGCATCCAGGACGGCGAAAACATTGCCAACAGCGCCTTGCAGCGGGGGGGGAGTATCACCGCGCCCAATGTTTTCGGCACGGGTTGCGTGCCGGCATGTCTCGATGCCCAGGATCTTCGCTTCATGCTGGAAGAATTGATTACCCTGGATGATGGAGGAGAAAAGAAAGCATTTGAGCGCAAGTACTACAACGCCCTGGGAACGCTCATCTTCATACAACTGGGGGGAACCTTTGGGGTAAATCGCGTCCGTTTTTATCCGCGCGACACTGTTTTTCCCTCGCCTACGACGCCCTTTTCCAACGATTTCTTAAGAGCTTTTGAACTCTTCACCAATGATGGCAGTAAGACAGAGGGCGGCAACACTATCTGGGAGCCATTGCTCCTTGAACCCGACAATGAGAATCCAGTCGTCGACATATACCTGGATCCACCGCGCACGGTCACGGCACTACGCCTTCGGTCCACGACCACGGTCAACTATGAAATTGACGAGTTCGAGGTTTTCGGCATCGGCTTTCTCTCCAATGCTCAGTACATCTCCGATATCTTCGATGCCGGTCAGCCCGCGGTGTGGAGTGTACTCCGCTGGCAGGAGGAGGTGGCCGGTGATTCCACCTTTTCCGACATCCAGATTCGCACCCGCACAGGTAGCGACACCAATCCCTTTGTTTTTACCCGCCTGCTCCACGGTCAGCGCAACCCTGCAGAGGTACAGCGCTCGGTCCTGGACACATCGGCAGAACTGGCCCTGGAAGAATATAAATCCCTACCTCTCAATGATGAATTGGGTCGCCAGTGGAATCCCGGACCCGTGCGGGACGACCTGATCAACTGGAGTCCCTTCAGCACGCCCTTGCCGGCCGGTGCCGCCAACGATCCGGCTGGTGCACCCATTACCTCACCGGGGCCCCGGCGCTACTTCCAGATTCAGGTGATTTTTAATAGTCGCGATCTGGATGCGGGGCGGGTGCTCAAACAATTGAGCTTCGATTTTCTCTCCCCCCCCCTGGCCGATGCCATCGTCGGTGAAATTTTTCCGCGCGATGTGCCGGTCTCAAAGGATACGACCTTCACATTTGCCCTGCGCGCCGAGGCAACCTCGGCCAGTCTGCGCGGCTTCGATACCGTCGAAATTTCCACCCAGAACCAGGTGAGAACTATAGAAGAGGTGCAGATAATAGACGCCAATGGCGATCTCATCCACGAGCGGCAGAGCTTTTCCGGAATAGACGATACCTCCGTCGAAGACGGCATTCAGATCGCCGCGGTTTCCCCTTCCAGTTTTGCCCTCCGGATTCCCCCAGTTAAAGAAGATGGCACCCTGATAAAAGTCCAATTTAAAACCAGCGTCCTGACCTACAGCACCAATTTTACTGGATCGGTGCAGCTCTCGACCGAACAGGGCTCATTGCAAACCATCATCCCGGGCAATGCGACCGAATTGGGAGACGGCGATGAAGCCGATCTGTCCGGTACTACGGTGCTCAGTTCCTCCGCGCTCGACAGGAGCCAACTGCTCGATCGCGTTACAAGTTCGCCTAACCCCTTCTCTCCGAATGGAGATGGAATCAACGACGAACTGGAACTGGGCTACAGCCTGCTCGCGCTGGGCGTTCCCCGGCCCGTAGAAATCAAGGTCTACGATCTTTCCGGCACCCTGGTGAAGGAGATATATTCCGGCGACGATTTCATCGGCGAGCACGTCCGCACCTGGGATGGGACGAACCTCTCCAACCGCCCGGTGCCACCGGGACTATACCTTCTGCGGATCGCCGTAAGCGGAGATGCCAAGGCCGAAGAACAGGCCCGAATTATCGGAGTAGCCTACTAATGTTTTTGCTTCTATACCAAGGACCCGGCACATGATTCGGTCTGCATTTCTATCCTGTATCCTGCTCCTGAGCACCCAAGCGCATAGCGGCACGGAATACCGCCTGGGCGGCGATGGCAATGACTGGCAGGCGTCCTTGACCGAGGCGAGCGTCTATCAGGTTTTCGATGGCGATGGTCAGGTGCTGCGCCAGGAGCCAGTCGGACTATCCCCCTTCGGTGCGGGGGCCGATACCCTGATCGACTTCGAAACTAATCCCGGTTCCATTCAGCCTCGTGAAATCGATCCAGGGAAGAATATCGCCCTGGCCGATGTCAATGCCGGGAAGACTATCATCCCCCTACCCTATCTACCCGGTTCCAGAGTGACTACTGCTGCTTGTGACCACGCCCTGCATGTCAGTACAATGAAGCTGATGCTGGATGGCGATCCCACGACGGCTACTTTCCGCACCTTCGTCCAGCGGGCCAGTGCTCCCCCCGGGGTTGGCAATGCCTGGAGAGGAGCCGTAGTATTCGATTTTGGCGGCGATGTGCCAATCAACCGGATTCGCTTCTACCCTCGTCTGAGCCAACGCGAAGACCGCTCCTTGATCGAAGCCATGGAGTGGCCCGAGCCCAAAATCGAGTCCTTTGGCGAAGACAGCTTTCTGGACAATTTCCTCGCCTGGTATGAAATCCGCGTCGGCGACAATTCCATTACTTTTGCCCCCGAACCCTGTAGCGGCAGCAGCGGCTATGGCGTGTCCGGCTCTTCTCGTCAGGCCGGTGGGGTAGCGACCAGCAAACGGCGCACGGTGCTGGGCAATTTGAGATGGGTTAGAAGCGGTGATCCGCTCTTGACAGTCCTGGAAACCACCAACGAAAACCTCGATCCGGTCGTCGATATTAGCTTCCCGACCCGATCCACCCGCTGGCTCACCCTGCGCGCCTTCCCCCTGCGCGACTACGAAGTCGCCGAGTTCGAGGTCTACGGTGACGGTTTTGTCCAGGAGACCACCTATGTCACCCCCATCCTGGATTTCGGCCAGGAAGTTACCTGGGGCAAGATTGGCTGGACGGGAGAAATGCCCGAGGGCACCCGCATCGAGATCCGCACCCGCACCGGCCACAGTCCCGATCCCAG
>MDTE01203951.1_pt1 | contig 13726 bp, 10 predicted proteins | sample 811231 | NCBI WGS metagenome assembly MDTE01 (sample SAMN05326651, study PRJNA326480) | marine metagenome | isolation source: seawater | place: Indian Ocean: Red Sea | collected 2010
GGACCTCGTCCGACAATGTCCGAGCGGCCACCCCACGGGACGTCCGTCTCGCGGACTTGCTCCATCCCAGCCCCCCCCCACTGGGCAGCCGGAGCCAGCGACCCGCGCGCCGATTCCTCGCCCCTCAGGTTATGACACTGCCGGGTTCATCGGGCTTGACCCTGTATGCACCGGTGGACGGTGAGCTCGAAGAACCGACGCGAGTCCGCTGGCTTCTCGACGGATACGATGCAACAGAGGGGCAAGGGAGCGGGGAACGGCTTCGGGTCGAAGAGGTCAGCAGTCCGTCGACTGCAACAGCCGTTCTCCTCTACGGAGACCGTGAGCTCGACCGAGTTGCTCTGACACGGTCATTGCCTTCCCCCGCAGCACCATGGATCGTTGCCGGTCCCCACATCGCAGTCGTCTCCTGGAGACAGAACCACCACGAAGGGCACCGGCTGGAATTCAGGGCAGAGTCATCCACTAGGAGGAATAGTGAGGTCAGCGCCGATGACTCCATTCAACTAGAGCCGGCTCGTGGGCGTCACCTGGAGGCGCTCCTCGCCAACCACCGAGACGGGGGCCTGGTAGAGATACAGCCCCATTGGCGCCAACTCTCCGTTCGCTGGGTAGACCCGGTCACAGGAGCCAGTCGGTCGCCCTGGTCCACGGCGACCCCAGGTGGGCTGCCCGCTCCGGACACCCAACGAACACTCGACACCGGTGCCCACGACTGCGAGAGCGAAGACTTCCCTCGATGGGGGCCTGGAGGCGTGCTCACCTGCTCCCGGCCCACAACGCCCGGCGATCGACTGCGCGTAGACCGCTTCGCTCCCGAGCAACCGGGAGCTCCACTGCAGACAATCCAGTTGTCATCCGGGGTCACCCATACCAGCCACTCTTCAGCGCCCCAGCCAAGCCAGGCATGGGTATCATCGGGTCTCGACGGATCGCTCATCTGGGCCAGCGAGGTTCTCGCGCTCTGGAGTCCCAACAGTTCCGGCTCTGTGCCCATCACGAGACTGGGTTCTCGAGGCCGACCCACCGATGATGGACGCTGGACTGCTTTCGGCCGTCCTGACCGAGTCGAGGTCACCCGTCGTGGCAGCTCTCAGCGCAGCCAGCTGGATCTTCGCCCCTCAGACTACTCGGCCAACCTTGCGCTCTCCGAACCCTGGCTCGCCGCGATCACCGGGCCTCCCGGCCACAGCCAACTGCAGCTGCAGCATCTGAACCTACAGGCGAGACGACCTGTAACTACACCCGGCGATGTCGTCCACCCTCTCCTGTCTGGCGAGTGGCTGAGTTGGTGCGAGGATGGGGCTATTCACACCCTCCCGTTGGGGGGTGGTCCCGGCGCGGTGCTCCCCCTATCGGCAGGATTCGGTTCTCCGGCAATCAGTCTGGACGACTTCCGCATCGACGAGGTCCGCGACAGCCACGGCATCGAACTCTGGGCGACCCATCTACCCACAGCAACCCCACTGCCGCTCTGGAGTGGCCCGGGCCATCATCGCCTGAGGGGCGGTGGTGGCGGACGTCTTTTGGTGTGGAGCCGGAGTCCTTCCGGCATGGACACACTACAGCTTCGCTCGACACCCATCCGAGTCTTCGAGGAAGATGGTGCCCACTGGCGCGGCGACGCCATGGACATCGTAGATGGCGGGCACGGCGGCCGCGGCGGCCGCCTGCAAGAGGGAGAGGCCCGCACACTTCGCCTGGATCCCGGACCCGAGAGAGTCCGCGTCGAACTCTTCGTCACCCCATCGGCCGGGTCGGCCCAAGTAGAGCTACGCCAGGGAAGCACGTTGCGCCGGGTCACGGGTGTCAGCGGAGCACCCGCTGAAGACCTCAATGGAACGAACCAGACCGCTCCCGTGGGCCGGTGGGTCGGCTTTCCGGGCACAATCAGCCCCTCCGCTGGCGCCGACCCTGCGGACCGGCAGCTGGAGCTCGCAGTCACAGCAGAAGCAGGTGGCTTTGTCTTGGACGCGGTTCGTGTCATAGAGGTGGGGTCATGACACCCATCACACGCGGCAAGGCCCTAGCAAGCCTCCTGGTGATGAGCTGGATGGCTTGGCTCATCGTAGTTCTCTTTCGGGACACACGGCCTGCCGCCCTTCTTCTTGGCTACCTGGAGCACTCGGGCTGGGGCCTCATGACCGCGGGGCTCTTGGTCGCCGGAGCCTGGGGCATCGGCAGCCCAGCTCGCCGCAAGCTGCTGCCGGACTTTGGCACTACCGACCCGGTCAGCGGAGGCCTGCTCTCCATCGCCCTGGGCTGGATAGCCCTTCAGTGCGTCACCGTCCTCCTTGGAAGCCTGGGCTTGCTGACCGTGTGGCCGGCTCGATCCCTCGTCGGGCTCTCCGTGGCGGCCTTCTTGCTGGAGCTACGTCGTTCCACAGGCATCCGAGCACTCTTCCGAGTCCCCCGCTATCCAGTCGCCACCGGAATCGCCTGGGCCGGAGCCGGGGCCCTGCTACTGCCCACCTTCTTCGCAGCCGGCGCCCCTGCCCTAGGCCCGGACGAGGTCCAATACCACTACCGATTCATCGAACAAATCATTCGAACGGGGGGATTCGTAGCCAACCCCGAGGACCCCATCTCGGGATTTGCCCAGGGCTTCCACGCGACGAGTGCCCTCGCCTATTCCGTGGCCGGGGGGGCCGCACTTCGCCCCCTGAGTCTTGTGTTGGGACTCCTCACGATCGTCTGCGGCGAGCGCATCACGCGCCGCACGTTCGGGCCGGGAGCCGCGCTCATCTACCTGCCCGTGGCCGTTGGCGCGGCTTCCTTGGTCCGATTCCTACCCACGATCGGAACGGATCTTCCCATGGGTTTCTTCGTGACCATGGCGACGCTGGTCGTCCTGGACTGGTCTCAGGCTCCCACGAGCGCAGGCCTCCGCTCCGTGATCCTGGGACTCCTCGGGGGAGCGGCCCTGGCCATCAAGTTCACCGCCGCCCTGTACCTAGCTCCTCTCTACCTCGCGCTGCTCATCATGCTCTGGCGATCTGGGGCAGGTCGACAGTCCACGGTGAGACCCCTGCTGATGGCTGGAAGCCTGTCAGCCTTGTTCACCATCCCCTGGCTGGTGAAGAATCTGGTCCACTGCGGGCACCCCCTCTATCCCATACTCGGCATGCCGATCCCTGAAGCTGCTGCGGCTGCCTTTCGGTTCAACTTCACCGAAAACTATGGCGCTGGTACGGGCTTAGTCTCCCGAATGCGGACTCCCTGGGACCTCTTCCTACTCGGCCGCGAGTTCGACCACAGACACTTTCTGGGCCGCTTGAATGGCTGGCCCTTACTCGCCCTGCCCGGCGTGTTGCTAGTGGTCCGACAGGGCCGACAGGCACAGGTTCTCATCACGCTTGTGGCTCTCGGCTTCCTCGCCTGGGCCCAGGTGCTACGACGGGTGGCCTATCTGCTCCCACTGTGGCCGATGATCGCGGCCCTTGCGGCAGGAAGCCTGGCGAGCCTTGGCGGCCGCTTGTCTCGGCGACAGAGGCGCCCCCTCGCTGTGGTCCTCGCCGTGACGCTGGCGGCCTCGGCCGGCGCGGAGGTTGCCTCGCCCTACGTCGATCTGCTCGATGATGCGGCGGTCGCCTGCGGCCTAGAGTCCCGTGCTGCCTATATCGACAAGAAGCTCCCCGGCGCAGAGGCACTACGCTGGGTGAAGACACACGTTGATCCCGCAGAACCCATCGCTCTGCTCTGGACTTGGCACGGCTTGGACTTGCCCCATGCGCTGCACTGGATCGGTGCTGAAGAATTCACCCCCCTCCGGCTCGCAGTCCACGAGGCTGGAAGCCCGGAGGGATTTCGTGACCAGCTCAAGGAGCGAGGTATCCGATGGGCATTGGCTCGCCGGCATCGATTCATAGCCAGCAACTATCCCCTGCTCTCCGAAGCCGACTTCCGGGTGGGCTTCGAGGAGACGGTGCTTCGAGTAGACGAGACACTGTCCCGCTATGCGATCCGCCGCTTTGCCAGTGGTCCCTTCGTTGTCTATGAGATCCCCTGAGTGCAGTTGACCACCCACCGGTCACCGATATAATCCCGCGCCTGTGACCGAGCCTAGCTGGGTCACACACGCGAGAGTGGCGGAATTGGTAGACGCGCTGGGTTCAGGGTCCAGTGGCCTTCTGGCTGTGGGGGTTCGAGTCCCCCCTCTCGCACCAACTCTCTTTGGAACTCCCTCAGGGGAGTCATGGAGTCGAGAGAGGCTGACCAAGAGGTCAGCCTTTTCTTCTTGGGCCCCTGCGGCCAGTGATGGCCTCAAGGCCGGCGCTCTAGTCTTTCCCGGACTTCTTCGAGCCCTCGTCGGACTTGACCGAATCCTGCACCTTGTCCACTTCCTGTTCGACCCAGCCAGTGACCTCATCAGCCGTTCTAGCGGCCTCTTCGGCTCCACTTCGGCCCAACTCTTGGGCATGCTCCACAGCCTGAGAGGAGAATTCCTTGCCCCGTCGGGCAGCCTCCTCCGCAGCCTCCAGACCCCGACGTGCCACATCGCCCGCGGCCGAGCGGACCGGCTCCACCGACTTGCTCACCGCCTCCCGCATGGGCTCCGCCGACTGCTCGATGGCCTCTCCAACCGGTGAAGCTGCCTCGCGAATAGGCTCACTAGCCTGGCGCATGGGCTCGACCACATCCCGTACAGGCGGAGAGTCCTGACCATGGTTGGTGTACCACCAGGCTGCCAACCCCACGAACACACTGACGACAAAGAGGGTCAGAACCAGCCGAATAACCTGCTTGACCAAACGCACCAGGAGCACAAGCGCCAGTCCGGCAATGAGCAGGCCGATGATGATCTGAATCATGGGTCTAGGGGATCGGATCCATTACGGCTGTGAGATCCTGCTGTTCGAGAAGCTTATTGTGGGCCTCGAGTGCAGACACCTTCATGCACTCGGCGAGCGTGGGGTAGTTGAACACCGTCTCGAGAAAGTAGTCGAGCCCGCCACCCAGGGCCAGCACCGCTTGGCCAATGTGGATCAGCTCAGTCGCTCCGGTTCCAATGGCATGGACCCCCAACAGCTCGCGAGTCTTACGATGGAAGACCATCTTGACCAGCCCGCTGTCGTCTCCGAGGATCTGGCCCCGAGCTATCTCCCGATACCGAGCGACGCCGGTCTCATAGGGCACTCGCTGATCGGTCAGTTCGTGCTCCGGCTTTCCCACCATGGAGATCTCGGGCACTGAGTAAATGCCAATGGGAAAGTGCTCCGGCATCACCGACGCGGGCTGCCCGAAAGCATGGAGTGCAGCGAGACGTCCCTGCTCGCTAGATGTAGCAGCCAGCGCGGGGTATCCGATGACATCGCCCACCGCAAAGATGTGGGGTACGTCTGTACGGAAGTGCTCATCGACTTCGAGTCGGCCCCTTCGGTCTGGAACGAGGCCCACCGAGTCAAGATTGAGCGTGTCCGTGTTGCCCTGCCGACCTACGCAGTACAAGACCAGATCCGTCACTAGACGCTTCCCCGACTCGAGACAAATGACAGGCATTCGACGCCCATCCCTGTTCACTAGATCGAGACTCTCGAGGGCTTCGCCCATGCGGAAGGTGACCCGATGCTCACGCATCTGGTGCATCAACTCATCCACAATCTCACGATCCAGAAACTCCAAGGGCCGATCCCTGCGCTCGATCAAGGTCACGTCCACACCCAGAGTTCCGAAGATCGAGGCGTACTCGATGCCAATCACGCCACCGCCCACAACCACCATGCGCTTGGGCAGATCCGTGAGACCCAGGACACCATCACTGGTGATGATCAGGCCATCACCATCGGATACTCCTGGCGGAGGCGCCGGCCGTGTGCCCACCGCCACCACGATGTTCTCGGCCGTGATGGACCGCTCACCATCAGCCGTCGCAATGGACACCGAGTGGGACCCGGAAAAGCTCCCCCGCCCACGGATCACATCGATGTCATTGCGCCAGAGTTGATTTTGGATGACCTCTGTCTCCCGGCGGACAACTCCATCCACACGCTCCAGCAATTGCGTTGCAGTGGGCCGCAGTGGCGGACCTGTGGAGAGATGGCGAGGCAGGTCCGTGAGTGTGACCACAGCCTGCCGAAAGGTCTTGCTCGGAATCGTGCCGGTGTGCACGCAACAGCCACCGACGATGGGCCGGTCGTCGATCACGGCGACCCGTTTACGAAGCTTGGCAGCCTGAACTGCCGCCCGCTGACCACCCGGACCACTGCCAATACAGACGAGATCGAAGTCGTACATTCCACCCACAGTCCGCTCTCCGCAACAGGCCAACAGCCCTGATGTCAAAAGCTACCATGGGGCCCAATCAAGGTGCTGCCCACGGAGGCATCAACTTCTGTCGCCCGCCTCGTTGTTCCCCAGCCCAGGGTTCTGAAGAGCCAGGGCTCCAAAAGCCTCCACCGTTGGCTCAAGCAGTGGACAGGTGGGGCCTCATCCATTATTTCAGCAGCAGTTCCTGCGGTGCGGTTCTCTCGGCTCGGCGGCAGGACATCACCGGACTGGATCAGGCCCACAAGGGATCCGAGCCAAGCAGACAGACACCTCTGCCTCCAGGCGGAGAGATCACCTAGAAGGAGTCCATGGTGCTCGAGGCCGGTTTCCGAAGAGCAGCTCGAGCGCCGCGGCCGCTTGTGGGCCTCGCGCTGGCTCTCCTCCTGCTTACTCCCGCCTGCCATTCGCAGACGTCGGTAGAGCAAGCCGAACATGCTGGGGGCGAAAGCAACGATGAGGACGCCACACCAAGCAGCCTCCCGACCCATGAGAGCGCAGCCGCCGCGGACGCAAGGGTGGACGCCTCCGGACTAAGTGGAGGCAATGGCGAAGCGGTCGGCCTCGCCGGTGACTCACCGGCAAGGGTCGGAGCCCACGGGACAGAAGAAGGCTCCTGTGCTGCAGACATCGTCGTGCCACCCGGCTGGAGAGTCCTGGACGAGTGCTTCGATACCCGCGATGCGGCCCGGCGACAGGTCCGACAGCTCCGGGCGCACAATCTTCATGCGACGTCCAAGAAGACCCCGGGCGGGCGCTTCGCAGTTCGGTTCGAGCCCATGACACAGACCATCGCTCGTCAGAGAGGGCAGACGGCCATGGCGGACCGAGCAGAACGTGGCCTGGACTTCTACGAGCTCCGGGTCGCCCAGCTCGAGGCCCTCGACACCTGGGGCTGGCAGGTATCCATGCCTTGCCCTCCAGGCTGGCAGGATCTGGATAGATTCCACGTCACCGCCTACGTGCTCGCACAAGAACGGGACTTTCCAACGACCCCAACAGTCACCGACCCATGTGGGCTCACGGGCACTTATTCGCGTCCTTTCCTCTTTGGCGAAGGCGTTCGGCTTCAAGGCAGTGGCCGAACAAACGAAGGTCAGATCGTGCACTTCCGTGGCCAGAACTGTTTCGAGCTTCTGGACTGCCCACGGGCCGCCAGTGGCCGATGCGCTAAAGCTGGGCGCACGGTGGCGGTGGACCGGAAGGTCATCCCTCTTGGCACAGAGTTACTCATCGAAGACATCGGATACCGCTTCGCCGAGGACACAGGCGGAGGGATCCGGGGCAACCACATCGACGTGTATTACGGAACCCGCCTACGTATGCGTCAGGCCCGCTCCCACACACGGGAGAACCGTCGGGTCTGCATGAAGCTTTAGCGGCAATTACTTGCGGCGAGGGCGCACTCCAAAGCGCACTTCCAGCCCCACGAGGAAGTAAAGGTCGTTGCGCCGGGTGGAGTGAAGCTTCCGAGCAAACCCTTCTTCCTGGACTTCGCTCTGAGGATTTCCGGGGTTCGCAATTGCTACATTGTCCTCCCCAGTGGCCGGGTCCGTTCCGTTCGAGCCCGGCGGTCTTACGTTCTGGGCAACCTGGAAGTGCGTGTCCAACATCGGGTGCCCTAGCAACGACTCATAGCGATACGGGCGGAGGTACCTGAACGCCCCGGCGTTCCAAGAGTTCGTCTCGTGATCGATGTAGACAACCTGAGCAGAGTGAAAGGCTGTCTGAAAAAATGGACCGATGGCGATGTTGGCCTTCTCATGGGGAACAAGAAGACCCGCACGACCCGAGGCATACATCCTCCGACTCTGCCAGACCTCGGGTACCACCTGGACTTCTTCCACCACCGTGACCGGTGCGCCATCTGAGGCGCCGCTCAGAGTCCACTCTTGGAGCACGGGCTGCGGATCTGTAACGCGAGGGGTGCCCTCGACACCCACCGGCGCGTAGACAGCCACCTCACCACTGAGAGTGACGATGGTGCTGGAGCCCAGCTCCACGGCAGTGGACAATGCCAGCGAGCCACCGAAGTGACGCATCGCGTATGAACCCGCATCGAGGAAGCCAACAGTATTGTGGTACTTGGGAGAGCCCGCCCAAGGAGCAAAGCGACCGAACCCCATGGCAAAGCGTGGCTCGATACGCACTTCCGCACCCCGACCACCAGAGGCCACTGAGTTCTTGAGTCGAATCACGGGGCCCACATAGACCTGGGTCACAGGCCCGGGCGCGTGACCGTGGAAGTCGACCCCCTGCGCGGGCCGCGCGCTACGCTGGTCCGTACACGTGTAGCCCTGGCTATTGCCCGCACCCCCCTGCTGCCCCCCCTCGGAACCTCCCACCGGCTTCCCGCAGTACTCGTAGGTGGGAACCGCGATGTCGACCAGGGCCCGAGCCCCCAGTCCCAAGAATGACGCCGCCGAGAGTGGATAGAGATCAAAAGCCAGCTCCAGACCCACCGGGCTGATCCCTGGAGCCTTGACGTCCTTGTGGTAGAGGGAGCCCAGACAAGCCGTGTTCTCTATGCGGCCAGGCTCGCCAACCTCATCCAGGCAATCGAGGAACCGAACCCCGCCGCCCCCTCGATAGCTGAGCCGCACCTCCAACACGTCGGGCGATCGAAACCAGCTCGCGGCAGCCCCCTGACCAGCTTTCACCTGCCCCCCCAATCGGCGCAGGCGAGTCTTGGCCTTGCGCACCAGACTCGCAAACAACCCAAGACCGTCCTGGCTCTGGACGAATGCCTGAAAGTCATTGACTGCCAACTCGGCCTGCCCGAGGCACTGGGCCAGGACACCACGCCAATAGAGGAGGTATGGCTCACTCGTCCTGTCGTAGACCTGACTGACCCGCTTCCAGGCCTCCGACACCTTGGGGTACGTCTCCGCCGATTGCTCGATGTTCAAGCTGTACAGATCCGCACAGTGCGCCTCGTTGATCCCCGCAGCTTGGGTCGCCGCTTCCACCGCTTCGTTGGACAAGGCGGTTCCAGGAGAGCAGAGCACTGCGATCAGCGCAGCACAGGCCACAAAACACCGCGGCGCTCTGAATCGACTCAACGACATGTCCATCTCACCAGTCAGGCCAATCTCCGAGCGGCCCTACGTACAGGTGATTGCGAACGTCCTCCCCTTCCCCATCCCCCACAGAGACGACGGCGATCCATGGCACGACCTTGTCCCCGGAGTGGGTGTATTCCCACACTGCCACCTCCTGATGTCCGTGGGTAGCCAGATCGAGCCGAGTGGACTTCCCCGTCGCCCGGTCGAGACGCATCACGGGATTGCTCTGTTCTGCTGACTCGGCGACGTAATACAGCACTCGGCCACCGTCTGAATAGGCCGGCCTCGGAGGCAGACCCGGAGGCACATAGACATTGCGCACCAGCTCCGTCAACTGGCAGCGGCCGTCCATGGGCGTGGACAAGTGAATCATGACGTGTGACTCAAGCTCGGGATCCTTGACGCCGGCTGGGACGCGCGCGTAAGCAACCATCCCTTCGGCTCCCGGCAGAACCACCATCGAGATCAACTCGTACAGGTGCAGCCTATCGGCAGTCAGACGCTCTCGAACCGCCGCAGGCTCAGCGGGAGCTGCTCCTCCTAGACGAGTGCCCGACGGGGTCGCACTGATCCAAAAGATCCCGCCATCTTCCCTCGAGACAGCCAACGAGTTCTCGACGACTCCCGGGCTCTGGCTGAGTTGGACTCGCTCCTCGGCGAACCCCTTTCCCGACAACCGATAGACGTCGACACCCTCGCTCTCAATCGTTGCAAACAGGCGCTGCCGTGAGCTGTCCGAGCGCACCTCACCGACACGTCCCGACAAGCCTGGCACTTCGCGCGGAATGCCATCGAAATAAAACAGGCTGGAGCTACCACCCACCGATCGGACAAAGAAAAAGCTGGAGGCATCCCACCAGGCGGCGCCACTGTCGGCGCGGTCTGCAGCAGCACCCAGGGACTCCATGCGAGACGAGCGGGAGCCGGGGACCAGTTCGTCGGATATCGTCGCGCCGGTCACGCGAATGACCCGCAACCACGTCAGCCGACTGCGATCTGTGATCTCATGAACCAGCTGAGGCTGGGCGCCAGGCCCCCACACGGGGCGCTGCACCTGCCGTCCTTCAAGAGCTGGAACATCTGACACCAGCCGTAGCTTCTCGGCAGCCGCCGGACTGGCGGCGAGCGCGCTACAGACAACCAGCGACGCCAGTATTGGGACTCGGAAGCTCATGCCTCACTCTCCGCCCGGTCGAACATCCAGACTATCGCCCGCCTTCATCACGCGATCCACACCACCGACCTGGTAGCGCCCTGGATACAGCCAAAAACCCCACTGACCGGGCGCAAACTCCACATAACGATTCTCCGCTACCACCTCGAGTTGTGCAAAGGTCACATCATCCAAGACCGCTCCAGCGTAGCGGATACGCGGCGCCAGAGAGGACGGCCCACCACCATCAATCCGAACATAGTGTTCCGTGAATTTCTCGAGACGGCCCTGCAGTTCCGAGATAACAGCCGACTCTCCCTGGCGCGCTGCCTCCCGAAGAGCACTTGTCGCCGCGGTCCAGGCTGCATTCAACTCCCCCAGTTCCTCGTACACCTGGGCGGCCAACATCAGATACTCGAACGACTCACCTGCATCAGGGCAGCCTGCGAGAGCCTCAACGTAGGGCCTGGCCTCCTGGACTCTCTTCTTCTCCAACCGAGACCGAATGGTCCGTAGATCTCCATCGAGGCTCCGGTGGCACGGATCAGTGGAAGCAGCGCCAGAGCCGCTGAACTGGGAGTTCTGGGCACCGGTTCGGCCCGAGGGACAGCCGCACCCGAGCGCAACAGCGAGCATCAGCAACGACAGCGCAAGACTCGACCTCACAGTCCAGGCAGAGAGCAATGGCGAGAGTTCATGCAGCATGGAGCTGACCCTCTCGCAAGAGAATGCGTCGGTCGGCATAGTGCTCGGCCAGCACTGCGCTATGAGTCACCAAGAGCATCGCCACACCCGTACGCTCGACCGCTTGCCTCAGCTCGCCAATGACTTCGTGCTGAGACACAGGATCCAGACCAGCGTCAGGCTCGTCCACAAAGGCAAACACTGGATCCGCCAAGAGCAGCCGAGCCACCCCGGACTTGCGCTGCTCACCGCCGCTCAAGAACCTGGGATAGCGATCCAGGATCTTTTGGATTCCCAGCAAGTCAGCAACGTGCTCCACCCGGTCCCGCGCTTCTGCGACTCCAGCCCCCGGAACACAGACCTGGCAAACCGTCTCTGTCAGCGCCTGCCGCACCGTCAAGAAAGGCGGCAAGATCGCGCCTGTCTGCTGAAGGAGCCCCTGGTACCGGACCCTCAACGGCTGTAGCTCCCGAGCCGACAGGTTGGTCACCTCCTGTTCACCCCAGAACACACGGCCGGGAGGAGGCACCGATCGGAGGCGTAGCATGAGGCTACCCAGGACGGACTTCCCCACTCCGCTGGGGCCTGAGATCGCGACCATCTCTCCAGGGTGAATCGCTACATCGATCCCCTCCAGCACAGAACGTCCGTCACCCTCCTGCACCGGTCTCGTCCAACACAGGGACTCTCCACGAACCACCGGCGGTGCAGTCACGACAACACCCCCTCGGCAGACTGAGCAGCGTGGACAAAGCGATCGAAGGGAGGTTCTCCAGCCCCAAGGTCCTCCGTGCGGGCCACGATCACGCCCTCGTCAACCAACAGCGTCTCGCCGCCCACCGCCTTCGACAAGCCGACGTCGTGGGTGATCAACAAGACACCAGCCCCCGAAGCGAGGAGATTCTCGTCGAGGAGCTTCCGAAACGAATCGCGAGACACAGGGTCGAGCCCTGTCGTCGGTTCGTCGATGATCAAGACCTGGGCTCCTCGCGCAAGAGACAGCGCCACCAGGATCCGTCGAATCATCCCCTCAGAGAGCTCCGTCGCCACCGCGTCCAGGTTCTCCGCGCTCCCAGACACTCCCAGGGACTCCATTCCCGCGATTGCCTGTTCCAGACGCGCCGCATCGGGACCCGCGTCCGCCCCTCCTTCGGAATCCACGGGAAGCAGGGCCTCGAAGTGGTCTCGAACCGTCCAGCCCGGCACTAGGTTCTCCCGGCCCCCCTGTGGCACGAAGCTCAAGACATCGCCTCGAAGCGCTGCAAGACAGGCCACATCGGTCCCCGGCTGGGCCGAGGCGAGGTCCACAGTCACCGATGCGCCTCCCACCCTGAGCTCGACCGTGCCCTCAGCCCGAACGGGACTACGAGGCAACTGCCCCAAAGCCAAACGGGCGAGCAGGGTCTTGCCCGCCCCGGAACGGCCCATCAGTACCGTTCGGCGCCCAGGCTCCACCACCAGATCCATTCCGCCGTCGGGTGTGGCTCGACCCGGAACCAGGACACGAGGTTGCCGAAGACGCAGGTAGAACTCGGACGAGCTCATGCGGACCCCACTCGCTTCGGCTGGGCAAGACGAAGGAGACCACCCAACAACACCGCAATCAAGGTCAGCAGTATCACCGCGTGCATCATGCCGACCGCCTCGACACACACGCCCTCGGGTGGGCAGAACATCCCCTGCCGTCGCGGCAACAGCCAGGGGCCGAGCCGGTTGAACTCCATCCCCCACGATGTGCTGAAGCCCGCCCTCACCGAAGAGGCTCCAAAGAGGTAGGACAGGGCGATCTGTGTGAAGGCGACCTGGGTAAACAGGGCCGCCGCGTGTCTCGCGATGGTCTCTTTCAGGTAACCCAAGAGCAAGTAGGTACCGAGCACGCGTCGCAGTGGTAACCCGTGGGCCATGGCCCCAGCCAGCACCTCCTGCTCTCGCAGATCGCGCAACTGAGATGCCACCTCGTTCAGGGCGACCGGAAGATAGAGGACTAGGACGATGGTCCCTGCCACAAGTGGGCTTGGCTCTTCCAGAAGCAACATGCCGAGCAAGACGATGAGCAGCCGCGGCGGCGAGGCCCCCGCCAGGCCCCCTGGCGCTGACTCGGGGGCCCCATAGTCGGGCAGTACGGGACGCTGCAAGGCCACCCACGTACGAAGACCCAGAGCCCCGATCAGAGCGAACACCGCCAAGAGGCCCGGTGCGACGAAGTCGGTGACTCCCACGGCAATCACCGAGAGGAAGTCGCGGCCCAGCATGTCCACACCCAGAGGATGGGCCAGAGATGGCCAGGCGGCGCCCTCCTGAATGGGTCGCGGCTCGGGCCCGAGAAAGCCAATGGCTGCCAGACCCAGAAGTACAAGCGGGCACAGCACCTCGATTCTCTGGCCAAGCCCCTCTCGCAGTTGCCCAATCATCGGCGACCCCCGAGCAACCATTCGAAGGGCAACTGTTCGACCACAAAGACGAAGGCAGCAAAGAGCAATAGGACGGACGCAAGCAGGAGCCCGTCGACTCCCTGCCTGTCGACGACCAGATCGCGAAGGGTCTCTCCCAGTCCGTTGAC
>MDTE01086069.1_pt1 | contig 13725 bp, 14 predicted proteins | sample 811231 | NCBI WGS metagenome assembly MDTE01 (sample SAMN05326651, study PRJNA326480) | marine metagenome | isolation source: seawater | place: Indian Ocean: Red Sea | collected 2010
AAATAGCAATTGAGGGAAAAGAGACTTTTATTGAGGCTGGTGGAAGTAGATTGGATTTAATTCCTTGTATGAATGACAATCATCTTTGGATTGACACTTTGAAACATTATGTGGAGTCAATGTGTTTGTAAAAGCAGCTCTATTGGTTGTAATACGAGTGTTGGTAATGGTTCATTCCAACAGTACCATTCCTGCTTCCTCTGGGTCGAATTCCTTAGGAAACTTTGTGTCGACATTGTACCGAGCAAAACGCATGTTAGTCTCGCGCAGTCCAGCTCTGGGTCTATCTTTTCCGCCTGGAACGGGCAAATCAGCTCCTTGAAGATCAGCCCCACCTAGCTTAGCTTTTTGGAGTCTTGCTGCACGTAGTGAAGGTCCAGTCAGGTTAGCGTCCCATATATTGTCTCCACGCAGGTTACAATCACGCAGCTCAGCAGCAGTGAGATTAGCATCCATCAGGTAGGAGTTCTGCAATTTAGCCCAATACAGGTAAGCCCGCCTCAGTTCAGCTTCACGTAGTTTAGCTGCACGTCGAGTAGCCTCGCTCAGGTCAATCCCACTCAGGTTAGCGCCACTCAGGTTAGCCTTACTCAGGTCAGCTTCACTGAGATTAGCTCCTTGTAAGTTGGCTCCAGTGAGGTCAGCGTTTGACAGGTCAGCGTTTGACAGGTCAATTTCATTGAGGTCAATACCCGCTAAGTTAGCACCTGCAAAATTCCGGGATGGTTTTACTGATTTTTCTATCTGATCGCGAGTGAAATCTGTCATACCTATACTATACACCAACTGTTAATAGGTCGACAAGACCGTCTTTTTAGGTTTTTTTTTGAATGGGGCATCAGTTACTATTTGTTTGATTTAGCTTGATCGGTATCTATGGTAGTTGTAATAGGTTGATCTGCTGGCTTTACCAACGCTAGACAGGCATGTATGCATTCTGTATGTACTTTAGCCAGCTCTATAGCAGGGTCTTTACTACTTTGCTTTATTCCAGCACTTATGCTGTACTTAGCCTCATCGAATAGACTTTTTCTTACGGAAATATACCCAGATTCGTCAGGCAAATCTATATCCCATTGACAATTATCGACGGGTGTATTTTTTTGCGTATAGTCAGTTACTGTGGTGTTCAGGCGTGATTTTAGAAGTTTGTCTATACAGGCAACTATTTGTTCTATGGGAAGTTCAAATAGTCCTACGATGGTACTCTCTGGTTCTGTTCTGTCTGACATATCTATACTATACACCTTGAGCCAGTGGGTGTGCAACTCTTTATAATATAGTATCCGATATGGAGTTATGTTTTATATTGAAGTAGTGCAGAGCTTGGCGTTCGTCTTGTGTTGCTTTGAGTATGGGAAAGTCGAGATAATCAACGTGATGGTTTATGCTAGACACTCATGGCTAATAGGACAGTGATAACGCCTATTCTAGGATTGTTCTTGACGGTCTTTAGTTTTGCCTTGCGTTATAACGTATAAAAGCAGTATGAGCTGCTCAACTAATAATACAAACAGTAAGACGGTGATGGTTATCCAGTTTATTGCTTGAATCAATTGCGGATTCCAGGTGAAATAAAGATAAAGCAGTGTCAAAGTGGTCCCGAAGAAAGGCAACTGTGCTAAAAGGTAGCGGAGCCATGATTTGTTAATTCCACGCTTAAGTATGAAATGAGCAAAGATTATTGCTAGTATCAGTGGTAGTATCAAAATGATGAGGAGCCAGGAACTGAGTTGAACTGGAGCAGGCACTTTAATAGGGTAGTTTTCCTCAGTTGGAGTCTCTTTAATTAGTAAAGGCCAGGCGGGAGTGTACCAGGTAATATCTCTAAGTTTGTCGAGATTATTAATTGAACTAAAAGTGCGTTCGATTTGGCGGTTAGACCTTCTGATAGATCTTAGCGCAGTAAGTGCGGTTTCTAAAGGTTCACGTATGGCATTCTCTAAAAGATTCCAACCTAATTTGATATTACTAATTGCATTATTAATAGTATCGTTAGGCGTAACTGGTGGATTGCTTGGTGCAAGTACAGTGGATACCAGAGTTGAGGTAGGAGTGCTGATAGACACTACAGGCGGTGGTAAGAAAGATGTAGATGTGGGTACTATAGGTAAGTTGGTAGATGTTAGTGATGGCGTTGGTAGTGAAGACGAATTGTCAGGTGAGTCCTCGCTTTGATTATGTTCCTCCGCAGTAGCTGTCGGAGTGAAAGTGGGTGTGAAGGTAGGTGTGAAAGTGGGTGTGAAGGTAGGTGTGAAGGTAGGTGTGAAGGTAGGTGTGAAGGTAGGACTAGATGTTGGAGTATGAGTTGGCGTGGCGCTAGGTGTCAGAGTATAAGTCGGACTACTCGTAATGGTTGGGGTTCTTGTTGTAGTAGAAGTAGGAGGAGCATCAGTATAATCCAACTCGGTAGCTGAGGCTGTAATCGTTGCTGTTGTAGTGGGTGTTTCTGTGTGTGTAATTGTCGTGAAGTTAAATGTTGTAGTATCACTGATTCCCGAATAGGAGTTGCTGGTTGCATTGTCAAATGCTGTAGAATCTATTTTCACATAGTAAGATGTACCTTCGTCGAGGTCGTTAGACGGATCGATAGTGATCTGTGTAGCACCGCTCCCAGTTACCTGACCACTTGTTACGCTAATAGCCTCTATTAATGTGTTGTCAGACTTATGGATAGAGATATTGCCAGTTTCGGCATCAATTTCTTCTGAAAAAGTTAATACTATATTTGATGTAGTAACCACATTGTTTTCATTATCAATTGGAGATGTGGATTCTAGAGTAGGAGGTGTTGTGAACATCATTGGAGTATCGTGCGATTCTGAGTTTTTATTTGCAAATGCTAGATACAGATATCCGGTGTTGCCACTGCTTGGCACATAAGTATCACGCGACTGAGCCCTCGCAAAATCAGTCCAACCATCACTATCATTGTCTTGCCCTGCTGATGGATTATTGTGATAAGCCTTTAGATATCCGTCAGTGTCATAGAGCCATCTGACTAATCTTGTGTTGGTTGCGTTGTGGCCTATGTCCCAATCAACCGTAGCTTCTTCACTGGCATTTTGAGTTTTTAGTCCCCAGCTGCTGGAATTATTTCCTGATGATGTGTTGTGTCTGAATAGCGCATTATTAGTTGATGTGTTCCCGTCGTGGTCATCTTGACCGCCGCAGCACCACAATATTCCTGTGTCAGGTTTAAATATGTCATTGACTTTGTCTCTGTTGTCAGGTGATTGATCGTCTAAATAATTGTACAGTTCGGTGCCTAGATCGCCTGATATGGGACTTGTTGATTCATAAAAGTAAAACCAGTTACCAAAACCATCGTTCGGGTCGTATTCAATAAACTGACCTTGTTGCAGGGGTATCGAGAAAACAAGTATCGACTTATATTCGGTATGTTCAAGGGTGCTGGGTGGAGCAAGATTTCCACCTTCAAGGCCATCAAAAGACGAAGTTGAAAAATTTAGCCCAGTTTCAGTTGTGATGCCTTCGTAAGAATTCCCGGCAATATCATCTATTGCAGTGGATAGTATTTTTATGTAATAGCCACCGTTGGGAGATAGGTCAGCATCTGGATTGATAGTTACTGTATTTCCGAAAATAGTAACGGTCGAATCTAGTTCTATATCCCCTTGTTTTTGGTGGAGTGTTATTTTACTGGCGTCTCCGGTTATTGCTTCTGAGAAGGTAAGCACAATATCGGCTGATGTTGAGACTGCATAGGCATTGTCTGATGGTTCTGACTCGCTTAGATTAGGATTGGTTGCGTCAGCTAATACATTGTGTGAATTTCGTAGGACGAAATATGAAGTAATAGCAAATATTATCAGGCGAACATATGTTGAGTTATAGCGATTAGATATAAGATCTATCCTGTTTGAATGTAATGTTGTGCAATTAGTTTGCTATTTTAATATACTTTGCTACTGGAATGTAACTTATGCATTACAAATAAGTCTCGAATATTAGATAGGTTGTTAATAAGGTAACTATAAATACGCTTTTGAGTTTGTGTTTTAGACTGATTGGCTTGAAGATTAACCTACGGTGGAATAGCGTTCTAGATGTAGGCTTGCGACGGAAGTCAAAACAGAGGGGGGACTATACTGGTATTCGGCAATAAAAGAGTCGCAGACGGTTATTTGCTTTTTATAATATTATCAAAGCTTAGATATGCGGTGCGAATTAGACCATTGATATCTCGCAAGCTAGAGTATATATCCATATCGTCTATTTCTGTAAGAATGCCTTGTTCATCACAATAATCGATAAAACTAGCCCCATTTTTTACGAGCTGTAGAAGTTTGGGGGGATAATCAGATTCTTTGTTAGATATATCTTCATGATGCTGATATCCGTAAAGAGTACCTGCTGGGTGCATGTCTGTTCCTAAATTTGGGTCTAGCGTGATCACACCAATAGGTTGGCTTATTGTAGACAACGTCCATTTATGTGAAATGTCTGAGTCCCAATCATGGTCAGCTCTAATGTCCTGTTGATTTTCTAGATAGAAATCCACAACAAAAGATATAGATCTGGGTCCGATAGGGTTCCATTTTTTGTGAATTGGCATGATATTTAATGTGCACCTAACGGGCTATCCTTACTGATATCAGTACACAGCAGGTTAGCCATACTTATGGTCGCTTTGCTCAGGTCAGCTCCGCTGGGAGACTAAATCCATTGAGTTCAATGCTTGTCAAATTTGCATTTTCTAATATGTGGTCCATTACTATAACTTCCTTTCGAGTAAAATCTAACATATCTATACTAGAGTAGAGTTTAGTTTTTCTCAGATAAATCTGGGACAGTTGTCTCTACAGAAACATAATCTGAGTTGTCGCCATAATCATAAACGTACAAGTCAGCTATAACAGTAATTCCTTCTGGAAGTGGTTCAAATGAGTACGTTAGTGCGTCGAGATCAGCGTATAGCCACAAGTCAGAGGCTGAAACCCAGTCTAGAGAGCCGTCATCGTTCTCCATTTGAACTACTGGGAATATAGCTCCTTCAGGATCGGCCATCAGTTCTCCCCACTGACCTGACTCATCAACTTCGTAGTATACCTCGCTGAGAATGTCGCCGGTGTCTCCGTCGATAACCAGGCTTAATTCAACATCATGGATAGGTGCATCGTCATTTTCTAATTCATTTGATGGCATGTATCCTAGTGGTATGTCAAAAAAGTACAGGTTTTCGTCTTCATCAACTGTGAAGTATGTGTACGCATAAGAGGTGTCATAACCATCGCTCATAGTCAGGATTGATAGGTCATAAAATGCGCTTACGGTCCCGTCATCATAGATCCAGCCAGGTTCCTCACCAATGAAATACAACATGTCATCTGCGGGATCAACAACTCCATAGTAGAGAATCACTTCGGTAATTGTCTCTTGAGATAATGAGTCAATATTGGCGGTTATTGTTAGTCCTTCGCTATCAATGTAATATTCAGTTGATGTTACTTCCTGATCTAGCTTTGCTTTAGACATGTCAGGAATATTCTGGCCAGCGGATAGAAAATTCTCTAAGAAAGCTCTCCAATTTGGAACTACATCCAAGGATAAATAATTTTCATCCATATAGCCAATTGTTTTTGGGAAATATACTGATAGTCCAGATGCCCGCTTTGATGCAACACCTGCAACTTTATTTACGACCAATCTATTGAGAACATTTAATGTCTGTTCTATCTCATTGTCTACACCAATCCCGGCTAATCCCTCTACAAAATTACCAAGATCAACTATATGCGAATCTTGATCAGGGTTAGGACTACTACCGAAACGAGACGATCCATTGAGTGATCGCGATATAGAAGGTGCGACTGGAATTGGATCTGAAAGCAATGGGTCAAGTAGATCAGCCATTGAATTCTGAAATTCGTCAAATACAGTTAGATTCAATACAGAAAGAGTGATGTTTTCGTCAGTATCAAAACTTTGTGCTTGCGATTGGAATCCTTTGGCAATGTGTGAACCTAATTCTTCGGCTGAGACATTATTTGTTCCATTGAGAATCTGTAGTGATTGGTAGTCCCAACCGTGGCCAGGTTCTAACTCCTCTGAGGCGACCATAAAGTCTGCTAGGTTAGCCATTGCTGCCGCAACCTCATATGTAGCCATTAGGCAGGCGTCGAACCCAACAAGGTCTAGTTTCTCTACGGCGACGCTGGATAAACCAGATTTTATCCCGGTCTGGATTTCCGATAAGTTAAGGATGTCTCCGGCAATGTATTCGCCGCTTGGGTCTAAAAATGGAATGCCGTCTTCAAATTCGTCAGGGCCCATTCCTGGCCAGCCTGCTCCATGGTCCCAAAAAATTAGACCATTTCTGTCTGCAGGGAAATTAGACAAACCAAATTCTATGAAATTAGCCAGTGTATCGGCATCACCCATATTTAGACCCTGTTCAACTGATTTCAAAGGTGGCAAGATGGATACTTCCTGATTGCCAAACAACAGCATTTTGGTGTCATCCCAGTTTCCAAGTCCAACAAAATCTTGATTGGTGTAACCTGGAAGAAATTCTTCGTCTAGAGGCGACCTATCGGCCAGTACTAATAGATTGAGTTTGTTAGATGCATCGATTGAGAGCATTTCTTCCAAATCTGTACCTGCAAAGAATTCAAGGTCGGTGTCGCCCATCATATAGACTAGAATAGTCCATGTGCTTTCATCGCCAACATCATTGGTGAGTTCTTGGTTTACCGGTTGATCAGTAGACTCTAAGTCAAGATCGCCAATCAATTCTTTTGGTGGTTCAATAGGTAGATCATCTATTACCGTAAAGGTATCGAAAATCCTTTCGACTGCACTCCAGTCATCATCATTAACAACTTGGATACCTAACAGTATCATGTAATCTGATGCGTCGTAATATGTTGGTATCACCGCTAATGAGATGTATCTGCCTTGCTCACTCTGTTCATTGCATTGCCATTCGTCCAAATGGCCCGCATACAATCCGTCATCGTAATCGATCCGTTCAACCATCACACATCCGTCTTCTGTAAGGTCATTGGCGAAGGTATCGAGAAGATCTGTAGTGTTGCTAGAAAATTTTTCCGCAAGCCATCTGGATGCAAGAAAATTTACTCCAGGCACATTCCAAGTCTGAGCAAGGTCTGTTAGGTCAGTTGAAGCACTTATGGAATAACCAATGAATTCGTCGTCTACTACACTCGGCGCAATATCTATATCGTTCCACTCAGTCGGAACTTCAACTACGATTACATCAAATTCATCGGTAAGCTCTTTGTAGTTCAATTCTGGTTTGTTGTTGTTAATATTTTGTCGCTGATCTATTTCAGTAGCCTGCGTAGCTTGTGGGGTGTTTGTTGCTGAGGGCGTATTTGTCGGCATTGCAGCTATTGTTTCCTCTAGGGATAACTCTAGTTTATTCTCGAACTCTTCGGTTGCAAATACCATAGTCTCTGTAATACTAATTGTTTTGGCATATGCCTCTGTAGCATCCTCCGAATCAGATAGTGGAGCGTTAGTCTCTGAGGCGGATGCGTCACAAGATATAAACATGAAAGCTAGCAGCAAAATAATCTTATTAGATAAATATTTCATAGTTGTTAGTTCGTCCTTAATGGGTACAAAATCCTACAATGTGGTTAATTTTAGCATAGCAGGAATAGTTGTGTACTGTTTGATTCAGGTTGGGCTGATTACGGGCGAAGCTTGCTCGACGGCTATGATTTGGTGTATAGTAATCGTATGTCAAAGCGGGAGTAAACAACAAAATGTTAGCAATAATTTCACCTTCCAAAACTCAAGATTTTTCGCCATGTGATATAGACACTTTCACACAGGCTCGGCAGCTAAGCCACACTCAAGAATTAGTCGACATCTTAAAGAATAAAACTCAGAAACAAATTTCAAAGCTTATGTCTCTTAGCGAAAAATTGTCAAAACTGAACTTTGAGCGATTTCAGGAATTTAGGGCGACTTTTGAGTTAGACAATGCGAAACAATCTTTATTGGCTTTCAAAGGGGATGTATACAATGGTATTGATGCACCTTCACTTTCTCGTGAAGATCTAGAGTTTGCCCAAAAAACCGTGCGTATACTTTCGGGTTTGTATGGTGTTCTTAGGCCGCTGGATCTGATACAACCATATCGTTTGGAGATGGGGACAAAGCTTGAAAATGCTCAAGGCAATAATCTATATGATTATTGGGGTAGTGGTATTAGTGAAATCTTAAACGAAGATGAAGAAGAATTGATTGTTAACCTAGCATCGAAGGAATATATTAAAGCCATTGACAAAAAAGCACTTAAAGCTCAGATGCTGGATATTGCATTCAAAGAAAGGAAGAACGACGCTTACAAAATTATTGGCATTTATGCCAAGCGGGCAAGAGGATTGATGATTAGTTACATCATTAGAAATCGTGTGACCAATCCTGAAGAACTCAAAGAGTTTGCTGAGGAGGGATACCAATTTAAGCAGGAATTGTCTGATGATTTGGCGTGGGTTTATGTTAGAGACTAAGAGAGATAATTATTTTAGATCATATAGAAACTAGTAGGGTGTATGCTTGAAAGGTAATATATATGGAAGATAAAAGGTGTAGAAATCGCGCACGATGGAAAGGAAGAAACAGTGAAAAAGATATTTTACGGTCGGAAGTTTGGTCTTTGATGGAGGAGCGTTCTGTGTCAATTGGGCCGGCATGGAGCCGTATTCCTAATTTCATTGGAGCTGACAGAGCTGCACAAAGATTGGCTGAGTTACAGATTTGGAAGTCATCCGAAATTGTAAAATCAAATCCAGATTCACCTCATGTTCCAGTTCGTTTACGTGCCTTAAAGGATGGGAAATTAGTGTATGTGCCAGTCCCAGAATTAGTTAAAGATTATCCATTCATTGAATTGGATCCAAACAAATTGATGAGAAATGGCATTCCATTTGAAGAGGTTGCTCCCATCGAAGGAGCAATGGAGCATGGTCGTAAAGTAGGATTTCAGGATATGAAACCATTTGACATTGCTGTGGTTGGATGTGTTGCAGTATCCCGTATTGGTGGCCGAACTGGTAAAGGTGGCGGTTTCGCTGATCTAGAAATGGGTATTTTTAGGGAAATGGGGTTGGTCGATGCAGACACACCTATTGTTACTACGATACACTCTCTCCAAGTCAAGGAAGATGAGCGTGTTATTATGGATGCGCATGATACACCTTTGGATTGGATAGTTACACCTGATGAAGTAATTGAGACGCAAACTGTGCTAGCACAACCAGCAGGAGTCAATTGGGATGCCGTACAATCTGATCAATATGAGAATATTCCATTTCTAGTTTCATTGAGATCAATATTGTCAGACAAGAAATATAGTTAGATATATCTTTCAGTGTTAATGTGGCGTGATTTCTACTAATGTATCGTCTACTTTAATCTCGATATCTTTTATTGTGATTAATAATTAGTGAATAATTTGCCAGTATTAGCTTTATTGGTTGTGATGCATCTACTCCGCTATTGGAGAATTTACCGTTTTAGAAGTTGACCTTGCTTACTGTAAACCTTCCAAGTTCCCTTTTTTTTGCCATGTTCCATACGGCCTTCGTCCCAGAGCTGGCCATTGGCATGGTAACGCTTCCATGTACCGTGCTTTTTTTCTTTGTCATCGAAGCCGCCCGTTGCCCTAAGTTTGCCATTCTTATAGAACCATTTCCACCGACCAACAATTTTTCCATCCTTGAAGCTGCCGGATGACTGCAATTGGCCATTGTTAAGATAGTACTTCCACTTCCCTGACTTTTTTCCGTTGTCAAATTCACCTCTACAAGAGATAAGACCGTTCTTGAAGAAAAGCTTAAATCGGCCATTCTTAGGATTTCCCTTTTCGTCTACTGCTGGTATATCTTTCATTGCTATGTTATATGTCCAATGTTAAAGGATCATTTTTAAGGTCGGAATCGGCTATTTTGTTGGCAAGGTCAAAGCAGGCGTAACAGCAACCTCGCCATAAATCAGCCAACCTACTTGGCATCAAATCGTGCAGGCTAACTGCAGGTGCATTGTAACCCAAGTGGAGAGCTTTCCTGTTAGGTTGTTTATCCTGTGGGTCATCAACTTCTGATATATTTATCTCACCCAGAATTACTGACAAACCACCTTTCTCGCCATAGATTAAATCGACATGCCATTCGTAGCAGTCAAGCCGTTCGGAGTAATAAGTTACTTTCCAGCGCGGATCTGTTTCTAGATATTTGTTAATACATCTAGTGGCTTGTTCTATGGTTAGATTGTCGATACTCTGAAATAATTCAGGAATTGTACTTTCATCTGTTGGGCTGCTATAAGGCAAATTGTTGTATACCTTTTCTAAGCGCCTTGCAGTGGTTTGCAATACGTCTAATACCTTTTTGCGTTTCTTTCCTTGCGCATCTGATGGGCACTCGTCGTAAGCCTTTGTGGCATCTTGAAATGCTACCTCTGCTTCCCAGCACTCAAGATGCCATTGGTCTACAAACTCATTGCCTGTAGGTTTTGGTTTAGCTATTGGCATAATGCTGAGGTTTATCCCCAATAGTCCTTAGATATAGTTTCTATTACTTCTTGACTTTCTAGGTCAACTCCAGGCTCAATGTCTTTGTACATTGTTAGCCAAGCATCAAAGCCTTTAGTAAGGTTAAAGGTTGACAAAAATTTCATCGATATTCACCTATATAGCTATTTTAGATTGTTAATTTGTTTTGCTCCGTACTCATGCTTTTATACTATATCCATATTGTTGATTGGTCAACAAGCGTTACTCTTGTAGTCCTATTGCATGTACCTGATTTGCAATAAATCACATGGCAGTAGTATATTTTCATTGTGAATTGGCGTATACTGTTATTTGGAACGGATACAAAAAGCATAAAAATTACAAAAAAACCAAGGGGAAATTATGAATATATGTATGGTATCAACTTTTGACGGGACAACTGATGACTTTATGGAAATTTTCAATTGGGCAAAGGATCAAATGTCAGAGTCCGCAACAGATATGGAAGTTGGAGTCATAAGAGAAGGTAAGGTCATCACAATGGGTAAGATTAATGACATGGAAAAATTTCAGCAAATAATGACATCTGAAGAAATGCGTGCGTGGGATACAAAACATAACTGTGTTGATGTGGTTTACTCTTTGGAGCAGCAATAATATTTTTCAATGCAGGCAATAGGGAGGGGTATTATGTCTAGAACGCTATATACGATTGTATTGGGGGTAATCACTGTGATTTTAAACACCTCTGTACACGGAATGTTAGGTTCGCCAATGCCAGAACCGGTTTTTAGAGTGTGGTCTGCATTTCTCATAGGTTTCGTTGTGTTCAAATACGGTTGGAATGCTAAGAGGTTTACCGATGCGCCGGAACAAGATATTGAAGTAGAGGTTGATAGCGAGTAGTGTAGTTTGTAGACAATAAAGAGGTACCTTATGCACGACAACAATGCGATCCAAGTGAAAGACTTAGTAAAGTTTTATGGAAAAGTTCAGGCTTTGAATGGTGTAAATCTGGAAGTAAAACGTGGTGAAATCTATGGTTTTTTAGGCCCAAACGGAGCCGGTAAAACAACTACCATCCGCTGTATGTTGGATTTGATTCGCACGCAAGGCGGTTCGATCAGTATATTGGGGTTGAATCCAAACGCAGAGCCTGAAGTGATCAAGGCGCGTGTCGGTTATCTGCCCGGCGAACTGCATATGGATGAGAATATGACTGCTAAGCAGATTTTTCGTTTTTTCAATCGCTTGCGTGGGAATCGTTCAGACTGGAAGTTCATCGAGGAATTATCCGAACGCCTCAAACTCGAACTAAAAAATCCGATTAAAAACTTCTCAAAAGGAAATAAGCAGAAGGTTGGTATTGTGGTTGCGCTGATGCACCGTCCCGAACTGTTGCTGCTCGATGAGCCCACTGGCAGCCTCGACCCACTTATGCAGCAGGAGGTCCTGCGCATGCTGGTGGAAGCTCGAGATAACGGGGCTACGGTCTTCTTATCCTCACATATCATCAGCGAAGTGCAGGCTATTGCTGACCGAGTCGCTATCATCCGAAAGGGCATAATTGTCGAAGTCGTAGAGACCACTGCCCTGCTCAAACGCTCTATGCGGCAGGTACGAATTCGCTTTCAGTATCCCACCGAGGCTGAAGAAATCTACAATCTTCCGGGGGTTGAGTTGATTGCTAAAGATGATAGTATGGGAGTGTCACTGAAGTTCGAAGGTGAGATGGATACGCTGATCAAGACTGTGGCGAAATATTCAGTCAATGATTTTGAGACCGAGCGTGCTAGCCTGGAAGAGATATTTCTAGCTTACTATGAAGGGCAGGAGGACAATTAATATGTTTACCATAATTCGTAATACTCTGCGTAAGTCACGTGGTGCACTCCTTGGATGGGGAATTGGTCTGGCCGCTCTGGGAATCATGATGGGATCCTTGTTTGACATGATGGTCGCTAGCAGTGAAATGATTGATGTAATGAATGCATACACAGTAGCGATGCCAGAATTGGCTGCGATGTTCAAAATGGATGAGATGGGTACGCCAATCGGTTGGCTGGATGTTGAGTATTTTTCCTTTGTACCCCTGATTATGGGTCTGTTTGTTACTGGAGTAGGTGCCAATATGTTGGCCCGGGATGAAGAGGACGGAACCCTCGATTTTATCCTGGCTCATCCTGTAAGTCGCACGGCCCTTTTCTGGGGTCGTTTTCTGGCCAACACCCTGGTGACGATTATCTTGATGCTGATCGCCTGGGCTTCATTGCTACTAACCATGACCTGGTCAGAAAATTTCAGTATTCCAGCGTTTGATTTGCTGCTACCATTCGTCTCTATGTTTGGTATTATGATGTTCTTCATGACCCTATCTTTGCTCTTTGGAATGCTTTTGCCAGCTCGCAGAATGGCTAGGATGCTATCCGGAATGCTGGTGGGTGCTAGTTTCTTTATTACATTGCTATCGGCAGCTGTCGAAGAGTTGGAATCAGTTGCTGATTTCTCCCCCTTGGCATACTTAGAGACGGCTACAGCCATTAAGGATGGCCTCAGTTTGGACTGGTTTGGCATGTTCATCGCCATCAACTTGGTACTAGCGTTGATTGCCTGGCAGCTGTTCCAACGTCGTGACATACGTGTCGGCGGAGAAGGCAGTTGGCGCTTACAAAATCTAAAGTCCATTTTTGCGAAAAATAGTACATAATAATAGATTGGTCTGTATACATTGAGCCCATGATAAAGAAATTGTCGATATTATTAATTGTGACTTTATTGACTGCCTGCGGGAACAGTCTTGAGGGTTTGGTGCAAACGCCATCTACTGAAACTGCGGTGGAGCCACCAAAAGCCCAAGCAGTAAAGTCTCCGGATACTGCCTTGCCTGAGGATACGAGTGATACATATATTAATTTGGATACACTAGGTGATGATTGTCAGGAATTGACTGCTAATGCAGATGAAATTCCCACGCTAAGTTATATCCTTAAGTTGCGGAATAAATACCAGGATGTAGATGAAACTCTTACATATTCCTATGTGGATGCTTCAGGTGCAATTGCTAGAAATGGGCCATTTGCTACTTGGTATTACGAAATGGCGATTGAAGATATCATGACTGTAAAACCAAAAACATTCAATAATTTCAAGCTGCTGGAAGTGTTTGGTGTAACTTTTGAATGGCAAGACTACTTGGATTATGTCCAGTCGGC
>MDTE01147879.1_pt1 | contig 13724 bp, 10 predicted proteins | sample 811231 | NCBI WGS metagenome assembly MDTE01 (sample SAMN05326651, study PRJNA326480) | marine metagenome | isolation source: seawater | place: Indian Ocean: Red Sea | collected 2010
CCTTCAAGCGGAGCTAGCTGTCGGATATTTTGAAATTGGTAGCGGGGGTTGGATTTGAACCAACGACCTTCAGGTTATGAGCCTGACGAGCTACCGGGCTGCTCTACCCCGCATCAATGAGCGCTATATAATACTCATAGTTGAAATCGATGCAACTATTTTTCATAAAGACATTCAATCTATTATTTGAGGTGGGTTTGATCCATAATTGGGATTATATAACGGGAGATTCATTTCCGTACGTTGTTGCCAATTCTCAAATGGACGATGGGTAACGTAAGCATAGTAGGGAGTAGCGGTTACATCCTTACTAATAAATTCTGGAGCTAATTTCATGATTCCTTTAGGTAGCTTTACAGAAAAAGATACTTCATGAGCATTCTGTGGAATTGGTTTTGTTATATCTAGTCCATTAATTTGTAATCGTGCATGAGTATAATTATAGGACTTACCGTAAGTTCCATCATTAATAGGTTTATCAGCTTCAGCAGGCCATCTTCTGAGCGAAATTTCATATATTCCTTCTCGCTCTGACTTAATACGCCAGTGAGCAGATATTTCGCCAAATCCTTCCTTAACGTGTTTTTGATTCCAGGGGGTAAGCTGATCTGTAAGCCAGTCATGTGAGGATAGTTTTACTAAAGGGCATAGATCAGATCCAATGATAACATGGCTTGTAATATGATGTTCTTTTGAAACATCATCCCAATAATCTTCATAAGCTTGCCTTAATTTTTTTACAATAATTGGATATTTTTTTGAAATATCGTTTTTTTGTTCAAAATCGTTCTTTAAATTATAAAGTTCAGTTCCATTAATAAGTCTCCATTCATCCGTCATAACAGCACTTTTCCGCCATTTTAAAGGTGTTAATATTCGTTGTGATTCAACAATTAATGTTCTTTCTGGAAGCTCTGTATCTGGTTTAGTTAAAAGTTCTTTCAAGCTAATGCCATCAAATGAAATATCCGGGTTATCAAGTCCACATAAATCAATTAGTGTCGGAGTTATATCTATATGCGCTGTTAGTTTTGATATGGTTTTAACTTTAGCAAGGTTTGCATCCGGCCAACTAATAATGAATGGAACTCTGTGCCCTCCTTCATATTCTGAATTTTTTTTCCCTTTCATATTGAAGTTATAGCCAATATTCTTATTTTTTCTATTATCCCATTTAATTCCAGCTGATGTTCCATTGTCTGTCATGTAAATTAAGATTGTATTATTTTTCAAATTCTCGTCCTCTAGAAACGACAATAATTTACCCATATTATCATCTATATTAGTGATCATTCCGTAAAAGGGTACATTGGGCACACTTGGATTATTTTCATATAATCTAGTATAATTATTTGGACAGTAAAAAGGTCCATGCGGGGCGTTTGTCGAAATGTATGCAAAAAAAGGTTTATTTTTATTTTCTTTAATAAATTTTATCGCTTCATCAAACCAAATGTCTGTACAAAATCCGTTAAATTTTTCATAAATTCCATTTTTTATATATGTGTCGTCAAAATAATCATTTCCCCAATAGTCAGGCGCTTGACCAACTCCTCCAGCAGAATGAATAACAACGTGTTTAAATCCTCTGTCTTGAGCCCTGTAAGGATAGTTATGACCTAAATGCCATTTTCCAAATATACCGGTTTTGTATCCGTTGTTTGAAAGTATATCAGGTAATGTAATTTCTCTTTTTCTTAAAAGATTTCGTCCTTGAACTGTGTGCCAGACGCCAGTTCTATTGGAATACCTTCCTGTAAGCAGAGCGGCTCTTGTTGGAGAGCAAGTAGGATCAACGTGAAAATTATCTAATAAAATTGAATTATTTCTAAATTTGTCGATGTGAGGCGTTTTAATATGTTGATTTCCAGAAAATCCAAAGTCTCCAAACCCTTGGTCATCTGTAATCACAAGGATTATATTTGGCATTTGAGCCCAAGAAATATTGATAAGTAACGTAAAAATATAAATTATCAGAAGTTTCATACATTAAATTTACTAAGATGTTCAAATCTTGGTCAAGAAGTGAATACGTAAATTATTAGGAAATATTCATTAAAATCATTTTTTTTTAAAAAAATTAAAAATTAACCTTGCGATAAAACCAAACACACCATATGTTGTGTAACTTCATCGCAGAAGCGGAACATATTGTACTTTTTCACAAAAGTTATTAACAGCAAAAAAGTGCTGTTTTATGGGCAAAATTTGTAAAAAAGTTAATAAAACGAAAGGTTATTAACAGCTATGAGTGATACATTATATAAAGAAAAGTCGGATACAGTAGGTTCAGCCGAGCAAAATGAAACAAAACAAAATAAAAACAAGCCCATACAAGTTGTAAAAAGAAATGGTAAGAGAGAATCTCTCGATTTAGAAAAAATAAACAAAGTAATTACTTGGGCAGCTGAAGGCTTAGATAACGTGTCCGTTTCTCAAGTTGTGCTAAATGCAAATGTTCAACTCTGTGATCAAATTAAAACAGAAGATATCCACGAAGTAATAATTAAATCCGCAGCAGATTTAATTTCTGAGGATACACCAGACTACCAATATTTAGCTGCTAGGCTTGCAATTTTCCACTTAAGAAAGAAAGCATATGCACAATTTGACCCTCCACATTTATTTTCACACGTAAAGAAAATGGTTGATGGCGGATGGTACGATAAAGCACTTTTAGAAGATTTTGACGAAAAAGATTTTAATAAGATGAACGATTTTATCCGTCATTCTAGAGACCTTACCTTTAGTTATTCAGCTGTTAAACAATTGCAAGGAAAATATCTTGTTCAGGATAGGGTAACAGGACAAATATTTGAAAGCGCCCAATTTTTATATGTTTTGGTGGCTGCTTCATTATTTGCTCATTATCCAAAAACTTCCAGAATGAGATATATTGAGCGATTTTATCATGCTATTTCAACATTTAAAATTTCCTTACCTACCCCAATAATGGCTGGCATTAGGACTCCAACTCGTCAGTTTTCGTCATGTGTTTTGATTGAAAGTGGAGATAGCCTAAATTCTGTTTGTGCCTCGTCGAGTGCCATAATCAAATACGTTAGTCAAAGAGCTGGAATAGGTATTAATGCTGGACGAATAAGAGCGATTGGGAGTTCTATTAGAAATGGAGAAGCATTTCATACGGGTTGTATTCCATTTTATAAACATTTTCAAACAGCCGTTAAGAGTTGTTCACAAGGAGGTGTTCGAGGAGGAGCAGCAACCTTGTATTACCCTATTTGGCACTTGGAGGTAGAGGATTTATTGGTTTTAAAAAATAACAAAGGAGTTGAAGAAAATAGGGTAAGGCACTTGGATTACGGGGTTCAATTTAACAAGCTAATGTATACAAGATTGATAAAAAATGAAGAAATAACCTTATTTAGCCCATCTGATGTTCCAGGTCTTTATGATGCATTTTTTGCAGATCAAGAGCTGTTTGAAAAGCTTTATGTTCAATATGAAGACGATCCTTCCATCAGAAAGAAAAAAATAAAAGCTATAGAATTATTTGGTATTTTTGCTCAAGAGAGAGCAAGTACAGGTCGAGTGTATCTTCAAAATGTTGATCATTGTAATACGCATAGTCCATTCGACCCAAAAGTTGCACCAGTAAGAATGAGCAACCTTTGTTTAGAAATCGCATTACCAACAAAGCCTTTAAATGATATAAATGACGAAACAGGTGAAATTGCATTATGTACATTGTCTGCAATTAACTTGGGAACTCTTGATTCTCTTGATGAAATGGAAGAGCTATCAGATTTAGCCGTGCGCGCACTTGATAGTTTGTTAGATTATCAAGGTTATCCTATTCCTGCGGCTAAAAATGCTTCACTTGGACGAAGGACGCTTGGTATTGGAGTAATAAATTTTGCTTATTATTTAGCAAAAAATAATGTTCGTTATTCGGACGGTTCTGCCAAAGCTCTTACGCATCAAACATTTGAAGCTCTTCAATATTATTTGATGAAGGCCTCAGCAAATTTAGCAAAGGAATTTGGACCATGTCCATTATTTGAAGAAACTACATATTCAAAAGGGATAATGCCAATTGATACTTACAAGAAAGAGATAGACGATGTATGTAACGAACCTTTAAAGCTGGATTGGGATGAATTGAAAAAATTAATCAACAAGTATGGAATGAGAAATTCAACTTTGACAGCGTTAATGCCATCAGAAACTTCGTCACAAATTTCAAATGCTACAAATGGAATCGAACCTCCCAGAGGATTAGTGAGTATTAAGCAAAGTAAAGATGGAGTCTTAAAACAAGTCGTACCAGAATTTAACCGGTTAAAAAGTCAATATGAATTGCTTTGGGATATTCCAAACAACAAAGGTTATTTGGAATTAGTTGGAATTATGCAGAAATTTGTCGATCAAACTATCTCTGCAAATACTAATTACGATCCTTCCAAATATCCTGAAGGAAAAGTTCCTGTTAGAGATATTCTAAAAGATATTGTAATGGCTTATAAGCTTGGGGTGAAAACATTATATTACCATAATACGCGCGATGGAGCTTCTGATGCACAGGGTGAAATTGCCAAAGATGATGGGGGTTGCGATGGCGGTGGTTGTAAAATATAAAAATTGAGAACTAAGGAGAATTAATAATGGCATATTCAACATTTAGACAGGAACAAAATGACACTTTACTAGAACCTATGTTTATGGGTAATAGCGTAAACGTTGCGCGATACGATCAGCAAAAGCATCCAATTTTTGAGCAATTAATTGAAAAACAACTTTCCTTCTTCTGGCGACCTGAAGAGATCGACGTTTCTAAAGATAGAGCTGATTGGCAAAACTTGAGCGAAGCTGAAAAGCATATTTTTATTTCAAATCTTAAGTACCAAACTTTGTTAGATTCTGTAGCTGCACGAAGTGTAAGTGTTTGTTTGTTACCTATGGTATCTATTCCAGAATTAGAAACTTGGATTGAAACATGGGCTTTCTCAGAAACCATTCATTCAAGATCATACACTCATATTATTAGAAATCTATTTTCAAATCCTGGTGAAGTTTTTGACGATATTGTGATTAATGAAAATATTATTAACAGAGCTTCAAAGATAGCCGTATATTTTGACGATATTATTACAATGTCTCATATTCATAATATTATGGGAGAGGGAACATACGAAGTCGAAGGTAAGTCTTACGATGTAAACCCTCACAACATCAAATGTAAACTGTATCTCGCAACTTGCGCCATAAATGCTCTTGAAGCAATTCGTTTTTATGTATCATTTGCTTGTTCTTTCGCGTTTGCTGAAAGACAATTACTTGAAGGTAACGCTAAAATAATTAAATTAATTGCTCGAGATGAAGCTCTTCATTTAACAGGAACACAACACATGTTAAATTTATGGGCGGACGGAAAAGATGACCCAGAAATGGCCAGCGTCGTAGAAGAAATGAAAGAAGAAGGGAAGCAATTATTTTTAAGCGTTGTTGAAGAAGAGAAAGCTTGGGCTGATTATTTATTCAAGGATGGATCTATGCTTGGGCTTAATGCGGATATTCTTAAGCAATATGTCGAATATATGGCTAATTTAAGGTTAACTGCATTGCAATACAAGCCACCCTTCGAAATAAAAAGTAATCCGCTTCCATGGATGAACTCATATCTGGAAAGTGATAACGTGCAAGTTGCGCCGCAAGAAGCAGAAATTTCGTCCTATTTAGTTGGTCAAGTTGATGCTTCTGTTGATAGTAGTGATTTTGAAGGTATGGATTTGTAATAAATGAGACATAGAGTATATGTCAATGAGCAGTTACAGCCTGCAGAATTTGATGATGCTGTTGATTACACAATTCTTGATGCCTTAGGCCGGGCAAATATTGACTATGAAAGTCACTGCTGCATGGGGTGGTGTGGAACATGTCGTGTAGTTTTAGTAAGCGGTCAAGTTCGGTATCCTGGCGGAAAGCCCCTTGGTTATATTCGTGATGGTGAAATTTTACCTTGCTGTTGTGTTCCAACATCAGATATTGAAATAAGGACACTTTTTTAGACTAAAATTTAATTAATATATTTCCGTTACTCCAATACATACGCTAAATTAACAAAAATAAGTAAGTGAGAATTATATGAATGTTTTATTAGTCGGAGATATTGTAGGGAAACCTGGAAGAACTGCATTTACCAAAATTGTTCGTCAACTTCGTGATTCTGGTGAGGCAGACTTTGTTATAGCTAATGCTGAAAATTCAGCATCAGGCAGAGGTCCAACACCAGAAATAGCAAATGCGATTTTAGACGCCGGAGCCGATGTAATTATATTGGGAGATCATGCTTGGGATAGTCGAGAGATGGTTGAGGGAATAGATTTGGAAGAGAGAATAATTCGTCCAGTGAATTTTTCAAAATTTGCACCAGGAAAAGGATGGGTAAGGGTGAATACTCCTTTTGGTGAAATTGTAGTAATTCAATTTATTGGACGTGTTTTTATGCAACCAAATCAAATGTGTCCTTTTGAAACAGCCGATAAATTACTTAACGGAGAATTAATCAACGATAAGATCATTTTTGTGGATATTCATGCAGAGGCTTCTTCTGAAAAAATGGCATTTGGACGTTATCTTGACGGAAGAGTATCATCGGTAACCGGAACACATACTCATTGTCAAACATCTGATGCAAGAATCTTTAAGAATGGAACAGCTTTTATGACTGATCTGGGAATGACAGGTCCTCAAGATTCAGTATTAGGACGAAATGTTGATGCAGTAACAAAAAAATTCATAACTGGATTACCAGGTAGATTTGAAGTTGCTGAAAATGATGTGGCTCTTGAGGGAGCTATTGTAAATGTCGATCAACAAACAGGAATCGCAAATTCAATTAAATCAATAAGAATAAAAATTTAGATGTTAAAAAATAAAAATCACTACGCTAATGATTCTATCACTGTTACTGAGCTCAATAAATGCGTTAGACAAATAATTGAAAATAATATAGGAGATTTGTGGGTTCATGGTGAAATCTCAAAGCTCACACTTCATTCAAGTGGCCATTGGTATTTTACTTTAAAGGATGACAAGGCAGCAGTTGCATGCGCAATGTTTCAAAGAGACAATATAAATGTAACCTTTAAATTAAAAGATGGCCAAAAAGTTTTTGTTTTTGCCCGACCATCTCTCTATGAGATTTCTGGAAGATACCAATTAATTGTTTTAAAAATGGAAGAAGCGGGAAAAGGGGATCTTCAAAAGAAATTTGAATTATTGAAAAATAAATTAAATAGTGAGGGTTTGTTTGATTCTATTCACAAAAAAAATCTTCCTTATCTTCCAAAAAAAATTGGAGTAATTACTTCTCCAACAGGAGCAGCTATTAAAGATATTATTAACGTAGTTTTACGAAGATATCCAAACATCAATATCTTGCTAGCCCCAACGATTGTGCAAGGAGAACATGCAGCAAAAAGTATTGTAAATGCAATAAAGTATATGAATACTCGCTCAGATTTAGATGTGTTAATTGTTGGTAGAGGCGGCGGAAGCAAAGAGGATTTATGGGCATTTAATGAAGAAGAAGTGGCTAGGGAGATATTTTTATCAAAGATACCTATAATATCTGCAGTTGGTCACGAAATTGATTTTACTATTTCAGATTTTGTTGCTGATGTTCGAGCGCCCACTCCATCTGCGGCCGCTGAACTAGCTGTTCCAGAAAAATCTTATGTAATAAATAAGTTAAAATCTTTAGATAATCTAATGAATAAAGTTATGATGATTCATTATAATGAAAAAAAAATTAGTTTAAATGAACTTGCTTACCATCCAATATTTCATGAGCCTAAACATATTGTTTTACTGTTAAAAGAAAGAATTTCAACTGCTCATAACAAGATTGTAAATAATCTTAATAAAGAAAAAGCGTTAATCAAAGAAAAATTGAATGAAGCAAAATTTAAAAAATCTCAAGCTTTGGAAAGAAAAATTAGGATTACTCAACAACAAGTTGATGATTATGATAGAAGGATAAAAGCAATTATTGAAAAATCATTTGTGAATAATAATAATAGGGTAAGTATTGCAAAAAATCAGCTAAGAGCATTGAGTCCAAAATCGGTTATTAATAGAGGATATTCTATATCAACTGATGAAACAGGCGGAGTAATTACCTCAGTAAAAAACGTAAAAAAAGGGCAAGGTATTGTGACCATACTCAAAGATGGAAAAATTTCATCTGTAATAAAAGACAAAAATAAATAGGAGGAAAAATGCCAGAAAAAGAATCATTTGAAAAGTCATTGGAGAAATTAGAGGATCTTGTTGAAAAAATGGAAAGTGGTGAGTTAAATCTCGAAGAGATGATAAAATCTTTTGAGGAAGGGTCAAAGCTTGTGGAAAAATGTTCAGAAAAACTAAATCAAGTTGAACAAAAAATTGAAAAGCTTATTAAAAATAAAGACGGATTTTCCGAAGAGCCATTTATAATTGATGAATAAAAAAAATAATAGTCGTCTTATCGCATCTAAAATCATAGCAGATTGGATAGAAAAGGAGTTTTTTCCTGAAAAAGAATTTTATAGGCTTCAAGTCGACAGGGGATTTATTATTGAAGTTGTACAGGGCTGTATAAAAAATTATGCAATTCTTAAATGGTTATTAAATAAGTGGACATCAAAATTGCCCTCCACTTATTCTCAAGCAGTAATTTATGTAGGTTTTTATCAAATTCTTTTCATGAAAAATGTTGAAGATTATGCCGCTATAAATGAAACAGTTGAAGCGGCGAAATTTCAATCAGATGGGTTAGGAGCCGCTAAATTAGTAAACGCATTATTAAGAAGGTGTCAAAGAGAAGTAAGAGAAGTAAGAGTCGAGTTGTTTAATCAAGAGATATCTTTACAATTATCTCATCCTAGTGATTTATTTGATAAATGGGTTAAAAATTTTGGTAAGCAAAAAGCAATTGGCCTAGCAAAATGGAATAATTTGCCTCCTCAAACATTTTTACGAATAAATCAAACAAAAATTAAAGTGGATGATTTCACCAAAGAACTTAATGAGAGAGAAATTAAAGTAAATATCTATAATTCATCTAGAAAAGAAATTTTTGTAATTTTACCAAGAGGGGTTTCAGTTTCTTCCATGCCAGGCTATCATGAAGGAAACTTTGTTGTTCAGGATCCAGCAACGATTCATGCTGTAAATTTATTAAATCCAAAAAAAAATGAAAAAATTTTAGATGCCTGTTCTTCGCCGGGGGGAAAAGCAATGTTGATTGCAGAGCGAATGGTTGAAGCAAAAAACTTGACGTTAATGGAAATTCATGAGGATAGAATTCCTCGATTAAAAGAAAATTTAAAAAGATGTAAGCTAAATAACATAACTGTTGTTAAAGGAGATGCAAGATCTCCTAAAAATGTGTTGTCAGAAATGTACGATGGAATTTTATGTGACGTACCATGTAGCAATTCAGGTGTTTTGCAAAGACGAGCCGATGCCCGATGGAGAATAGGAAAAGAGCGGATTAAAAAACTAAATATATTGCAAAATCAAATTTTAGATGGTTGCTCTAAAATGCTTTTACCTAATGGAAGATTAGTTTACAGCACATGCTCACTAGAAAATGAAGAAAACGAAAACCTTATTGGTAATTGGATTAAACATAATTCTGAATTTTACGTTGAAGATAGTATTAGTATTTTCCCTCCAGATTCAAAAACGGATGGCGCTTATGCAGCTTTAATTCGTCGTTGTTAATCAATTATCTTTAGTTAATTTAATTTATCTATTATTTTTAAAAATTATGGATTTTAAAAATCATTTAAATGATGAGCAATTAATGGCTGTTCGTGCACCGGATGGCCCATCTTTGGTTATTGCCGCCGCAGGAACGGGAAAAACTAGAACTTTAATTTACAGGCTTGCGTGGCTAGTATCAGAAAAGAGTATTAATCCTTCTGAAGTTTTATTATTAACATTTACTAATAAGGCTGCTGATGAAATGTTATCAAGAGCAGAAGAATTAGTTAATAAGCAATTTAATAAAGGATTCAGTGGAACTTTTCATTCTTTTTCAAATCGTATTTTAAGACAACATGCAGAACATATTGGGTTCAGTCGAGATTTCTCTATTTTAGATGGTGATGACGCAAAAAAATTAATGCGAAGCTGTATAGATGAATTAGGAATGGATAAAAAAAGTTTTCCGAAGCCTGAGGTTTTGTTGAATTTATTTGGTGTTGTAAGTGGACAGCAAGGAGATTTGGCGAGCGCTGTTGAGAAGAGATTTGAATATGCTGATGTTACATCAGAAGATATTATTAAAACACATGATCTTTATGCTGAAAAAAAATTAGCTGCAAATGCTATGGATTTTGACGATTTATTAATTTTTACTTATAAATTATTTAATAATAACGAAAAAGTTTTATCTTTTTATCAAAGAAATTTTAAATATGTATTAGTTGACGAATATCAAGACACAAATCTACTTCAAGCAGCAATTGTAAACCTTTTGGTTAATGAACATAAAAATTTAATGGTCGTTGGAGATGATTTTCAAAGTATTTATTCATGGCGAGGAGCGGATTTTAGAAATTTTCTAGAATTCGAAAAAACTTTCGCAAACGCACATACTTACAAACTACAAATAAATTATCGAAGTACTCCCGAAATTCTTAATGTAGCAAATTCTGTTATCGCAGGTAATCTAGATCAATTTCAAAAAGAATTATCAGCTGTAAGAGATACTGGAATGCAACCGAAGTTGGTAGAAGTAAGAGATGGCTCAACTCAGGCTCGATTTATTATTGAATCAATAAATGATTTACGTCGCGAAGGAATAAAGCCGTCGGATTGTTGTGTTCTTTATCGTTCACATTTTCATGCGATGGAATTACAAATGGAACTTGCAAGAGAGCAAGTTCCTTATGTGGTAACATCTGGTGTTCGTTTTTTTGAACAAGCTCACATCAAAGATGTTTGTTGTTTGTTGCGATTAATACACAATCCGTCAGACTGGCTTGCATTTCAAAGGCTTATGGAGCTTTTTCCAAAAATTGGATCTAAAACTGCACAAAAATTATTCAAATCATTTGAAGGTCGTGTAAATTTACTTCATGAAGACACAGTTCAATCATTAAAAGGTATGATGCCAAGCATTGCTGCAGATATTTGGGAAAATCTCATACCAATTTTTAATTCTTATCGTTCTGAAAGTTTAGAATCTGATCCGGGTGAGGTAATCCATAGATTTAATAAAATATTTTATAAGAATTATATGGAAGAAACTTTTGATAACCATAAATTTAGAGGAGAGGATATTGACGGACTAATTGATTTTACTACTAAATTCAACTCAGTTGAATCATTTCTTGCTGAAGTAGCTTTACTTACAAACTTAGATACTGATGCAGCTGCTCAAGCTGAACAAACAGAAGATGAAAGAATCCTTCGGTTAAGTACAGTTCACCAAGCTAAAGGATTAGAATGGAAAGTTGTATATATTTTGTTTGTAAATGAAGAAATGTTTCCAAGTAAAAAAACTATAGAAGAACAAGGTGACGCAGAAGAACGCCGATTATTTTATGTTGCTGTAACTCGAGCAGAAGATATGCTTTTTTTGCTTACTCCAATGGTGAGAAGACAAAGAGATGGAGGTATAATATTTCTTGATTCATCAAGGTTTGTTGAGGAAATTCCTGATGAATACTTATTGAAAGAAAAAGGATTTTTTTAATACTAAATAAAAATTGAGATAGGAAAATTAAAATGAATTTATCATTAAAAATGTACGGTACACCAATTTTGAGAGAAAAAGCAGTTGAAGTTACTTTATTCAATTCAGATTTAAAAACTCTTGCAGATGAAATGTTTAAAATTATGTACGAAGCACGAGGTATTGGCTTGGCAGCAGAACAAATTGGAAGAAAAGAAAGAATGTTTGTTATTGATATACCTCCAACAAGCGATTTAGACCAAAATGGTCAAAGAGAAAATCCTGAAGTTAAATTACCAGAAGTGTTTGTTAATCCAAAAATTATTTCACATTCAGAATCTGTCCAAAAAGGTATTGAAGGATGTTTAAGTTTTCCTGGTATTACAGCCGAGGTTGATAGATGGTATGAGGTTTCAGCAGAGTACCAAAATTTGAATGGAAATAAAAAAATTATTAATGCAAAAGGGCTTTTAGCTAGAGCAATACAGCATGAGTTAGATCATCTAAATGGTGTGTTATTTATTGATAAAATTTCTCCTGTTAAGAAGATATTGCTCGATGGAAAACTTAAAAAGTTACTTAAGGAAACAAAGAAAACCATTTAATTTTTGTTCTTATCATTTTACAAGATTATTGACACATTCATTACATGTAAGTACGTTTTACTTAGTTTTCATTTTTTCAAGGAGTTGCTATGAACGATTTTGATTTTGCGATTAAAAATTTCACAACTACGTCTGGTTCAAAGATAAAATATTATAGTCTAAATGCATTAGAAAATAATGGTTACGGGGATTTTTCTAAAATGCCGAAATCCGTAAAGATTCTCCTTGAGTCATTGATTAGAATGCAATCTCATCCTGCATATACATCGCAACATGTTGAATTACTCTCGAAATGGACACCCGATGTAAAAAAAGATGAGATTCCGTATATGCCAGCAAGAGTTTTATTACAAGATTTTACTGGCGTACCTTGTGTTGTAGATTTAGCAGCTCTTAGATCAGCAATGGAAAAAGCTGATAGGCCTGCTTCTCGAATTGAGCCGTTAATACCTGTTGATTTAGTAATTGATCATTCTGTTCAATTAGATGCTGCAGGAAACGCTATGTCTTTTAAAGTAAATGTGGACCGAGAGTTTGAAAGAAATGAAGAGAGGTATAAATTTCTTAAATGGGGTCAGCAAGCATTTGATAAGTTAAGAGTTTTGCCTCCAGGTTTAGGTATATGCCATCAAGTAAATATGGAGTATTTAGCATCTTGTGTAATGTTAGATGATAATGGAGTAGCATATCCAGATACTTTAGTTGGTACCGATTCCCATACTACAACAATTAATTGTATGGGTGTTCTAGGATGGGGAGTTGGAGGAATAGAAGCCGAGGCTGCAATGCTTGGACAGCCAATACCGATTCTAACTCCTGAAGTTGTTGGATTTAAATTAACAGGGTCATTAAGAGCGGGTGTAACTGCAACAGATTTAGCATTAACAGTTACAAAAATGTTAAGAGAATTAGGCGTTGTAGGAAAGTTTGTGGAGTTTTATGGTGAAGGAGCCGCTAATTTATCTTTAGCAGATAGATGTCCGGTAGCAAATATGAGCCCTGAATACGGTGCTACAATGGGTTTTTTTGCAGTTGATGAGAAAACCATAGAGTATTTAAAAGAAACAGGTCGCTCTGAAGAGCAATGTGAATTAGTAGAATTATATTGTAAACTACAAGGTTTATGGGGTTTTGATGATGAACCTAACTTTAATGAAAAATTAGAATTGTCATTAAATGACGTTGAAGCTGTTGTAGCAGGGCCAAACAAACCACATCAAAAATTGCCATTATCTGCATTGAAAGAAGAGTTTCAAAAAGATTTTAGTCCATCCGAAAAAGATATATCTTACAATAATCAAGAGGTTTTTAAAGATGGTTCAGTTGTTATTGCTTCAATAACTAGTTGCACTAATACATCTAACCCAAGCCTTGTAATGGGTGCTGGACTTGTTGCTAAGAAAGCAGTTGAAAAGGGATTAACGATA
>MDTE01176263.1_pt1 | contig 13724 bp, 15 predicted proteins | sample 811231 | NCBI WGS metagenome assembly MDTE01 (sample SAMN05326651, study PRJNA326480) | marine metagenome | isolation source: seawater | place: Indian Ocean: Red Sea | collected 2010
TATCAAAAAGGTGAACCATTTGTTGGAAGAATAGGGAAACTTTTGGATGATATTTTGCGAGCAATTAAGAAAAAAAGAGGTGATGGTGTATTTATAACTAATGTATTAAAATGGCGTCTTCCTAATAATCGTGATCCTCTCCCATCTGAGTTGAGTCATTGTGAATTACATTTAGCACATGAAATTGAATTGATTCAACCTAAACTAATAGTTGCTTTAGGGAGAATTGCTGGTAAAACTTTATTAAGTATTGATTCACCGTTAGAAGATATGAGAGGTAAAATGCATAACTATAAAGGGACTCCATTAATCATTACTTATCATCCTGCAGCATTATTAAGAAACCCGGATTTTAAATCTCCAACTTGGACTGATTTTAAACGTATAAGAGATTATTTAAACTAAGATTCGTTATATGGCTGATAACCAAAAAGATATATTAAACGTTCAACCTCATTCTGATGAAGCTGAGATTGCTGTTTTAGGATCCATGCTTGCATCTAAGGAAGCTGTTAGCAAAACAATTCAATGGCTCACGCCAGAACATTTTTATAAAAATAGTAATTCAAAGATATTTTCTACAATGATATATCTTTTTGATAAGGGTGATCCAATTGATACAGTCTCTGTAATTGATGTTCTTAAGAAGAATAAAGATCTTGATGCAGTTGGCGGTACATATTACATCACAGGCTTAGTAGAATCAGTTCCAACTACAGCGCATGCAGAACGTTATGCGAAAATTGTTCTTGAAAAAGCACTTTTAAGAAAACTGATTTCTCTTTCTCATGATATAGCTAAAGAAGCATATGATGATAGTCAGGAAATTGGTGATATTTTAGATACAGTTGAACAATCCATTTTTAGTATTACTCAGAATAGACTTAAAGGTGGTTTTACGCATATTGACCCAATTTTAGTTGAAACTTTTGAGAAACTTGAAAAGATCAGTTCAAAAAAGGGTTCGGTTATTGGAGTTCCTTCAGGTCTCTTGGATTTAGATGATCTTACATCAGGATTTCAAGAAGGTGATCTAATTATTATAGCAGGTAGACCTGGAATGGGTAAAACTGCATTAGCTTTATCAATGCTACGAAATGCAGCTTTAGATGGTAATGTTGGTGTTGGTATGTTTAGTTTGGAGATGGCCAATCATCAACTCGCCATGAGACTTTTATGTGCTGAAGCTCGAGTAGATAGTCATTTTGTGAGGACAGGTAACTTACCAAAAACACATTGGAAAAATTTAAGTTTATCTGTAGGGTCCTTAGCTGAAGCACCTGTCTTTTTAGATGATACTCCTGCGCTTACAGTATTAGAGCTTAGAGCAAAAGCTAGAAGATTAAAAGCAGAACATAATATTGGTATGATAATTGTAGATTATTTACAATTAATGCAAGGTCCAAGAGGAGTGGAAAGTCGTCAACAAGAGATATCAGTTATATCTAGATCTTTAAAAGCTTTAGCAAAAGAACTAAAAATTCCTGTTGTGGCATTATCTCAGTTATCTAGAGCAGTAGAACAAAGGACAGAGAAAAGACCACAATTATCAGATTTAAGAGAAAGTGGAGCAATTGAACAAGATGCAGATGTTGTTCTTTTTCTATTTAGACCATGGGTCTATTCTCAAGAAGATGAAGATGAGGGTAAAGCAGAGATTATTGTATCTAAGCAAAGAAATGGACCTACTGGGATTGTGCAAGCATCTTTTATTAGTAAATATGCTCGATTCGAAAATCTATCCCAAGCTGATACTCCATTTTGATGGACAATCCTTTATCTAAATTAGCACCTCAACTATTTGGAGAATATCCAAAGCCATTTATAAAACTTTTAGATACTATTGTAGACACTTCAGGAAATGATTCTCAAAAAATCAAAGAGCAGTTATGGAAAGCTTATGAATTTGGGAGTAGAAATCATGAAGGTCAAAAACGACAATCTGGTCAACCATATTTTACACATTGTATTGCCGTTGCCCAAACACTTGCTTCTTGGAAAATGGATATTACAACAGTCATTGCAGGTTTGCTTCATGACACTATTGAAGATACAAATGTAACTATTCGTGATTTAGAAATAGAATTTGGTGAAGATTGCGCTAGTCTGGTTAATGGTGTTACAAAAATTGGTGGTATCAAATTTTCTTCACGTAAAGAGAAACAGGCTGGTAATTTTATGAAGATGCTTTTATCAGTAGCAAAAGATCTTCGTGTAATTATTATAAAATTTTCAGATCGATTACACAACATGGAGACCATTAAATATATGTCAAAAATTAAACAACACCGAATTGCTGTTGAGACAAGAGATGTTTATGTACCATTAGCTCATCGATTAGGTATGTCAACTGTAAAATCTCAATTAGAAGATCTAGTATTTTATGTTCTTAATCCTAAAGGATATAAAGAGTTAGATTCAAAAATTAAATCTTCAAATAGACAAAGAAATAAAATTATAAAAGAAGTTATTGAACCAGTTGAAATTGAGTTAAAGAATTATGATATTATTCCAAAGGTATATGGAAGGTCAAAATCATATTCATCTATATATGGAAAGATGGTATCGAGAGATAAAAAATTTGAAGAGATTTATGATTTATATGCAATTAGAATAGTCGTAGATAAGGTTGAGCAATGTTATCTTGCTTTAGGAATTGTTCATAGTATATATAATCCTATCCAAGAAAGGTTCAAAGATTTTATTGCAACACCAAAATCTAATGGTTACCAATCAGTTCATACAACAGTTCTAGGACCAAAGGGACATTTGATTGAAATACAAATTAGAACAAAAGAAATGGATGAAACAGCAGAAATAGGCGTTGCTGCACACTGGATTTATAAAGATGGTAAACCTTCAGAGATTGATAGAAATATTAAATGGTTAAGAGATTTACTCGAAATATTACAAAATGAGTCCACGGATCCAAAAGAATTTATGGATCTATTAAAAATTGATTTATATAATGAAGAGATTTTTGTATTTACACCTGCTGGAGATTTAATCCAATTACCAGTTGGTGCAACTCCTGTAGATTTTGCATTTCGAGTACATACACAAGTTGGCATGCATTGTATGGGTGCAAAAGTAAATCATTCTGTTGTACCACTAAATTCTAAATTAAAGAATGGAGATATGGTTGAGATAATAACTAGTAAAAATCAGATGCCAAGTTATGGTTGGCAAAAATTTATTGTTACACCAAAAGCTAGAAATCAAGTAAATAGATATCTAAAAAGAATTAAGTATAAAGAGAGCATTAAACTTGGTGAAGAAATATTAGAAAAAACTCTCCGCAGAATGAAAATGCATGGTCAGTTAAATGAATTTAAAAATAGTTTTAATAAATTTGGTTATTCTGATAAAGATTCTTTATTAATAGCTATCGGTACAGGAATAATTACTGCTCGGGATATGTTTAGAAAAATATATAACCAAGATGATATAAGCTCAGAAAAAAATGAAGAAAAAGAGTCTAAGAGGTTTTTTAATTTTACTCGTTCAAAAAATAAAGGAATTATACTTGATGGGATAGATAATCTATTAGTTAATTTTGGTAAATGTTGTAATCCTATTCCCGGTGATGATTTAATTGGATTTGTAACTAGGGGAAGAGGCGTTACTGTTCATCAAAGTATATGTAAAAGTCTTCCTTTATTAAATCATGAGTCTGATAGATTAATCCCTGTTAATTGGAATGTGAAATCATCAGACTATTTTAATGTGCGTTTACGTGTAATAGGTCAAGATTCTAAAGGCTGGTTAAAAGATATTTCTGAATGTATTGCGAAACAAAATGTGAATATTGCTAGTGTGGATATTAAAGTTAATGATAGTATTGCAATAGCTCATTTTATAGTACATGTTAATAATAACCGCCATTTGAATCGATTAATTCGAAAAATGATAAAATTAAAAAATGTTGACTCTGTAGAAAGGATTAGTAGATAATGGATTCAAAAACATATACTAAAATAGATGTAGCAAAAATGATTTCAAAAAATCATGACATCAGTGTCAGTAAATCTTTAAAACTTACTAATGATTTTTTTTCAATTATTAGGAATTATTTAATTGAGGATAACAAATACACTCGGATTGAAATACGAAATTTTGGGGTATTTGAATCAAAACCCACAAAAGCAAAACCAAAAGCAAGAAATCCTCGCACTAATGAAGAAATTTATGTTCCTGCACATAAGAAAACGAGATTTAAAGCTAGTAAGCTAATAAAAACCCATTTGAAAAAACCAATTTAAAAAATGGGTAGAATTTTGGGTGTAGATTATGGAGATAGTCGAATTGGGTTAGCTTTGTCTGATCCTATGAAAATTATAGCATCTCCTTATAAGACAATCCCAACTAAAGGTTATTTAGATGAGATAAGGAGTATTATAAAATTAAAAAAAGTTGAAAGAGTTATTATTGGTTTACCATTAGGGTTAAAAGGACAAGAGACGATCCAAACAAGAAAAACTAGATTATTCTCTGAATCTTTGAATGAATTGAATTGTCCTATAAATTTTGAAGATGAAAGACTTTCTTCTATATCAGCAGAGAAATCTTTAATCCAGCAAAATATAAAAACAGGGCATAATAAAAGTTTAATTGATCAACGAGCAGCAGCGATTATTTTGCAACAGTTTTTAGATAAGCAATGTCATTAAAATCTTTTTATGATCGACCTGATTGGATGCTTGCTTTATTGTCTGGTATAATAACTGGTTTAGCTTATCAACCATGGTCATTAGGATTTTTAATGTGGATTGGTTTTATCCCTTTGATTCATATATGGTTTAAGAATGAAAGCAAAAATAATGGGGTATTGGGTTATCTATTTGGCATTACTCATAATTTTATTGCGTTTTATTGGATTGGTCTTAACTCAGGTGCAAGTTTTTGGATAGTGTTACTTTCGTTAATTGCTGCAGTAATATATTTAGGTGTTTATTGGGCAATCATAGGCTGGGCTTTTGGAAAGTTAAAAGGAATATCTAATTCGATTATTATTTTTCCATTTTTGGTAGTAACTATGGAATGGGTACGCAGTTTTGGAAGTCTAGGGTTTCCATGGGGTAATATAGTACTAACCCAACTGGACTACATTGATTTTGTACAGATAATGGAGATAACAGGTTCAGCTGGTATAACATTTTGGGTTTCATTGACCAATGTAGTCATTTATTTAATTACTAAAGATTTTAATAAAAATAAGAAATATGGATTAGCCTTGATATTTGGATCCTTGGCGATTGGAATTTTTGGAAATATTCAAAAAACTAAATATGAAAATTCAGATAAAAATATTGATGTAGCCATTATTCAGCCTAATCTTGATCCTAATGAAAAATGGAATTTTAATAAAAGAAAAGAGACGATAGCTTTTATGGATTCCCTTGTTCAAGAAGCAATTAATTTAGATCCTGATTTAATTTTATTACCAGAAACAGCATATCCTACTTATTTAGTTAAGAATAAATCTATTAGAAAAAGAATTCAATTAAAGGTTGACTCTTCTAAGGTTCCTATTCTAATTGGCACTGTTCATAGTCTAATACAATCGACAGGAGAAAAAAATTATTTTAATAGTAGCATACTATTAAGCCCCGATAATGATTTTATATTATATAATAAAATCCATTTAGTACCTTTTGCTGAGTATATACCACTTTCTTGGAAATTTCCTTTTTTAAAAAATTTAAATTTTGGTCAAGGTAATTTTAAAAAAGGTAATGATTATACTGTATTTAATGTGGATAATTACAAATTTTCTAATTTAATTTGTTATGAATCTAGTATTCCACAACTTGTTCGTATATTTATTAAAAAGAATATTGATTTTATTACAATTCAAACCAATGATGGTTGGCTAGGCAAATCTTCAGGGCCTTATCAACACTTTGATATTGCTAGAATACGTGCTATTGAGAATAGAATTCCAATTGTACGATCAGCGAACACTGGAATTTCGGGTTTAATTTTATCTAATGGGAAAATTGATTATAAACAATCATTAGATCAATTAGCTGTTTTTATGGTATCAATACCAATATTTAAAACTGGTAGTTTTTATACAATATATGGAGACATATTTGTGTTATTATGTTTAATATTATTTATTATATCGGGTCCTATTCAATGCTTAAAAAGTCGTTTTTAATCTTTTTTGTTATTTCTGTTAATCTGGTAGCTGGGAAACCAAAAATTCATCCTATGGTGAAATCTGCAATTCTACCTGGATGGGGCGAATCTTCTTTGAATAATTTAAAACGTGCTCAGATTTTTAGATTATCTGAAATATCTCTTATTACAGCATGTATTAGTACTTATACATTATCTAGCATAAAAAAAAGCCAATATATTACCTTTGCTGTTGAACACGCTCAAGTAGATTCAAAAGGTAAAGACCATCAATATTGGGTTGATATAGGAAATTATCAAAATTTAAAAAGTCATAATGATGAACATTTACGATTTCGTGAAATAGAAAGTCTATACTCTGATAACTTAGCAAATAAATGGGAATGGGATTCTGAAAAAAATCGAAAAGAATTTGAATCAATGCGTATACTTAGTGATAGATTAGCTCATGCTGGAAAATTTATTATTGGTGGTATAGTTATAAATCATATGATATCATCTATAGATGCTTTATATCTAAGCAGAATTCAATCATTAGAATATATAGGATTTTATCCTTATTTAAACCCCTATGGAATAAATGAATTAAGGCTTCAAGTTCAGTTAAGTTTGTAATGATTAATCCAATTACAAATTTAATTCTATTTTTATCATTCTCTATTTCTGTATTATTATCACATAAACCTGTTTTATTAGCTCTTCATTGTATGTGCTTTTTAAGCTTATTGTTCTTTAAAAAAAAATATTGGAGAATTTGGTTTAAACAAACAAAACCTTTTTGGAAAATTTTTCCAGTTGCCGGAGTAATATTTTTTTTAACTTCATTATTATTTTCAAATCAAACTCTATATTCGATTATATACGATGTGATTATGGCGACAATACGTTTAATTCTAATGGTTAGTATTATGTCACTTTATTTTGTAAAAAATAAGGGTATTGATATTGTACGTTCTTTAAGAAGTATATGGTATAAAATTGGTTTAGAATGGAAATGGGTTGAAGGATTATTATTATTTATTAGTATTGTGCTTCGATTTTTTCCTAATTATCAAGATGAATGGAAAAAACTAGAGCGATCACAAAAATCACTTTATAGAGGTAAGGAAAATACATTTATTGAAAAGACAAAGATGATTGCGCATTTTATACCGGATTATATTATTCTAAATTTAGAAAAATCTGAGGCTCTAGCTCATGTAATTAAAATGCGTGGCTTTGGGGCTAGTTATCCGAGGAGTGTATATCCACTTGTACCCTTTACATTTATTGATTTTATATTGATCATTATAGTATCCTTTATTTTTTATTTTTTACATGTTTATAAAACGTTATAAACTGATTATACAGTATGATGGATCATCATTTTTTGGATGGCAACTACAACCAAATAGAAAAACCATTCAGGGAGAGATAGAGAAAGCTATCATTAATATTACATCTTCAATTAATAGAATCCCAATTTATGGATCAGGAAGAACTGATACTGGTGTTCATGCTAAAGGTCAGGTAGCCCATATGGATATTGATACTAATTTAACTCCAGAACAATTATTACAAGCATTAAACGCTAATTTAAGTAAAAATATTAAGATAATGAGTATTCAAGAATGTAACCTGGATTTTCAAGCAAGATTTGATGCAACAAAAAGAGAATATAAATATCAATGCTATAATGGTGATTCATTATTATATAGAAATCAATCTTGGCATACTCCAAATCTAGATATTTTTCATCTAAAAAAAATAGCTAAGCTAGTTGAAGGTGAACATGATTTCTTATCATTTTGTAAGTATAATAAGGATATCAAAAATACAAAATGTTATATTTATAAATCAGAATGGAACTTTGAAGGAAAAATGGTAATATATAATATTATTGGGAATCGTTTTTTACATCATATGGTTCGTTATTTAGTAGGAACAATGATTGCAATAATGGAAGGTAAGTTTTCAATCGAAGATTTTATAATCTTATTGAAAAAACCAAAAAAGGATGTAAAAATATTTAAAGCGCCACCTCAAGGTTTAATCCTTGAAAAAGTTTACTATGAATAAAATAGTTTTTAGACTTAGTCTTTTACTAATACACTTTCTTGTAGGTAGTGATATTGCTTCTCAAAGAGAGACAGCTATAACTCGTGCGATTGAAAAAATCGGACCAGCTGTAGCGAGCATTAATGTGGAACAACATGTGTCATCGCTATCTTTTGATCCATTTTTTGGTTTTATGTATCCAAGAGAAATATACCCTATGAAAAGTTCAGGCAGTGGTGTAGTAATTAGTCCTGATGGATATGTGTTAACAAATTATCATGTCATTGATAGAGCAGATAAAGTGACGGTTACATTATCAGGAGGTGATGAATATCAAGCACAAATTATTGGTTTTGATGAGACTTCAGATTTATCATTATTAAAATTAGAAGGATCTAACTTCCCTTATGCAGAATTAGGCAGTTCTGATGATCTATTGATCGGTGAGTGGGTAATAGCGCTTGGTAATCCTTTTCAACTTTTTTCTATAAGTAATAAGCCATCAGCAAGTGTAGGAATAATATCTGCAACTAATATGGACTTTGGTAGACAAAAGAGTGGCAAAATATTTCAAGATATGATCCAAACAGATGCTGCTATTAATCATGGAAATTCTGGAGGCCCTTTAGTTAATGCTGTTGGAGAAGTTATTGGTATTAATACTTTCATTTATACAGGTTCAGATTATCAACAAGGTTCGGTAGGTGTTGGTTTTGCGATACCAATAAATACAGCTAAGCGTATTGCAGAAGAATTAAGAGTCTCGGGACATATTGATAGAGGATATTCAACTGGTTTAGTTGTACAAGCAGTGACAAGAAGTTTCGCTCAATATCTAGATATACCATTCACTAAGGGTGTTATTGTTGTAGAAATTAATGATGGGAGCTCTGCTCAAAAATCTGATCTTCAAATTGGAGATGTCATTCTTTCAGTTAATGAAATACCAGTTAATAGACCTAGCGAAATTAGAAAAATAATTTCTGAGAATGATTTAAGGCCTAGTGATATACTAAATCTTAAGATTTTTCGAGATGGAAAATATAAAAATTTAAAACTAATACTAGGAAAATCTAGATAAGATGAAATTAGCACCTGAAGGTAGGATAATTATAGTACCCCTAATCTTGATTATTTTATTTATGTATGCATATTCAATTTTGTTTTCAAATTTAAATATACTTTTGTTGTTTTTTAGTATATTACTATTATTTAGTATAAATTTCTTTCGAGACCCTTATAGATTACTACCAGAAGGTGATAATTATATTATATCTCCTGCTGATGGTAAAATTGTAGCCATAAAGAAGTTTAATGACCCTGATTTAGGATCATCACAATTAATATCAATTTTTCTTAATGTATTCAATGTCCATGTAAATAGAATGCCAATAGCTGGATCTTTTGTAAAAGTTGATTATAAAACAGGAAAATTTCTTGCAGCTTTTGATCATAATGCATCAGATGAGAATGAGCGTACAGAAATTACTATAAATTCAAAAGTTGGATTAATCAAGGTAAAACAAATTGCTGGTTTAATAGCTAGAAGGATTATTTGTTATGCATCAGAAGGTAACTCAATGGAAATAGGTGGGAGATTGGGCTTTATTCGTTTTGGTTCAAGGACAGATTTAATTATTCCAGATCATATAGATGTTGATGTTAAATTAGGACAAAAAGTAATTGGTAATAAAACAATTATAGGGACTTATGAATGAATACTAATATCGCAAAAAAAAATAATCCAAAAAGATATTTTATACCTAATATTTTAACATTGCTAAATATGTTTTTAGGATTTTTAGCTATTGGACTTATAATGAATGGAGAGCCAATAAAAGCTGGTATTTTTATTATTATTGCAGGTGTGTTTGATGTTTTTGATGGAAAAATTGCTAGAATGCTTGGAATAGAATCTAGATTTGGTATGGAATTTGATTCTATGGCTGATACTGTTTCATTCTGCGTGGTACCATCTTTACTAGTATACTCATTATATGTTGATGGTTTACCTCCACTAATTGGTGGACTAATTAGTTTTATTCCAATTATGTTTGGGACCATTCGTTTAGCAAAGTATAATATAGATCAGCAAGATGGCAATAATAAACCTTATACTGTTGGGCTTACAACTCCAATTGCAACAATTACATTATTTTCATATTTGTTTTTTAATCATCAAATAGATGGTGATTATGGAGATCCAAGAACTGCTTTAATGTTAGTTTCTACTTTAGGGTTTTTAATGATAAGTCCTATACATTTTGCTAAATTTCCTTTATTATCATTGAAATCAGGAAAAAAGAATTCATTATTATTAATAGTGTTTATAGTATCAATGATTTCGACAGCTATTTGGAAAGGCTATATATTAATGCCAATAACAATAATTTATATTGGTTGGAATATAATTTATTGGTTAGCTAATCCTAATAGACATAGTCAAGTAACTTAGATTGATAATTAATTTATGAATAAAAGAAGTATCTCACTTATTGTTATTGGTTTGTTTATTGGGGCAGCCATTGGTGGAGTTCTAGGAAATCTTCTAGGTTGGATATTGCCTGAAGGTGTTGTGAAAGATTTTTTCCTAACAAGTTTATCTTTTGATATTGGCGGTCTAGCAGGTAATGAGACAGGAGTAATTATTGTAGATCTTAGTATAATTACATTAAAATTTGGTCTTTCAATGAACTTTAATTTTACAAGTGTTATTGGTCTAACATCTGCCTATTATATTTTGAGATATTTTCGCTAAAGTAAAGGAGATTATTATGTATAATATTGATGTAAAATATGCTATGTTTAATTTAGGCGCTGGGGAACTTGTTTTAATCTTTTTAGTTATCCTTTTATTATTTGGTGCTAAACGGTTACCAGAATTAGCAAGAGGACTTGGAAAAGGAATTAATGAATTTAAAGATGCTGTAGAAACAAGTAAAAAAGAGATCCTAGATGCTAAAGAATCAGTTGAAGATAATAATTCAAAAGAAGATACGAGTAATTAATATTTATAACATAATTATGATCTTCATTTAGACCAAAGCTATTAGAATAAAATTAGACTTTATTTTTTATATAATTAATTAAAAATATTATATTATTGATTCATGGATTTTCAGCATCCCTGGTATTTACTTTTATTATTTGTTATTCCAATATTAATTGTTTGGTATAAGTTTTATGGTACCAAATGGCAGGGTACGATACGTATCTCATCTTCTTATTTTATTTCAGATGAACTAATAGCATCAGGCAGGTTTAAATATAAAATTATAGTATTTTCTCATCTACTGGTTTTGACATTGATCATATTTGGTTTAGCAAGGCCAAGGTTAATTGATAAATTAGAAGAATCATCTTTTAATGTAATTGATTTGATGTTAGTGTTAGATATTAGCTCAAGTATGCTTGCGGATGATTTTCAACCAAGTCGATTAGAGGCTGTTAAGAATACTGCTATTAACTTTATATCAGGACGAAAACAAGATAGAATTGGAATATTAGTTTTCGCAGGTGAATCCTTTATTCAATGTCCATTAACAATTGATAAGTCTGTATTAAAGTCGCTTATAAGTGAGATAAGTATTGCTTCTAAAGAGTATGATGGTACAGCAATAGGTATGGCAATAGCTAATGCCACAAATAGATTAAGAAATAGTGATGTTGAGAATAAGGTTATGATATTACTTTCTGATGGTAGTAATAATGCTGGTGAGATTGACCCCAAAACAGCTGCAGAATTAGCAGCTGAATACAAAATAAAAATATATACCATAGGTGCAGGTACAAATCAATCATATACCAGAATTCCTGGTCGAGGACTAATAAGGAATGAAATCGATGAAGATGCATTAAAACATATTGCAAATATTACAGGGGGTAAATTTTTCCGTGCTACTGATATTGATGCATTAAAATCGATTTATGATGAGATCGATAAATTAGAAAGATCTGAGATAAAGATACGTCAATATACTATCTATAAGGAATTATACAGTTGGTTTTTAATACCAGCTTTCATATTAGGTGTTATAATAGAAACTATTCGTCGATTAATTTTCAGGAGTAAAACTTAATGACATTTCGTTTTATTTGGGTCCTAATACTAATAATAGTTTACATTACTATATGGATTGTATGGAAGATAAGATATGAAAAACACAACATAATTCTTCCAAATTCATCTGAAAAAATTAGAAACATTTTTTTTTCAAACCTCGATGAAAAGAGATTAAAACTACGTAACAGATTAATTGCAATTGGATTATTAATTTTAGCAATTGCAAGTTCGGGACCGCAAATAGGTACAAGAGTTCGGCCTGTTGAAAGAAAAGGTATAGATCTTGTAATTGCTTTAGATACGTCTACAAGTATGGATGCAGAAGATGTGACTCCATCAAGATTATTGAAAGCTAAATTTGAATTGGGTAGACTAATTAGAACTTTAAATGGTGATAGAGTTGCAATAATTGTATTTGCAGGGTCTAGTCATCTTTATCTACCATTAACTACCGATTATGAAGCTGCTTTATTATTTTTAAATGAAATTGATACAAATATGATTCCTACTCAAGGAACGGATATTAGTTCTGCAATGAATATTGCTTTATCGGCTTTTACAGAAGAAACTGATAAATTTAAAGTTATGTTAATTGTAACGGATGGTGAAGATCATGAAGGGGAAGCAGTAGACTTAGCAATGCAGGCTTCAAATAATGGACTTATGATAAATACTGTAGGTGTAGGATCAAGCATTGGAAGCTTAATTCCCATTAAAAATAATAAGGGAGAAGTTAATGAATACAAACGAGATTTAAAGGGGAGGCTTATAACATCAAAGTTAAATGAAAAAAATTTAGAAGATATTGCTATAGCAGGCAATGGAACATTTTTCTTATTTAATAATAATAGAGATACATATAAAGATATATCAAAAGCTATAGAAAGTATGGAGAAAAAGACTATTTCAACTCATGAATATTCAGAATATGAAGATCGATATCAATTTTTTGCATTATTATCGCTTTTCTTTTTAATATGGGGCTATATAATGCCAACTAGGAGTAAATTAAAATAATTTTGAAATTATTATTAGTAATTTTATTTAATAGTCTTTTATTATCTCAAGATAAAGGTCAAAAAGCATTTAGTGATGGTAATTATGATGAAGCTAAATCTTACTATGAATATATATTAAAAAATCGTAAAAAGGATTTATCTGCATATTTTGGATTAGGAACAACTGCTTTAAAGCAAGATGACGCACAGTCTGCTATAAATAACTTAAAAAAAGTTATAGATTCTGATGATAGCCATTTGGCATCAAAAGCATTTTATAATTTAGCGAGTATTTATAATGATCAACAAAACTTAGAACAAAGTCTAGATTTATTAAAAAAATCTTTAGAGCTTAATCCAAATAATGAAGATGCGAAAGTAAATTTTGAGATAATTAAACAGATTATAAACCAAGAACAGAACCAAGAACAGAACCAAGAACAGAACCAAGAACAGAACCAAGAACAGAACCAAGAACAGAA
>MDTE01091012.1_pt1 | contig 13721 bp, 16 predicted proteins | sample 811231 | NCBI WGS metagenome assembly MDTE01 (sample SAMN05326651, study PRJNA326480) | marine metagenome | isolation source: seawater | place: Indian Ocean: Red Sea | collected 2010
CCAAACCAATCACGTAAATCGGTATGGCCACCGAGAGGGTGTGCGCAACCGGCCGTTGACGGTCGAAGGTAAACCATCGATGAACAAAATGGGCAAACAGACCGGTCAACCCCCAGAACACCCCCCAGAGGATCTCAACCTCCACATCTGGAAAGAGAACGATTGACCCGGCCCACGCAAGAAGAAACACAACGCTGTTGAATCCTCCTGCAATACCGAATCGGATGAGAGAGCCGCGTGGCGCCAGTCGCTGAAACAAATCGGCCAATGCGGGTTCAGTCGTCATTGGTGACCACATCGCTGGGTTTGCCGGTCAAGATGGTACGCAATCCTGCGTTGTCCGTTTGCATGGCATCGAGCAACTCGTATTTCACGCCCAATCGCTCGGCGAGGACGCCAAGTGCCAAGGTGTCCTTTGGTAGACATTTACCCCCAAAGCCCCGATACAATCCAAAGATGGGGTCAAGGTGAGACGGGCCGATGGGTTGGGCTTGTTCAGTCGTGATGATCTCGCGAATGTTACTCCAGTCTTCTCCCATGGCCTCACAAATGTCGTGCATTTGATTGGCAAAGATGACCTTGAGTGCATAGAAGGTGTTCTTCGTGTATTTGACCAACTCAGCCTGTGTCGGCGTCACATGGAACAACCGTTCCTTGCGCATGACCCCAGCCTCGACGTGTTGCTGAAACACCATCCTTGCTACATCTTCGTGGTGCGTACCCACCACCAGAAGGTCTTGGTTTGCGAAGTCTTCCAAACGCTGGCGTTCAAGCAGAAACTCTGGAGAATAGGCAATGTTGAGGTGCGGGTATTCTTCGTGGTAGCGTTGGGTCGTCCCCGGAATCACCGTGCTTTTGATGACCACCGTAAAGCCTTCAGGGAGTTGATTGAGGGTGTCTTCGACAATGCTCGTATCGCATTCTCCTGTCGCAGGGTTGGGCGGTGTTGGGACCGCGATATAGGCCATGTCAACATGATCGATGACGTCGTTGAGCGTCGTGCCCCGTTGGGGGTCGTGAATGAACAATTCGTGAGCATGAGCAAAGCAGTGTTCGATCGCGCCCCCAACCATGCCTGCTCCAATGATGCCGATTTTCATAACGCTCAACTCATTCTTGGTTTGAATACGGGTTCAAGATGCCTTGCTCTGCAGCGATCGCTGCTTTCAGGAGCGTTTCTGGCGTCCCGCAATCGATCCATGCGGAAGCACCGGTGGTCAAAACAGAGGCTTGACCGTCTCGAACATAGGACCGGTTCACATCGCTGATCGAGAAGGAGGAACCGCGTTCTTTCACGGCGGTGTCAAAGCGATGCCAGAACGTTTCGTCAAACAAGTAGATGCCGCCAATGGCGATGTTCGACGGCGGATTTTCGGGTTTTTCGACCAAATCAACAAGGTCTCCATTCTCATCAAAAACGGCAACCCCGAAGGCACGAGGGTCCTCTACCTCCCTGCCCAACAACACGCATCCAGGGGCGGATGGCGCCTCGTTAAATCGCCCGACTTGGTCGTTGAACTCAACGGTGGTGATGTTGTCAGAAAAATACACCATGAGCCGAGTATCTTCGTTGTACGGGCGTGCGAGGCTCAAGGCATTGGCGACGCCCATGGCCTCTTCTTCGACGACATAGTGAATGCGCTCACCTGGCAGTCCCTGTCCAACATGACTGGCAATTTGACCGATGAATTGATTCGCAACGATGGTGATGTCCTTGATGCCCGCTCGCCGGATGGTGGCCAGTGCATAGTCGATGACTGGATGCTTGTAAATGGGCAAGAGCGTTTTCTGCGTGTATGCCGTAAACGGTGCCAAGCGAGAGCCGAGGCCACCAGCGAGAAGGATGGCTTTCATCGGCATGAAATCACCTCAAGAAGATGGTATTAGAAGGTGTCCATGAATCTACAACACATCGTCACTTCCACCAAGGTCGTAGATTGAACCGTCCTTTGCGTTTTTCTCAAACCAATCGGTGGTGACCAAATCTCCCAGGCGTTCCACGCCTGCTTCAACCAAATCCATGTCGGCGCGTTCGGCGGCCTCCCACCGTTCCTGCGCCATGGATGCATAGGATTGATTGGCTTCTTCAATCAACGTCTCTCCAACCTTTAACGGGCCCTCCAAGCCTTCGTAATCGCCTTGATGCTCTGCGGGGTCGGTGCGTTCTTTTTGTGCTGCAAATTGATTCATTTTTTCACCAAATGCCGGCCCGCGCTCATCGTGACCACGGGTGCGCCGATACGCCTCATTGGGGCGCGGTGTTGCCAGTGATTTTGCTTCAAAGGAATCAAGCAGCAGACCGCGTTGACCGGGGGTTAATTGCATACCATCGATGTCGTCCCAAGTAAGTTCGATGGTGTCCAACATCCGTTCAAGCCGTTGCTCCAGTGTCTTTTTTCTTCGCCAACTTGCCATGGAGAGGAGGTAAGCCAAAACCACTGCCACCCCAAGCACAGGTCCTAAGATCCGCAACATGGCATCAACGGCCATCCCCTGAAGGAATGCGACGAGAAGAGCCGCATCAACAACGATCACCAACCCCCAGACCAAGACAAGGTCGCGCCGCCGCCGTGCGTCTTCTCCGTCAAAGAATTGTTTCACCAACTCACGGCCTTCTGCAACCATAACAACACCTACCCGTTGGCGATGCGTTGGATTTTTTCCATGGCTTCTTCGTCAAGTTCCGATGCCTCCTTCCATCCCATGGCCTTGAGACCGTTGGCGATGTTTGCTTCGATGATGGTTCCCATTCGTTCAATGGCGTATTGCAGCAAGAGGCCGCACAGCAGTGCGGTGGCCAGTCCAAAGTGCCACGAGGTGAGCACACCCACACCGATAGCGATGATGGCGATGGCGACACCGCCAAACACGGTTCGTCCACGCAATTTAGCAGAAGATGCTCGAGCGTCGAGGATGCGTTGCGCTCCTTCGCGTTTACTCATGCCCGCCATGGTTTTTCCAAGACCGTTCTCAAGGTGAAGATGCCGCCTGCTGATGCAACCATTCGTTGATTTCGTTCAGTTGTGAGAGATGAGACTGTTCGTGAGCGGCGTTCTCTGAAACCAGGACACTATCGCTCATGGTAAAGTGCGCACGCGGCTGCGCGATGAGATGCTGGAGCAAGTCGCTCATCGCTGCTTGCATATTGGCGGTTTGTTCAACCTGTACATTGAGCAGACGTTCCATGCTGTTGAGCAGGACATCGTTTCTCTCCTGTCTTGCTTCAAGCGCCTTGGATGCGGCGGCCATGGCTTCTTCTTGGCGTTTGAGCAATTCTCTCGCAGCCGGGCTTCCCACCGCATCACGCCGCCGCAATTCTTCGATCGCTTCGTTCAATTCAAGATGACGGCGCGTCAGGGCGCGTTGGAGTTCATCCACCTGACGGTTCGCACCCTGAAGTTCGTTGGCCACGCGATTGCTTTGCCGTTGCATTCTTCGAAGTTCAGCACCGTGATGCGTTGTCTCGGAAAGGAAGGCCACCGCCGTCGCAATGGCAAGTGCCATTTTTGGATGGAACATGAGGGAGGTGGCCATCAACCATGCCATGCCTCCGAAGCAGAGTGAACGTAGGAGCCCCATGGGAACAAGTAGTCGTTCATCGAATAAAGCAAGTGCATGGGATGTCCGAGGGGTCCCGTCATGACGGCAACAAAATGAAGCAATCATCGTCCACTTCGAGCAGAAGCCCAACGGTCAGCAGGTGGTCAAGGGCTTCGTCGGCTTCGTGGTCTTCAATGTTGGATGCCCGGGTGTGATTGAAGATGTCTTCAAGCGTTGCAACGGGCTCACCGCTGGCGGCAACAGCCTCAACACCCATCACGATGGTCTGACAGGCGATGGCGAGCAACGGGTCATCGGTGTTGTCGTGCGGTAAGAGTTCGAGAAAGATGTTGGATGGATGTGCTTCATGTTCATCTTGACGTTCATCGTCGCCCAAGCCTTGGATGGCGCGCTCTCCCAAACCCCGTAGAGGATGTGCTTCGTTGAGGTCGAAGCAATCGAAGAGGTTTCGCTGATGGGGATCGGCTGTTGCAGCTTCAACCTCGTTGCTTTCCAACCGGCGACCGAGGTCATCCAAACGTTGTAAGCGCTGGTCGATCATCATCTTCTCCCGCAGCAAGTCAACAGCCAGCAAATCCATTGAGAGGTTGGCTTGCTCAACCAACCACTCCTCAAGGCTCCAATGTGGATTGATGCCGAGCATGGTGTCCACAAGTTGGCGAACAGCATCGGGCATGTCTTCAACAGAGAGGCGACGTTCCTGTTCGTTTTGCCGTTCATCTGCCATGCTGTTTCTTGCAACGTGACAGCCTATGAAGCATCCCCTATGGCATTGAACAAAAACCAGTCTTTTGGCTCATTCATTGGGAGATGACGCCTCACCGAAGGCAACAAAATCCCTCTTCCAAACCGTTCATGAACATGGGTTTTGTTCATGTAGAAGATTCTTGTGCGCCAAGACATGAGTGACCATCGCATCACGGTACTGCCTGGCGACGGGACAGGACGAGAAGTCGCGTTGGAGGCTCAACGCATTCTCGACACCATTGAGGCTCATACCAATCACGGTTTCGATCAAACGGTCATCGAATGCGGCGGCCAACATTACCAAGCCACGGGCGAGGAGTGGGCGGAAGGGTCGTTCGAAATCTGCAAGAACGAAACGGATGCCATCTTCCTCGGCGCTATCGGCTACCCCGGCGCTCGCCTACCCAACGGCGACTTGGCCGGTGGCTCCGTGATTCTTGGCCTACGAAGCGGTTTGGATCTCTATGCAAATGTGCGACCGATCAAACTGTACGAAGGCGTACCTCACAAGATCCACGGCGGCTTCCGCCAAATTTGGGAGCCCGGCATGGTCGACATGACCATCCTCCGTGAAAATACAGAGGGTCTCTACCATGCCCTGCTTCGTCGTAGCGCTGACCGCGCACAAGGACGTCCCGAATACGAGCCAGAACCCATGACCTTCCCAGGTTTGGAGGGAGAGGTCGCCTACGACCCACGCCCCATCTCCAAGAGCGGTTCAGAGCGTTTGATTCGCATGGGTTTTGAAATCGCAGAAACTCGAAACGGTGCGCCAGCCGATGGCGTTCGACGAGTTTCGTGCATCGACAAATCAAACGTGACTCGCGGTTGCCAACTTTTCCGCGCGACCTTCGACGAGGTGGCCGCCAACTATCCCGAAACAGAGGCAGACTACGGCTACATTGACGCCTTCATGCAGTGGATCACTCGCTCGCCAGAGCATTACGACACCGTGGTGACCTCGAACATGTTCGGCGATATCTCCACCGATTTGGGTGCGGTTCTGCAAGGCGGTATGGGCATGGCGGCCTCAGGAAACATCGGCGACAACCATGCCTTCTTCGAGCCCGTTCACGGGTCAGCTCCCAAGCATGCTGGACAAAACAAGGTGAATCCTATTGCGACCATCAATTCCGTTCAAATGATGATGGATTATTTGGGCCGAAAGAACAACGACGACGATCTGGTCGCCATCGGCCGCCTCATCGACGAGAGTGTCGCTGACCACCTCAAGGACGGAACGATGCTGACCTACGACCTCGGTGGAACCGCTTCGTGCTCAGCCGTCGGTGAAAGTATTGCAGGCCGTCTGGCTCAGAAACTTCAGCAGCGCTGATCAGTCGTTCGACCTGCGAGCCAACTCTTCGTCGAATTGCTTCCACAACGCCTGTTCAATCTCTCGTCTCAATTGTGGCTCGAGGGCGGCGCGGATTTCCTGTTCAAGTTGTGCTGCGAGTGTGCTTTCTGCGAAGGCCAACGTATCTTCTTGAATCTGACGTCCGTAGGCTTCCACCTCCTCATGCGTGTACATTTCACTCATCAAAGCATTTCTTCGAACCATCTCCGCCTCAACCATCGTCTCAAATTCACGATTGAGGCGTGCAACGATGCTTAATTCCCAGACATCTCGCGGTTGCGGTAGATCCATGTTGGTAACCGTGTTATGCAGGGTTTGCACCACTTTGGCCTGCACAGGATTACCAACATCAAACGCATGTGCGCCGGAAATAAATCCGACCAACGCTTGAAGCCATTCTTCTTCGGGCAAGGCGTGGCCGCAACCGGGACAATCCACGTCCATAGCGTCACGATGTTCTTCCTTTACGGCATGTCGTCGTGCCCTTTTTCGTCGTCGCCGAGGGAGGTTCGGAAGGTCCAAGTCAAAGGATACACTGGAGCCGAAGGTCTTCTGCCCACCAGGCTTTTCCATGGTGAAGATTTGCAATGTGTTGATAAAAAGATATTCCCGAAAACCCCGTTTCTGGCGTAGATTTCGCGGTTTTTAGCGATTGACCGCATCAGCAATCCATGCAAGACTTGCCTTGAGGTTGGCTTGATGGTCGTATGCATCAACGGCTCGCCGTTCTTCTTGAGCGAACGCGAGCATGGTGTTGAGGGAGCGAGAGAGTTCATCCACCACGGTGATGGTGGCTTGCTGAGCCGAGCGGGAAAGCGGATTCAAATCAATCACAATGACCGTTTTTCCCATGTTGACCAAGGCTTGACAACGGTCACCATCCTCCAGAGGAACCAACATCACATCGCTTTCGAAAATACCCTCTCGGGTACAAGCCGCACGAGGGCCTTTCAAGCCAGGAATCATCGCATCTGGAGATGCACCGAGAACCTTCACCTCGAGGTCAAGTACCTGTCGACGTTCTTCAATAAACGACAACAAAGCTTCCATTCGCTCTGGCGTTCGATAGAAGATGTTGACCTCCAAGGGACAGTTGAGGTGGTCGGCGAGAAGCAACATCTCGTCGCAAGCAAGCGCTGTTACGTTTCCGTTGAGGCTAAGGATCGGACGAGCTGCCTGTTCAAGGCACACAAGTGCGTGTTGTGCAGCATGCCGCGCATTCGGCGTGGTCTGCTCGCCCAGCATGTAATCAAAGGCCTCGCCACGTCCATGAGCGATCATCGCACTGTCGGCAAGCATGCCTCGCTTGGCAGCGACTTCAAGCCGATGACGCATCAACAAGGAAGCATAGCGTGGATGACTGAGGTCGGCGGCAAACCCTTCCATGAGTCCACCTCACAAACCATTGACGAGCATGTTGACGTCGAGTGGCTTGACGCCTCTGTTCACGGCGCTGGTGGAAACCACATTCAGTCCACATTCGTGCCACGAGGCCAAGTCGTCGAACACGATTCCGCCACTGGCCTCAAGAACGACATGCTCTCGAACATGTTGTTCAACCATCTGCTCATTGACAGCCTTGCACGTTTCTGGAGAAAAATTATCCAACATCACGACCAATCGGTCAACCTGTTCGGTGGCACGACGTTGAGACCACACCATCGCCGCCATCAGGGCTTCTTTTTCGGTGCGAACTTCGACTTCAAGGAAGGCTCCAACCTCGTTCATGTCTACGTTTTGCAGATACGTCACCAACCGCTGCTCATGCGTTTCCATGTCGTTGTGCATGCTTGCCAGGTCGTTTTCTTTGATCATGGTCGCATCGTCCTTTGCCAAGCGATGGGTCAAACCGCCGCCCATGTGGACCGCCCATTTGTCAAGAAGTCCCCAAACGGTTTTGCGGGTGCATGCGATTTGCTTTGGAGCGATGGATGACCAGCGTTTGGTTTCCGTTGCGATACCCGAAAGTTGACCGAGAATGTTCAACACAGGGCGTTCGGCACGAAGGACGCTGTCGCGGTCACCGCGAAGAGAGGCGATTTCATCACCAGAAGTCACACGTTTCCCGTCGCCCGCGAACCAGGTGATGCGAAGCGAAGGCGCCCAAATTTGGAGCAAATAATCAACGACAACACACCCCGCCACCAAACCGTCTTCACGAGCGAAAAGGGTTGCTTCAATGACTTCGGAATTGCTGGAGAGCGGCATATCAATGCCGTCGTCTCCGACGATGGCACTGACCCACCGGTCGATGCTGCTCATGAGCTTTCGACTTGCCCCATCTTCCAATGTCCACAATTCGTGCCCACGGTCGTGTGGCAGTCGTGGCTCATCGGGCATGATGGATGGAATGCGGGTGACCACTTCAAAGCACCCCTCCAACGACCTTTTGATAGAGACGCATCCTCCTTGGTTTCATGGCTCGTGTGACGGTCATTGGTGCGGGCATCGCAGGCCTCACCACTGCCTTGTACGCCACCACAGCGGGCCACCATGTGGTGGTGCTTGACCGAACCGATACCTTGGGTGGACGAGCGACATCACAAACCATCGCTGGTGTTCCGTTGGGTTATGGGCTTCATTTGCTCAACAAAAAGGGGCCCTTGGCGAAGGTCGTCAAGAAGATCAGTCGCCTCCCTCTCGTTCATTCTTCGCCCCGCCTTGATCGTTTGAATGTGGTCGGCGTTGGTCCCCTTCGGCCACGCAACAACGTGCGCCTTGCAGCAGAAATTCGTCGAGCCTTGCGCACAAGAGACAACGCATCGCTCGCTTACCGAGGCGCCACTCTTTTGGCGGGCTCAGGAACTCCTCATGACGAAAAGCGCCTCAAAGCGTTGCAGAAAGGCCATCTTTCCTTGATTGGCGAAGGCTGGGCGGGTGTTGTTGGACGCATGGCAGCAGCGTTGGATGAAGTGGGTGTCTTGATCGAACCGCATTGCACCGTTGAGACCGTGAACAAGGGGCAAGTTTCCCTGAAAGATGGACGCACCTTTGAGAGCGATGTGGTGGTGGTTGCCTGTGGCTTGTCTGCGGCCAAGCGTTTACTCCCGTCGGCTGAAGACCAAGTGTTGAGCACGGTTCAGCCGATCAAAGCTAGCACGGTTGATGCGGTCTTGGATTCAAAACCACTCGGCAACCTCCACGGCCTGATCGATGTGAACGAAGGTGCTTATGTCGTTGATGCAGCCAATCTTCAACCCCGTTGGCCCCACAACGGAGCGGTACTCTCCGCATTGATGGCAGCGCGTGAGAACGAAGACGGCGAGGCGCGTTTGGAACGCTTGATGGCCTTTCTCGATGAACATGCTACCGGATGGCAGCGACATGTTGTCCATGTACGAAAACAAAGCAACATCACGGTTCAAACCAAAGGAAAGAAACCACGCTTTGATGCCTATGCCTCGGAAGGGATTCTGCTGGCTGGTGAATGGGTCGAAAGCCCTCATGCACTGGCAGATGCTGCCGCTGATACAGGGCGTCTTTGCGGCCAGAACATTTCAGCAGGCCTTGCTTGAAGCCTTATTCACCGCCACCCATCACCAGCCGATATGCGCTTTGTGTCGTGGAATGTCAACGGTTTGAGGGCGGCCATCCGCAAGGGCATAGACGGGTATTTCACCTCGCTCAAACCGGACGTGATGATGCTTCAGGAGACCCGCACCCTCGAAGAACAACTTCCCAAGGATTGGTCTTGGCCCGTAAACTGGAACGTTACGCTTCATCCAGCCGAGAAGAAGGGTTACTCGGGTGTTGCAACCGCTACGGTGGCGCCGCATACCGTTGTTGGCAAGGGAAAGGGCGGCACATTGGATGGGAACGACAGCGAGGGCCGCGTTTTGGTCTGCGAGGTCGATGGCGTCGTTTGCATCAACACCTATTTGCCCAGCGGCTCGAACAAAGACGAACGCCAGCAGTTCAAGGAAGGATGGATGGAGGAATGGCGACAATTCATTCGCCCTTACCTCGAGGACCAACGCCCCGTGGTTGTTTGCGGGGATCTCAACATCGCACACACGGAGGACGATATTTGGAATCCAAAGGGGAACGCAAAGAACTCGGGTTTCCTGCCTCACGAGCGCGAATGGTTCACATCATTGTTGGGCGATGGATGGCTTGATGCATTCCGTCACAAAACTGGCGAGGGCGTGAAAACATACTCGTGGTGGTCCAATCGCGGCCAAGCCAGAGCCAAAGACCGCGGCTGGAGAATCGACTACTTCCTCTTGAACGATGCCGCTGCACGCCACCTGGTGGATTGCACCATCGTTCGTCAAGGCGGCCTTGATGTCTCGGACCATGCGCCCGTGGTGCTGGATTTGGACCTCTAATCGTCCGTACGACCAAAGCGGTGCCGCACCTTGGACACCATCCAGTAGACGCCGTCGCGTAGCGGTAGCGGGACCAACCAAGCGATTGGAAAGAACATCGCGTAGTACCACCGCATTTCCAACAGCAGACGTATGGCTCCTGCAGAACGGATGTAGGTCCTCCCCTTTCGAACAACGTACAGGCTGTCCACGGCTTGAAGGCGGGTGGGGAAGGTGGAAACCAGCGCTTGCCCCTCCTCGGACTGAAGGCCAAGAATGGTCAACGTACTCCCCTTTTTCAATCGCTTGTTCAAAAAACCAGCCAAGCCGTTGCACATCACACAATGTGCATCGATCAGCAATGTGGTTTCGCTCAAATCATCACCCGTTGTGGTGTTCTTCCACATCGGCAAAATCAACCAGTAAGGCATCCACCCGATCTCGAAGCGCCTGCAAATCGGTGTCGACCAAACTCGCACAAAGCGAAGCGTTGTCACCATCTTGTTCGACGGTGGTTTCGCAACCGTGGCGTTGTGCCGCCTCAACCAACATCGTGACCACCTCGTTCGCGCCTGACCAGCGAACCTCCATTCGGTGCTGTTCCGCCATGGCCTCTCCTTGGGGTGGGCTGATATGAGGCTAACCTTCCCCCCGTGCATGGCTCGTTCCGCCGGCAACCCGTTTGTTGTCGCGGGCAGCGGAGGCGTCGTTCTCGGTGAGGCAAGAACCAACCATGAGGGCCGTCGAGCCTTGATGCTGCTTCGTGGTCAAGAAGACACCCGTGAATTGGAGGCCCTTGCCACAACCATGGGGATCACCATCGTGGAGACCATCTCACAAGCAGGTGCCGTTGATCCTCGAACATACTTCGGTCGAGGGCGACTCCAGGACGTGGCTGAAGAGTTGGCCAGTGTGGTCAAAGGCCATCCTTGGGAAGGGGTTGACCTGGTGATCGTTCACACCAACGCTACCCCGCGACAACTCGTGGGCATCAGCGACGCCGTCGGGGCAGAAATATGGGACCGAGTGCGCCTTCTTCTTGCCCTCTTTACTTCACACGCATCATCGGTGGAGGCGAGAACGCAAGTTCGCATCGCACAATTGCAATCGGACCGAACGGTGTTGCGCGAATTGGCCAATCAACAGACCACGGGTGAGCGTGCCGGTTACGGTGGTGGCGGTGTTACGGCGCTTCAGAGTGTTCTTGCCAACATCAATCGCGAATTGACCAATCTGCGCCGCCGACAAAAGCGGCATGCGAATGCACAGCGTGAGCACCGCCGGCAACGAGCGCGTAGCGGCGCATTGACCGTCGGATTCGTTGGATACACGAACGCTGGGAAATCTTCACTGTTCAAGCGCTTGTCGGGAAAAGAGGTGTTGGTGGAGGACCAATTGTTCTCAACATTGGAAACCACGGTGGGGCGAATGGAGAAAAGCCCGCGAATTCTTTTGGCAGATACCATTGGCTTTATTGATAATATACCAAACGCTACACTTACAGCATTTAAAGCAACAATTGCTGAAGCAATAAATGCTGATTTAACGATGGTTTTGGTGGATGCTTCCGACCCCCTCCTCGAAATTCGACGAAAATTGGAAACCACCCGCCGTGAAGTGTTGGAGCGCCAGCAAGAGGAGGAGGACGAGGCGTTTGAAGCACCGCCTCTTCAACTCGTTCTCACGAAAACAGATCTCGTCGAACCCACTGTTCTCGAGCGCGTGGTTGAGGAGATTCAAGCCATGAATTTCCCTTCGCCCGTGACGGTTTCGTCACATACAGGACAGGGGATTGAAGCCTTGCAGACCTTGATTCGACAACGCTTGTTTGGTCGGGCTGTTGAGGTGATCGTCTCACCCCCCGCCCTTCCTGAAGAAGACGCCACCGAACGTGTGGTGGCTGCTGTCTACGAAGCTGGGATGGTTGAAGACGATGAGCGGGGTGAAGACGGTTCGGCGAGGATGCTTGTTTGGCTGGCGACCGCTGCACAGGCTCAACTGAAACATCGATGGCAACATCGCATTGAAATCAAGTAGGACGACACCCTGCCTCTGTTCATGGCAGAGGACCTTTCACAGGAGGGGAGTTATCTCGACGAGGTGGTCGAAGAATCACCCGTTATCTTTGCCTCATCAAACGCTGTGTTGACCATCGAAGACCCCAACCTTCACCCGATTGGGAAAGCATTGGCCGTGTTTTTGTTGTTTACATGCATGCTGGGTTTCTTGAACGGCATGGATTTTGCTTCCCCAGAAGACGGGCTGGTGCGACCTGACGAATTCGTGTATCGTCTCGCTCAATCGGCGCCGGACGATACCGCTACTTTTCGTGGCACCGTGGTTTCGCCAAGCGGTGAGCCGATGGTGAATGCCACGGTCTACCTTTCTTGGCTTGACGATGCAACCAAAATGTGGGTCTCGGAAGAAAACATGACCGATGAAAACGGAGGTTACGCGTTCGAAAAACTCGATCCGGGACTGATTCGAGTGGACATCATCGTCGCCAGAGACGGCCATCGAGACGTGTTTTCCAATGGCGTGTTGCTTTCGCCACCGGCATTGATTGAACCCATCGGGTTCACCACCATCGATTTCACGTTCCCCACCAGTGACGCCTTCGCTGCTCAGCCATGCGATACCGAAGGCGAAACTGATTGCGAGATTCGGACGATCGACAAAACTCCCGAACAAGAAGAAAATCCGCTCATGGACCCGAGTGCCAAAAGCGGCTACATCCTCATTGGATTTGGTTTCATGGGGATGGCACTCATCGCCGCAGGGTTCACCGTATGGTCGCTCAAATCGGGATCGGTTCTTTTGCTTCGAACCGCTTCAGTTCTGGCATTTTTTACAATGGGGCACTATTATTCCGCTTGCATCTTTGGCCTCATGGCGTTTCTCCTCTCGTTCGCCGTGCCGCGAAAACAAATTCCGCTGTTGTGAGGGTGCGAGGCATCACGAGTCTACGGCCGCGGGCATGGAGGAGTGGTGCACATTGATTCGTGGCTTGCCAGTATCATCCAGTACATACCCGAAGGTGTATTCCACCTTGACTTCCTCACCCTCTGGCGAGGTGAAGAAATAGTTCCCCATCGCCACGGCCATGGATTCATTGACAATGACCTCAGCGTTTTCAAACCTCACCTTGGTCCATCCCTTAATGGCAAATCCACCGTCTTCGGGGCATGCATTGTTTGAAGCGACAAAATAGGATAGCGCTTGTTCAAACGTGGGCCGAAATTGCTCAACAGCAGCGAGGGTGGGCTTGAACAACACCTTTCCCATCCCATAGGCGTACAACGTCTCTACATGGTTTCGAGCGATGCTGACATAATCACCGCCCTCGCGATGCGCCGTGGCGATCGCGACAATACCGTCTCCCCAGGCTTGTTGAGCGTTGTCGATCTGGTCTCGCGTCATCATTGCTTCTTCATCCCCAAATCGCGTTGTTATCGGTAGCCTTTCTTTTTTGCTCGGTGTGACCAAACGACCCGCGATGCGGCCAGAAGCGATGCTATCAAGCGACCTTCTTATGGCAGAGGATGCTTTCCACGCTGCATGGACCTGAAGGCAGCGACATGGATGGTCCGTAGTTTGGACCAACCGGTGTCCATGGTTCATCTCACAGACGATCAGGATGTTTTTGCGGGCGGCTGGGACGGGCGTTTGACGCACTGGGCGGAAGACGGAACACATCGTTGGACCGCCCAAACCAACGACCGCATCAGCGCCATTGCACTCAACGAGCA
>MDTE01167993.1_pt1 | contig 13720 bp, 13 predicted proteins | sample 811231 | NCBI WGS metagenome assembly MDTE01 (sample SAMN05326651, study PRJNA326480) | marine metagenome | isolation source: seawater | place: Indian Ocean: Red Sea | collected 2010
TTAAACTGTTATTTTCTATTTCTAGCCCACTGTAATTCGATCATTGGGACCCAGGATTCTGCCATTGGCACATAGGGAAGCAGCCTCATATCAGAGCCATAAGGGAACTCCCCCATTACAAATTTGTAGCCAGTCATTAACCTAAAATTGTCTGACTTATTCCAACTTATAAGTAGCTTATGTTCAAGCGAATAAGAGCCATCAAGGCCAGGCAACCATCGCAGGTCACAATCACCTAAAATGCTAATATTGGTACCAATATTTTTTTGGATATCTAGCCCTGTCTTTAGACCCCAATTGTTATAGTATATACCAAGTCTGTGATATACCAATGGAAGGTCTATGCTGGATCGAGAATCTAAATCACCAAGAACGATACCGATATCCATCCCCGAATTAAATGTAATATCAAAACCCTTAAAAAGAAATGACGCGAGCCAGGAACCTGAAATGCCAACCATTGTTGGCATTGAAAAATCGGGTGAAATAACACCTCCTAAACCGCTTTTAGATATCATGTTTAAAAAAGGGGTTGGATACACAAAGCCATATCGCATAGCAGAATTAACATTCCCTATTTTATTGAGGGGTTTTTTAATAGAGATATTTGGCATTACAAAAAACCATAGCGGGTATACACTATACTCTAAATTATCTGAAAAGCCATATCTTAAGGGCTGAAATAGACCTAATTCTATACGTTTCTCAGGTAAAAGATATGCAGAATGAGAGTTCCATATTTTTGTATCTGCAGATAGTAAACAGCCCATTAATAAGTACAATAGAAGACGCTTCATTATTCAACCTCCATATCTATAGCCGAGCTAACGGGCATATGGTCACTTAATTCCCATAATTTTTGATGCGTTTTAGACAGACTATCCACCCATGTTCTGTTTGTAAACAAATAATCAAGTTTCCTATCATACTTAATATTATTAATCGTATAACTAGTGCTTGGCGCATGCGTAAAATTAACTTCGAGCCCAGTCTCAGATGAATCAATAGCCGCATCATAAGCGTTATAAAGAGGAACAAGAATATCTGGCTCACCTTCAAAATGTTCAAAATATGATCCTTGATAGACTGTGTTGTTTTCATAATCGCCATCACAAATTTCACCTTCACACTTATCACTTTCACAAAAATCTGTTATTGAACCCGGTGGGACCGAATTTAAATCGCCACCAGTAACAAAATAATCACCGGAAACATGAATATCTGCTAGGGTATTTATATAAGTATTAATATGTTTTTCTTTTGTATCATCTGTTGCAAAGGCTGTTGCATGTATATTTACTGCAAATAGATTACTGGCCCCAATAGCAAGGTCTGGGATTTTTGCTTTCACCATGTTGCGCCTTAAATAAAAATATTGAATAGATGGATCTTGATCGCCTCTTAAAGGAAGCTGAATCCGTTCTGCTTCTTCTAATTTAAACTTCGATAAAATTGCATTGCCAGCATCAACGCGGCCAATACCATCACTCAAAATATAATCCGCTTTCCACATTGAACCATAGCAACCATAATTGAGGCTCGTATTATCAAGTAGATACTGAACCTGGTCCATGTAGCCAGTGCGCTTTGAATTCACATCTACTTCCTGAAGTAAAATAATATCTGGATCCATAGCTTTAATAGAATCTGCTATTGCAGACATAATCGCACCGATTGATTGATCATCAAGAATTACGCTATCTCCACATGAATCACCAAAAAATGGGAATCGGCCAATGCCAAATCTAATATTCCAAGTTACGACCTTAACCAGGCTCGGCACATTCGCACTTGTTTTTGTTGCCGCTTCATACATTACAGCATCAGATATATCCTCAAATTCTGTAACAAAAGGCTCACAGCCAATCAATACTATAATCACTAATAATATTTTAATTTTCATTGTACTACCTCAATTAATCAAAGCTAATATGTTCTCAGGAGGGCGACCCAAAACCGCCTTTTCACCACTCACCAAAATTGGCCTCTCCAAAATCTTTGGGTATCGCGCAACAGCATCAGCAAGGGCATCATTATCTTCAATGATAGACTCCAAATTGTTTTCTTTAAAATCTAATTCGTTTTTTCTTATAAACCCAGCCACTGGTAAACCCAGCTTAAGAGACAAACTTAATACACCATCTTTGGTAATAGGTTTTTTTAAATACTCTATCACAGTAAACTCTACTTTATTTTGTTCTAAAAGCAACACGGCTTCTCTACTTTTTCCTCACCGAGGATTGTGGTATAAAATGAAATCTGACATCTGCTATTAATAATTATATATGTAAAGTACACAATGCGAAGACAACTATAAAACCCTGTTTCCTAAAATTAATTTTTAAATATTTTTTCAATAAATCTTAAAACTTTAATTTTTTTTAATTATTTCTTAATTATCATTTGTAAATATATTAATTTACTAAATATATTTAAATATCAATAATTATGAAACTTGATATAATTGATCGAAAAATTTTAAATGAACTACAGAAACAAGGTAGGGAACCAGCAAGTAACATCGCTGAAAGAATTGATGTTTCGGTCCCTACAGTTACTGAGCGTATTCGTAAACTACAAGATGGAGGCATTATTGAAGGCTTCCAGGCTGTTATTGATCCAAAAACAATCGGCCTAGATGTCGCAGCGATTATCACGATCATCTCTGATTCATCACAACACTATAAAGACGTAACCATTGAAGCGAAATCAACCCCTGAAGTTGTCCAGTGTTTTTCTACTACAGGGAATGGCTCACATACACTTATAGTTAATACAAAAAACTCTAACACCCTAGAAGAACTGCTAAGAAAAGTACAGAGCTGGCCGGGTGTAATTAGAACTGAAACACAAATAATTTTATCATCTTATAAGTCTGGAATGTTAATCCCTATATCAGATGATAAATCTTAACTTAATCAAAAAGTAGGCAAAATAAATGAGTAAAATTAAAGCAGAATACATATGGATGGATGGCCATCAGCCAACACAAAAACTACGTTCTAAAACCAAAGTCATTAATGGACCAATTAATAATTTAGAAGACCTCCCACTATGGGGATTCGATGGCTCCAGTACAAATCAAGCAGCCGGTGAAGATAGCGACTGTATGTTAAAGCCCGTTTATAAGGTATTAGACCCAATACGCGGTGGGGATGATTTGCTCGTTATGTGTGAAGTTATGAACCCAGATGGCTCAAAACATGAAACGAATAGCCGCGCGCATTTAGCTGAGTTGGCAGAAAAATTCAAAGATGAGGAAGCCTGGTTTGGCATTGAGCAAGAATATACCTTATTTCAGGGTCGATCACCCTTAGGCTGGCCTGAAGGTGGATACCCAGCCCCACAGGGGCCCTTCTATTGCGGGGTGGGCGCTGATGAAGTTTTTGGACGCGATATTGTTGAAGAACATTTAGAACTATGTCTTGATGCTGGTCTGGAGATTTCGGGTATTAATGCAGAAGTAATGCCAGGGCAATGGGAATATCAAGTGGGCCCACTAGGCCCTCTAGAAGTTGCAGATCAATTGTGGATATCAAGGTGGATACTTTATCGTATTAGTGAAGACTACGGTGTCAGCGCGACGCTTCACCCTAAGCCAATTAAGGGTGATTGGAATGGTGCTGGGGCCCATACTAATTTCAGTACAAAATCAATGCGCAGCGCTGGGGGAATTAAAGTTATAGAAAGTGCCTGTGAAAAGCTAGGCGCAAAACATAATGAACATATAAGCGTATATGGCGCACATAACGAAGAAAGGCTAACCGGTCTACACGAGACTTGTAGCATTAAAGAATTTCGATATGGAGTTAGTGATAGAGGTGCTTCAATTCGTATACCAATGCAAACAGCAAACGATGGCAAAGGATACCTAGAAGATCGTCGGCCATCAGCAAATATGGACCCTTATGAGGTTTGCGCAATTTTAATTGAAACAACCTGCGGCTAATTAGGATTTATATAAAAAGTTACAATTAATAGGATAATCATTGACCCTGAAATCATTATCCTATTAATCATTAAATAATTAATATTATACGCTTAGCACCTAGCGTGAATTATTTAATGTGGTTTATACAAATAAAGTGTATTTTTAATCAATTGTTTTCAATAAAGCCACATTGTTAATGATAACAATTATAAAAAATGCAAAAAAAACGAAAGAAATCAATAATTATATTATTTTATTTGTACCCATTTATTCTAACTGGGCATTTAGCATATGGATTAATTATTAGAGAACCATACCCATCATTAATGATGCCTGGGTTTTCTAAAATTGATAATAATGGGTCAGAGTATAAATTAACAGACTTTAATATTATTCTTCAATCAGATAGTATAGTAGATACGGTAAACCTAAAAAAATTAGCCTATCCCTTTTCCAAAATCGCAATAAGCAGGGCAATCGATTTAACTTATTTTAGAAAAGATTTAGAAAAAAACTATAATAGTATGCAAAAAAAATATTATGCCATCATTAAATCACTGATTGGAGAAAAAAATTATCAAAAATATATAATATCAATAAGACACCCTGAAATCAGCCCAAATCAAAAAAACCAATTTACTACATGGCTAATTAAAAGAATCCGTAATCAAAAAAATATTGAAAATTTCAACCTTGCCATCGAAAAAGAATTAATGATTCGAGATCTTCGATCAAACTCTATAAAAAGAAGCACAATTATCAGAAAAATAAATTTATGATAATGCAATTGAAAAAAGCTTATGACATGTGGATATTTAATGCTTATTCATGCACACCATCTCAACTTGGATTGTTTCGAATTGTATTTACATCCTTAATCATATTTTTCGTTGGGATTCCGCAATTTTCAAATAAAATAATACATTTCCCTGATGGATTTTTTAATCCACCTCCTTTATTTGGACAATTTTTTTCTAATATTCCTCCAATCATCTATTTTGAAATAACAGATATAATTCTTTTTTTAGGGTTCTTTTGTATTCTCATTGGTTTTTTAACTAAAATTTGTGGAATTATTACAGCAACATTATCTATCATTAATTTTGGCTTTATATTTAGTACTGGCAAAATTGATCATTCATTTATTGTATGGTTTACCCTATTAATCATGTCCTTCTCTGGCTGGGAGAAAAAATTTAGTATAGACTGTATTTTTTTCAATTTAAAAAATCTCGAAATACGCACATGGCTAATTTCTTTCTTATCTTTGAGTTTAGGTTTCGCATTTTTCACTTCAGGTCTAATAAAATTAATTTCAGGATGGCTTGGAATAGCTGACTCTATGGTCAGGGGGTTCTACTTACGTAATTATTATGTACAGCAAAAACAAGATTACTTAGCACCCCTATTTGAAAACTTTTCTTTTAAAATATTTTGGGAGCTTGGCGATTGGTTTACAATATTATTTGAAATGGGGTTTTTAATTGCTGTTTTTCATGCTCCTCTGTTTCGTTGTTTTACAGTCTTAGCTGTTTTTTTTCACGGTACAGTAATGCTCATGATGAATATTGCTTTTGGTATTTATTTACCTTTGTACCTATTGTTCTGGGCTCCTTTAATTCCAAAAACAATTACCATTAGCTGTAAAAATATATTTGCAACATTAACAAATAACCGTAATCGGTTATTTAGTTTTTTATTAATTATGCTAGTCTCTTATACCCTAAGGCTTATTTTCAATGATCATCTATTTATAATTTCTAGAGAAATATTAATATTTTTTGGATTTTTTTTAAGTCTCTATATTTTATTAATTGCCCCTCAATTGCTGTTTATAAAACCTTCAGACCGCCCTGGAATGAATATTATACAATTTGACGGGGTGTGCAATCTATGTAATGGTTTCGTCCAGTTTGTTATTAATCGAGATAAAAAGGCATACTTTAAATTTGCGACATTGCAAGATGTGGATCAAAACAACAACGAATATGAAACAATAATCTTGAAGAATAATAATACTGTTTATAAAAAATCAACAGCGTTTCTAGAAATCTCTAGAAGATTAAATGGCCCTTGGCCATATTTATATTTATTTATATTAATCCCAAAACCATTAAGAGATTTTATTTATTCAACTATAGCTAAAAATCGATATCGCTGGTTTGGGCAGAGAGACACATGCATGGTGCCGACTCCCGATCTAAAAAACCGATTTATTTAAACTAATAGTATACACGGATACATAGCCTAAAATGTATCACGAAATTATTATAAGAAAAAAAATTTATAAAATTTTTGATTTATTCAGTGTCTAAAGCCTTTCTTCAAAAATTCCCGTTTGTTTATTTTTTATTACTTTATCCCATTCAAAATAACGTCCATTCATAGCTAAATAAACACCGTGAGGAAGTGCCTGTGCAAATGCTAATGCTCCTCCAAAATTAAATAAACCATCGCTACTACCAAATTTATATGGTATCATAGCGCCGGTAAGAACAATTGTCTTCTTAATTTTAGCATGCGCTAATACTGCTGCGGTTTGAGTCATCGTATCAGTTCCATGAGTAATGACAATTTGATCTTCGTCTATCCTTTTACAGTTTTCTAAAATCAACGCCCTGTCTGCATCAGTCATCTCCAAACTGTCAATCAACATAAGTGTACGAATTTTTACATCTAAGCGGGAGCGACCCAAAGCCAAAATCTCTTGCATGTGCGTATCCTTAAAATAGAGTTTCCCTGTTATTTCATCATACTCTTTATCAAAAGTACCCCCTGTGATTAATATTCGCACTGGCATATTTTATCCCCTTTAAAAAATAGTTGCCACTTCTTTAAATGATTTCTTTTTTAATTTTGGGATCTTTGCATTCTGCGCTGGATAACCAACGGGAATAAGAACTACAGCTTTTTCATTTTTCGGCCGATTTAATATCTTTTCTAAAAATCCCATAGGGCTTGGTGTGTGAACTAAAGTCACCAACCCAACATTATGTAGAGCTACTAATAAAAACCCAATCGAAATCCCAACAGATTCGTTAACATAATAATTCTTCCTTTTATCTCCCAATGCTAAATCATAGTTTTGTTTAAAGACTGCAATCAAAAAAGGAGCAACCTCAAGAAATGGTTTATGCCAATCTGTTTCAAATTGATTTAAATCTTGCAACCATGATTTAGGGGCTCTTTTCTCATAAAATAGTTTTTCTTCTTTTTCAGCAGCCAGCCTTATTCTTTTTTTTACTTTTGGGTCTTTTATAATCCCAAAGTGCCATGGTTGTTTATTGGCCCCTGATGGTGCGGTAGAAGCAGTTTTAACTGCATCTTCTATAATCTTTATAGACACTTTTTCATCAGAAAAATCTCTTACTGTTCTACGCTGTAAAAAATGCTTTAAAGTAAAACCAGAGATTTTTTTCATCTCAGATTTGCGTTTTCGATTAAAATCTAATTTTTGAAATGACATTTTTAAATTACTAATAGTATTTTATGGGCTCAATTTACATATGAGTTTTGAATGCGACCTCTTGAAATACTAACGATAATATTACTAACCGGATCATTAACTGCCCTCCTAACCCACAAACAAAGAAAAACATATCTCTATCTTTTATTTGCTACAATTGTAGCGATGTTAATCCAGCATTTCTACGAAGGTAATCGTTGGCAATTTGCTTTTGCAATTTATTTGTTACCGGCTAGTTATGTTTGCCATCGTTTTCAAGAAAACATCATTAATTCAATTACTAAATTTATTCTTATTGTATGGCTAGGGCTTGCAATTATTGTCCCATGGGCTATCCCAGTTTTCAACCTTCCTAATCCCGGAGGCCAATTTGATGTGGGGACAAATACATTTCATTGGGTTGATTCTAGCAGACTAGAATGGTTTACAAATGAAGATCAAAGCGATGTAAGGCAGCTAATGGTCCAGATTTGGTATCCCGCTGAAAAACAAAATAATAATAAACCTGAACCCTATTTAGACTTTATTGATTTAAGAGCAAAAACTTTAGCAAATGCTGGAAATATTCCAGAGTTTTTTCCAAGTCATTTAAATTATATATCAACTAATAGCTATACTGGGCTACCATCTATTAATAATGATAATTTATTACCTATTCTTATTTTTTCTCATGGCATTACAGGGTCACGACACTTGCACCAAGTAATGTATGAACATCTAGCAAGTAGAGGTTATGTTGTAATTGCCCCAGACCATAGTTATGATGCTAATATTACAATTTTTCCTAATTTAGATTATGCTGATTATAGATCAGATATTACTGGGCATCCAGATAGTGTCAATATTCGATCGATGCAAATGAATACACGAGCAAAAGATATAATCTTTATTATTGATCAAGTACAAAAACTGTTTTCAGGAGAAATCAAATCAACATTAAATGGGAAAATAAATTTGGATAAAATCGCAATCGGAGGGCATTCTTATGGCGGAGCCACAGCAACTCTCACTTCAGATCTAGATAATAGAATTAAAGCATGTTTTGTTTTGGACAGCTGGTTAAGTCCTATCCCAAACCAAACAATTAAAAATGGTATTCATATCCCTTTTTTATTTATGGGCCGTCCAACCTGGGAAGAGTCAGATTACCCGGGAAACTATCCAACCCTAGATAGTTTAATGACAAATTCATCTGACCCAAAATACAGATTAATTATTAAGGAATCTCAGCATTTAGATTTTTCTGATATCCCATTATTCTCCCCTATTATTCACTATGTAATGGATGTAGGTACCTTGCCCGCTAAACAATCCACAACGCTTCTTAATAACTTAGTATACGAGTTTCTTGAAAAGTATTTAATGAACTCTTCAGATCTACTATTTAATGATATTTTAAAAAACAATTTAATTTATAAGATCAATTGATAAAAAAAACAGCACGTATTATAATTGGAATAACATTAGTAATTATAGGAATTATCGGAGGGTTAATACCTATTTTTCAGGGTTGGGTATTTGGAATCCCAGGTTTGATAATTCTTGCTGATTATTTCCCACCAATTAAAAAATTATTAGCCTGGGCCAAAAAAAAAGCTAAAAATAATTTAAAATAATCCGATTAAACTTTTTTTTCCTATTTTTATTATCATAATATATCTGCCTGTAATTTATTAATATTTGTGACTTTACCCCTTTCACTACCAAACCGCTTAATGGCACACCGTGTCTTCCAACCCGTCTAACGTCACCGCAATTGTTGGCGGCCAATGGGGCGATGAAGGCAAAGGTAAAATCACTGATTTTTTTGCAGGGGAATCAGATTATGTTGTCCGTTTCCATGGAGGAAACAATGCTGGCCATACTATAATTGTAGATGGCAAAACGTTCAAACTCCATTTAATTCCATCAGGAATTGTATATGGTACACCAATATCTATAATAGGAAATGGTGTTGTTGTTGATCCAAAAGCATTGTTAGATGAAATAAATTATATTCAAAAAAAAGGAATTAGCCCAAAACTAATGGTGAGTGATCGCGCTCATGTTATCATGCCTTATCATATTGCCCTTGATGGCGCACTTTCAAACCATCAAGGAGAGCTAGCTGCTGGGAGCACTAATCGCGGCATTGCTCCTGTATACGCAGATAAAATGTTTCGCAATGGAATACGTATGATAGACTTACTGGAACCGAGCGTCCTTGAAGAAAAACTAAAAAAAGGCTATCGTTTTACTCAAGGCATTATTGAAAAGGTCCTTGGAAAGAAATTAGAAATTAGTTTTGAAAAGACCCTGAAGTCATATATTGATTATGGAAAACAATTAGCGCCCTATATTTCTGATACATCTGTTGAGCTATACAATGCATCTCAAGCTGGTAAGTCGATTTTATTTGAGGGGGCGCAGGGAATTAGCCTCGATGTTGACCATGGAATATATCCTTTTACAACATCTTCTAACACAGCCGCAGGACATATTTCAACCGGGACAGGTGTGAGTTTCCGCCATATTAATCGTATTATTGGAGTCGTTAAAGCCTACCTAAGTCGAGTCGGAGAAAGCCCTTTGCCATCTGAAATGTATGGAGATGATGCAGAAAACTTAAGGGATAAAGGGAAAGAGTATGGAACGACCACCGGGCGCCCACGTAGAGTTGGTTGGCTTGATCTCGTTCAGGTTCGACAAGCTGTGAGGGTTAATGGCCTCACAGAAATTGCATTAACTAAATTAGACATATTAAATGGTTTTAAAAATCTACAGGTTTGCATTGCATATGACATAAATGGTGAAACGTTAACTGAAATGCCAGCCAGCTTAACTCAATATCGACAAGCAAAGCCTATTTATAAAACCCTGTCTGGCTGGGAGGATCTATCAAATAATATCTGGGAAAAAGGCTATAACTCACTACCAGAAAATTTAAAAAAATACATTAATTTTATCGAAGAAGAAGTTCGTTGCCCAATAAAAATTATTTCTGTTGGACCTCAGCGCCATGAAACCATTATCCGATAATGGCTTTTACAAATGAAATTGTAGACCTAGCTGGCTTATCTGATCAAGAGATTAAGAACAAGCTAATAGAATTAAATATCCCACTTACTGTTGAAGAAGCAATTAAAATTCAAAATGAAATGTTGGGTCGAGCGCCTTCCCTTGCAGAGCTTATCTTGTTTTCAATACAAGGTTCAGAACATTGTTCCTATAAAAGTAGTCGCAACCACCTAAGTCTTTTTACTACAGATAGCCCAGATGTGGTATTAGGGGCTAAAGAAGATGCCGGTGTTGTATCTATTGCTACTGATAATAATGGAAATCGCTGGTGTATTGTCATGAGTCATGAATCACATAATCACCCATCTCAAATTGTCCCTTATGAGGGTGCCGCAACAGGAGTCGGTGGGAATGTTCGTGATGTTATGTGTATGGGTGCTGAAGTCATTGCCTGCACTGATTCATTACGATTTGGAGAAATTAAAAAGAATAAAACTAAATGGATTCATGATGGGGTTGTATCAGGAATTGCGGGGTATGGCAATCCGCTAGGAATCCCCAATATAGGTGGAGATTTATATTACCATGATGGGTATAATGAAAATTGCCTCGTAACCTTAGTCACACTTGGTGTCGTTAGAGAAGATCAAATTATTCATTCATATGCCCCAGAAGGTGCAAGCGGATATGATTTAATTCTAATTGGTAAACCCACTGATAACAGTGGTTTTGGTGGGGCAAGCTTTGCATCGTTGGAATTAGAAGAAGAAAAAAAAGAACAAAATAAAGGTGCTGTTCAAGAACCCAATGCTTTTTTAGAGCGCCATCTTTTAAAGTCTTCTTATGCCTTGTTTAAATTATTAAAAGAAAAAAACCTCATCCAATCTGTTGGATTTAAAGATCTTGGCGCTGGTGGCGTAGCCTGCGCTAGCGTAGAGTTAGCTGAAACATCGGGCTATGGTGCAGAAATATGGATGGAAAAAATTCACACCGGGATGGATAACCTTCATCCATCAGTATATCTTTGCAGTGAAACTCAAGAACGGTTTATGTGGGTGTGTCATCCTAATGTAACGCCTCTAATTCTTGAACATTATAATACTATTTTTAACTTGCCTGGGGTAAGCGAAGGTGCTTGCGCATCTCTAATCGGAAAAATTCGTGATGATGGACAATATATAGTACATAATGCTAATGAAGATATAGTTGATGCACCCGCGAAAGAAATAACAAAAGGATTTTTATATGATCGGCCATATGAAAAACAAGAAAATAAATTTCATGAACCAAAATTAAAGACCATTACTAATTATAATGAGACTTTAATAACTATTTTATCCCATGAAAACATGGCGAGTCGTGAACCTGTGTTTGAATCTTATGACAAACAAGTTCAGGGTCGGGTTTTTACTGAGGCTGGATTAGCAGATGCAGGAGTTCTAGCCCCATTTAACTCAGAAGATTATCCTGAAGAAATTCGCAACATCGGCATTGCTCTTTCTAGTGATCACAACCCCAGATATGGTCTTATCGATCCATATTGGGGAGGGGTTAATGCAGTGGTAGAATCTATGAGGAATGTTGCATCAACAGGCGCTACACCACATGCGCTATCTGATTGCCTTTGTTTTGGAAACCCTGAAAAACCGTACCAAATGTGGGAATTTGTAGAAAGTGTTCGCGGGATATCAGATGCTTGTAATGGAATAACTTTAAAAGACCACCCCGGTCACGCTACGCCAATTATTGCTGGTAATGTTAGTTTTTATAATGAATCAAAAAATGGAGCAATCCCCCCCAGTCCTATTATAAGTTGTCTAGGAAAAATAAAAAATGTGAATAAATCCATCCCTGCTTATTTCCAAAAATCAGAATCAATCATTGTTATGATCGGGGAACGAAAAAATGAATTAGGTGGATCAATATATTATTCAATTTTTAATGAACTAGGCGCTAATGTACCAAAGCCAGACCTAGAGATAGTTAAAAATGAAATATTTGCTCTAACTGATGCTATTGATAATGAACTTGTGCTGTCATGCCATGATATTTCCGATGGTGGACTCGCATCTGCAATATCTGAGATGACATTCAAAAATGATATTGGTTGTCAGGTCAAAATTGATAATGATTTGAGCGATGATGCTCTTTTGTTTTCTGAAACTGGTGGTTTTATATTAGAAATTGATAAACGAAATCTAGAAACTGTAACATCTATTTTTTCAAAATATGGAATAAATATACTCAATATTGGAAAAACATCGGGTAATTCAATTATAATAAATAACCAGATTGATCTTTTAATTTCTGAAGCTAAACAAGCATGGGAAAATGGCTTAAGGGATAAACTTCGATGAAAAATGCAGATTATAAAACGGCTGGAGTAGATATTGATGCCGGCAATAAAGCTGTTAAACTTATTAAAAATAGTGTTAAATCAACATTTTCTTCAAATGTATTAACAGGTATTGGAAGCTTCGGATCTTTATATGACCTAAAACAAATTATGAATACCTATGAAAATCCAGTCATGGTACAAAGCATTGATGGCGTTGGTACAAAAACTATAATAGCTAGAAAATTAGGCAAGTTTAATACTATCGGGATTGATCTTTTAAGTGCAGCCGCAAACGATATACTAGTTATGGGCGCACGACCACTAACATTTCTTGACTATATAGCAAATGATAAGCTCGATCCAGACATTGTAAAAGAGATTGTTTCTGGCATGGTGAAGGCATGTCAAGAAACTGGAGTCTCATTGGTGGGAGGCGAGACTGCTGAAATGCCTGATACATATCTACCTGGGGAACATGATCTTGTCGGTGTTATTACGGGAGTAGTAGAAAAAGATAAAATCATTACAGGGGAGTCAATTAAAAAAAATGATATAATCTTGGGACTGCCATCCAGTGGACTACATACCAATGGTTATTCTTTAGCCAGAGAAGTTTTTTTTAATATTGGTGGATATAATGTAAATGATTCTATTTCTGGGCTCAATCAATCTGTGGGCCTCACTCTACTAGAACCACATATTAATTATACGAATCATATTTTTTCAATCTTAGATAGTGGAATTAATATTAAAGCGATCGCACATATTACAGGGGGAGGATTAATTGAAAATATCCCTCGAGTTTTACCAAAATCTTTTGGTGTAGAAATTAATAAATGCTCTTGGCCTAATTTACCAATCTTTGAAGTCTTACAAGACATCGGGAATATTCAAGAAAAAGAAATGTATCGAGCATTTAATATGGGGATTGGAATGGTTCTTGTAGCGAAACCAAAACACGTGGACTCTATTAAAACAATATTAAAAA
>MDTE01063671.1_pt1 | contig 13718 bp, 8 predicted proteins | sample 811231 | NCBI WGS metagenome assembly MDTE01 (sample SAMN05326651, study PRJNA326480) | marine metagenome | isolation source: seawater | place: Indian Ocean: Red Sea | collected 2010
ACAGAATCGCCAATGTTGACCGTTTGATGGTTTCTTGATTCGACGTTTCGTCCGTTGAATGTGCCACGGCGGCAGGGCATTGAGTCAGCAGGCACGTTTCCGCGGTTGGGGGTGTTTTCGGTGTTTGATGGGGAACGGCGCCCCGGGACGCGCTCACACACACAGGCGCGTCCCGGCGAGCCGCGGATCGCCCTGCTGGTACTGTACATACGCCAGCGAACCGTCCCTCGGAGCGAGGGTACGTCACGAGTCCCGTCGACGGCGGTTGAGGCCGAGGCGAAGGAGCATTCGCGGAAACGCGGGAGAGCGTCCGGGGGGATCTCTTGTCAGCATCCACCGGAGGGGGTGCGCGAGCGGGGCGTGAGTCGACCAACCACCGAAACTTGATCGGTCCGGACGCGAAGCGTGAAACACACCGTCACGATGTCTTCCGCGCGCGCCGTGTTGTGCCCGCACGCCGCTACGGGCGCCGCGCGCGCCATGGGCGGCAACCACGCAACTGACCGTTCGACACACCGTCGAAACAACGGAACAAAGAGGTGGGTTCGTCCCATCGCGCCGGGGCGCAGGGGGGTCTCGGAGACGCGCCCGGACGTGTCCACCGAGGCGCTCACCCCGCCCAAGTCCGACGCAGACGTGGCGGCGATGCGGGCGAGGCTGAAGGAGAAGCAGCAGAAGCTCATGGACAAGCTCGCGACGCGCAAGGAGCTCCAGGCGGTGCGTGAAAAAAAACCCGAAAGATCTAGACCGCCAAGATGGCCGCCCGACGCGCGTCCCGTCGGCCCATCCGAACGTCCAGGCTGACCCGCGACCCCTCCCCGAACTGAATGTACCGCAGGAACTGAGGGAGCAGCTGAACAAGGCCGGCATGCCCGATCCCACCGCCGGGTACGCGGGCACCGGGACGGGCAAGGATGCGGCGCCCAAGCCGGCTTTCCAAAACTCCGTCGCGCCAGTCCCGCCGCCACAGATCAACTACCCCTTCGGCGGCGACGACGAGCCGGTTCCACCCCCGCCGATGCCGTTCGGAGGAGGCGGGTTCGCCATGCCGAGGCCGCCGCCGCCGCCTGAGGAACCCCCCAAGCCGCCGGCTCCCCGGGCGGAGCCCACGTTCCAGCCGCCGCCGGTGACGTTCCAGCCGCCGCCCGTGGCTGGCGCGCCCCCGCCGAATTTCTCACCCCAGCCGCCGGTACCCCCGCCGCCGGTACCCCCGCCGCCGGTACCCAAGGCGCAGGCGCCGCCCGCGGCTCCCCCGCAGATGCCGCCGCCCGTCCCGCAGGCGAGGCCCCAGGGGATGCCGGATGCGCCCGAAACGGCGCCGCCGCCCCCGGTGACGGGACCCGCGAGGCCGGACATGACCCCGAAGGCGCCCTCGCTTCCCCCGGGGTTCAGCATCCCCGGTCACGCCGCGGATGGAGGCGGGTACAACCCGTTCGGGTACGCGGGTCCCTCGGACTCAAACGCGGCTCCGTCGTCGAGCCTGGAGGCGCCGCCCCCGCCGACTGCGCCCGCGCCGCCCCCGCCGACGACGGCGCAGCAGAACGCGTACGTGGCGCCCCCGGCGATGCCCGCGCCGCCCGCGCCGCCGCCGATGTCCGCGCCGGGCGTGCCCAGCACCGCCAGGCCCGCGCACATCCCGCCGCCCAACCCCAACCTCGCGCAACAGCAGCAGCAGGTTGTGGAGGTTGGCCAGGTTGGCTCGGCGCAGAACCCGCTGGTGATTGATCCCAACGCGCCGATGACCGAGGAGACGCAGAGAATGCTTTGCAAGGAGAAGCTCAACATCGTGGTCGTGGCGTCCGAGTGCGCGCCCTTCGCCAAGACTGGCGGCCTGGGCGACGTCGCGGCGGCGCTTCCCAAGGGTCTTCAGGCTAGGGGTCATCGAGTGATGGTGGTGATGCCCAGGTATAAAAACTACGACGGCGCCGTCGACACCGGGGTTCGGATCACGTTCAACGTGATGGGTCACCCCGCGGAGGTTGGCTACTTCCACATGCACAAGAACGGCGTGGACACCGTCTTCATCGACCACCAGTGCTACCATTCCGTCGCCGATAACATCTACGCGGGTGACAGGCACGCGGCTAACTTCCGCAACGCCATGCTCTGCCAGGCGGCCATCGAGGCTGTCTGGCACGTGCCGTGCGGCGAAGACCGCACCCCGTACGGTGACAGCGACCTCGTGTACATGGCCAACGACTGGCACACGTCGCTGCTCCCGGTGTACCTTACAGCGTACTACCAGGACCACGGCAAGTTGCCGTACGCCAGGTCGGTGTTTGTCATCCACAACATGGCGTACCAGGGCCGCGGTCCCCTCGACGAGTTCTACTCCCTGCAGCTTCCCGACCACTACAAGGAGCATTTCTACCTCGACGACCCGTTCGGCGGCGAGTGCATGAACCAGATGCAGGCGGGACTGAAGTTTGCGTCCAAGATCATCGCGGTGTCCGCGGGCTACGCGTGGGAGATCACCACCGACATGGGCGGCTGGGGCCTCGCGCCGCTCCTCCGCGAGCAGGGCGACAAGCTCACGGGCATTGTTAACGGCATAGATCTCGAGGAGTGGTCCCCGGAGTACGACAGCTTCCTCGACGACGACGGGTACACGCGGTACAACCCCGACGCGAGCGGCTTTGACGGGAAGTTTGAGTGCAAGCGAGCGCTCCAGAGACAGCTGGGTTTGCCGGAGAGGGACGACGTGCCGCTGCTCGGGTTCATCGGCCGGTTGGACCACCAGAAGGGCGTGGACCTCATCACGGACGCCAGGCACTGGCTCATGGGCCAGGATGTGCAGCTCGTGATGCTCGGCTCGGGCCGCGAGGACCTGGAGCAGTCGCTGCGAAGCATGGAGAACGACCACAAGGACAAGTGCAGGTGCTGGGTCGGGTTCAGCGTCGAGATGGCGCACCGCATCACCGCCGGCTGCGACATCCTCCTCATGCCCTCCAGGTTCGAGCCGTGCGGCCTGAACCAGCTCTACGCCATGAGGTACGGAACGGTGCCGGTTGTTCACGCGGTGGGTGGACTTCGCGAGACGGTTCGCCCCTACAACCCCCACACCAAGGAGGGCACGGGATGGCAGTTCGACGAGGCCCTGACGAACAAGTTCCAGGAGGCTGTCGGATGGGCGCTGGGCACGTACAGGGAGGATAAGGATACGTTCAAGAAGATCCAGCTGTCGGGCATGCAGCAGGACCTGTCGTGGGGACTCGCCGCCGAGAGGTACGAGGAGAAGCTGATTGAGGCCAAATACTCCTGGTAGGCGCGGTTGAACTTGTGGGGGGAGGGTGATGTGATGAGGATGCGAGGCGGCGGACCTTAAGTGTGGCCCGCCGCGACTCTACGTACTAACTTTCATTGGGTTGCATCGTTGTGCAAGAAAGAGAAGAGTGATGAATGCTGCCAGTCCCCGCCGCGCATGAGTGAACGTCTGGCTGATAGTGAAAATTTCCACTCCCCCGCTGCCACGAACGGTAGCTGAGGGTTTATTTCCTCGTCGGCGGCTGGTCGGCTTCCGCCACATCACCGAGCGCCCAGACCCGCCGAGTGGTCGAGGGCACGCCTTTCGCGAGTGCGACGCATCCGCTTGAGGTTTCGTTTGTCGAGCGAACGCGTCGCAGGAACGCGAATCGCCAGCGAAAGGCCGCGCGCCTCGCCGCCGCCAAACCTCGCGTCGGCAGTCGGCGGTTGGATTTTCTCCTCGCACTGTTGTTCTGAGCGCTCGGCACGATGGTGGCGTCCGTCGAGGAGCTCGTGCAGGTGCTTCAGGCGACGCTATCGCCCGACGTGGCCACCCGCGAGCAGGCTGAGGCGTACCTGAAGCAGCACGACTACGCCAAGGGGTACATCGTCGGCCTCATGCAGGTCGCCTCCGCCCCCCAGGCGGACCTCGGCATCCGTCAGGCGGCGGCGATCCACCTGAAGAACATCTCGGCCAAGGGGTGGGAGCCCAGAAAGGAGGAGAGCGCCAGGCTGCACGACGAGGACAAGGCCACCATCCGCGCCAACATCCTCGAGTCATTCATTCAATCTCCCGAGCTCATCCGCAGCCAGCTCACTGAGGTCATGCGCGTCGCGGTGCAACACGACTTTCCCGAGCGATGGCCCGACCTCCTGCCCACGCTCATGGGTCACCTAGGCACCGACGACATCGCGCGCGTGTACGGCGCCGTGCAGGTCATCCAGGTCATCTGCCGCAAGTACGAATTCAAGGACAAGGACGAGAGGGAGGTTCTCGCCCCCGTCATCGAGAACGCCTTCCCGAGGTTGCTCCAGATGCTCCAGTCGCTCATTGCCAACGAGGCGCAGAGGCAGGACAAGACGCTGGCCACGCTGGTGAAGCTCATACTGAAGACGTACTGGAACGCCACCTACCTGGATCTCCCCGCCGCGTTGATGCGCACGGACGTGTTCGGCGCGTGGATCACGTGTTTCCACCAGATCATCGGCATGCAGGTGCCCGCCGAGGGACAGCCGAGCGACAGGACTGAGCGAAAGAACTTCCCGTGGTGGAAGGCGAAGAAATGGAGCCTGCACATCGCCAACCGGCTGTTCAGCAGGTACGGCAACCCCAAGCAGGTCAAACCCGAGTACAAGGAATTCGCCAAGATGTTCAAGGAGCAGGTATCGTGCGCGTTCCTCCAGTCGTACATGCAGCTGCTGGCCACGCTTTCTGGGGGTGGCTACCTCCCGGACCGAATCATAAACCTGGCCCTCCAGTTCCTCACGACCGCGCTGTCGCACGGCAACACGTACAAGCTCATGAAGCCCCACATGGAGACCCTTATGTTCAACGTGGTTTTCCAAATCGTGTGTTTTAACCAGGTGGACGCCGAGCTGTGGGAGGAGGACCCGCAGGAGTACATCCGGCGGGGTAACGACATCATCGAGGAGATGTACTCGCCCCGAGCCGCCGCCATCAACTTTCTCGTGGAGGTTTGCAGGTGCCGCACCAAGGAGAACATGCCCAAGCTCATGGGGTTCATCGTGCAGATATTCACCCGGTGCAACGAGTTAGGCGCCAACGCACCGCACCCCGAGCTCGCCGGTGCGCTCCACCTCATCGGGTCGCTCCAGGAGAAGCTCAAGACCACCCCAGGGTACATGGAACAGCTCGAGCCCATGCTCACGGCGCACGTGCTCCCCTCCTTCCAGTCCCCGCACGGTCACGTCAGGGCTAAGGCTGCGTGGTGCGCGGGTGTGTACGCCGAAATTGATTTCACGAACCCGCAGAACTTCATGGCGCTCTTCGCGGGTGTGGTGAACTGCCTCAAGGATCCTGACCTGCCGGTGAAGGTTGACGCCATCGTGTCGCTCGGGTCCTTCGTGGAGACGACGGATGACATCTCCCAGATTCGGCCCATCCTGCCCCAGCTCCTGGACGAGTTCTTCGCGCTGATGAACGAGGTCGAGTCGGAAGAGATGGTGTTCACTCTGGAGACCATCGTGGAGAAGTTCGGCGAGGAGATCGCACCGTACGCCATGGGCATGACCCAGAACCTGGTTGCCGCGTTTTGGAAACTGAACGGATCGCAAGACCAGACTGACGAAGACGACTTCACCGGCGCGCTCGCTTCCGTGGGGTGCCTACGCGCGATAGCCACCATCCTCGAATCCCTCTCCGCGCTGCCCCACATGTACGCGCAGCTCGAGCCGGCGCTGATGCCCATCATGAGGAAGATGCTCGGCGCCGATGGATACGACGTGTATGAGGAGGTTTTGGAGATTTTGTCTTACATGACGTACTACGCCCCCGCCGTGTCCCCGGCGATGTGGGAACTGTGGCCCGTGCTCATCGGCGCGCTCGACGGCGAGTACGGCGTGCAGTACTTCGAGAACATTCTGGTTCCGATGGACAACTACATCTCGCGCGGCACCGAAACGTTCCTGGCGCACCCCACCTGCAAAGGCGACGTCCTCAGGGTCGCATCCGGCGTGCTCCTGAACAACGACATCCCCGAGCCGGAGATGCTCCCCGCGCCCAAGCTGCTCGAGTGCGTCCTCCAGAACTGCAAGGGTCGGGTGGACGATTGCGTGGCTCCTTATCTGGCTGTCGCGCTGGAGAGGCTCAAGACGTGCGAGCTGACCTACCTGAAGGACCTTCTCATCCAGATCGTGGCCAACTGCCTGTGGTACAACGCGGCGCTGACCCTGGATATACTGGTCAAGAACGGCGCCCTGGGAACCGCGCTGCAGACCTGGTTCGGTATGCTGAACGATCGAACCAGAAAAGGTGGAAACAAGCGCAAGCACCACAGGAGGGAGCACGACAAGAAGGTTTGCATCCTCGGGCTGGTGGCGTTGATCCAAACCCCGGCGCAGTCCCTCCCCGCTGAGGTTGCCGCGGGTATGGGCCAGATTTGCGCGGCTGTCGTGAGCCTGCTGGTGGACCTGAGGGAGCAGGAGAAGGAGAGGAAGGAGTTCGAGGCCAAGCACCCGGGAGGATTTTACGGTTGGGGCTCCGACGAAGAGGACTTCGGGGGCGACGAGGACCTGGGAGACGACGACGAGGAGGAGGAGGAGCTCGACCACGCGGAGCTGGAGGCGATGGCCAAGCGGGCCACCGCGGTGAACCCGTACAGGAGGAGGACCGGGGACGAGGACGACGACGAGGACGACGAGGACTTCGACGACGGCATGCTTACCGACGACGAGAACTTCACGTCGCCGATCGACGACGTCGACCCGTTCGTTCTCTTCGCCGAGACGGTCCACGCGACGCAGTCGACGGATGCGCAAAGGTTCCAGGCGCTCGCGGGTGGGTTGGACGCGACCGGTCAGCAGACTCTGCAGGAGCTGGTGGCGTACGCGCCGACGCGGAGGGAGGAGCTCGCGAAGAAGAAGGCGGAGGAGGAGGCGAAGAAGGCGGAGGCGCAGGCCAAGGCTGGGCCGGGCGCGATCCCTGTCCAGAGAGCCGGCCACGACGCCCACCACTGATCTCTTTGACAGACGCGTCGTCGCAATCGCGAAATAGTTTCACGTCTTCCCTACTCGCTACTCGCTACGTGTCCGGCATCAGGACGAGGTCCCGCGGCATCCTCATCTTGTAGCACAGCCACACCAGGTACTTGAACGGCACCTCTCGCTGCCCGCTCTTGCTCACCCAGCACCGCCGAGGTATCAGCGCCTGCACGTGCTCAGGGTCGAGGATCTCCCTCACCGTCGCCGTGTGCAGCACGCCCAGCGGCAGGAGCAGACAGAACGGCACGTCCGCGTCCACCAGCGCCCTCAGCACCCTCTCCTTCATCCCTTTGCCCGTGTACGGCGGGTTATCCACCACCGCGGACACGGACTTGACGAACACCCGGTCGTTGATGCGCTTGAAGAAGTCCTCCCTCTTGTGCACGACTCGCGTGAACCCGGCATCCCTCAGTCGCTTCCCGGCGGCTCCGTCGTAGTAGAACGGCGCCCAGATCTTCTTGTCGTGATAGTCGGAGAGGTACGGCGCGAGCGCGGCCCACGTCCTCGGCGCCGTCGCCCACTCGTCATCCTCCACGGACATCCGACCGTCCGTCCTCCCGTAGCTGCCGTACGCGCCTGTGCGCTCGACCGCATCATCGTCCCCGCCCGCGGCGCCGGGCCCCTTGGCGTCGTCCCCGCTCTCGTCCACCGAGTCATCGCCGACGTCGTCCTCCGAGCCCGAAGACGACTCTTTCCTGGCGCGTTTCACCTCGCCACGCGCCGACCCTCCCGCCGGCGGTCGCTTGGAAGCCGCTCCACCCGCGCCAGCCGCCGCACTCGCGTTGGTGGAAGCCCCCGCCTTCTTCTCCCTCGCCAGCTTCTCGCGCCGGTCCCGTTGCCTCTGCTGGCGACGTGCCGCAGGGGACAACGCGCCGCCCGCTCCACGAGGCTTCTCTGGACCTCGCTCGCCCCCCATCAGCGTCGTCGGCGGCAACCTCCTCTTCCCGTCTGACGACATGCCCGGGCGCTGCGGTGCCCAAATATCGAGTCAGCCTGCCGTCCGAGAAAATGACGAGACGCAACTTTGCGGATAGCGACCATTCGGACCCGCACCCGGGTGCGCGTGACGCGGAAAGATGGGAGGTGGTAGCGAAGGACCCGAGCCGAAGACGCACCCCACATGGGGTGGTCTCGAGGACCCAGCCGCGCTCGTTTTTGGTGCGTCCCGACCCGTCCCGACCCGCCGCTGCCGCGACCTTTTGCACACGAAAAGCTCCCACGCGGCCTTTTCTCACGCGTCTGGGCACCCTTGGGCACCCTAGCGCCGGAACCCGATCCCTGACCATCCCACGCCCCGTAACGTCATCCCCGCAGACTGTGACGGTACCCTGGTGGACACCATGGGCGGTTTCTACGTCGCCGATAAGCAAACGTGCGAGGAGTTCGACATGACCATGTCGAAGAAGCAGTTCTACGACCTCGCGGGAGTGCCCATCAGGAGGATATTCGAGATGCTCGCCGAGCAGCAGGGGACCTTTCCGAATCTGGACGCCATGGCGGCGAGGTGCAAGGTGAGAACGTGTGCACGCCAACCGTACCCCGGCCTCGCGTCGAGATTCCCATCCTTTCGTCCCGTCGCACCGTCCCGAGGGGTCGAAACCGTGCTGACGAGGAATATTCATATTCCGTCCCCTTCCGTTCCCCTCGCAGGAGCTCGCGGACGAGATCATGAGCCAGGGACCGGAGCTGATCCATCCGGTGGTGGCCATCGCGAGGGACGCGAAAGCGCAGGGCCTCCCCATCGCGGTGGCTTCCTCCGGAGTGAAGCCCACGGTGACGGGCCACCTTAGGGGGCACGGCATCCTCGACCTGTTCGACGCCGTGGTGACGTGCGAGGACGTCAAGCACGGCAAGCCCGCGCCTGATTTGTACCTCCTGGCGGCCGAGAAGTTGGGTGTCGATCCCAAGAGGTGCACCGCGTACGAAGACGCGGAGCTGGGGATGCAGAGCGCGAAAGCCGCGGGGATGACGGTGGTGGACGTGAGGCTTCTGGACGGATATCCCACGGATGACTATAAGAACACTGACGTTTAGTGACGCAAATTGAGTTAATTTATGGTTAGATTTATTTAATTCGTCATCACAGGTGACGTACGCTCTTTGGGATTGAAATTTTCAACCCCGCAAAACGGTCGGCCTTGACTGCTTGATGATGAGAACGTTTACTCATATTTGAAAATCCTTTTCAACAGGCCGTAGAAGCGCACAGGCGAACGCGCGAGAGGGAGGCGCACACACGCGCAGAACACGTTCGGAGCGTCGATCGTGTCTCATCGCGCCTATTTGAGATTGCCCAGGCCGCGACGTAGGAGCGGAGGTTGGTGAATCGGTCCCACCTGTCAGCTGGGATTTGAAACCCGAGCCGATTTTTCAAACGCCATCGCGACAGAGCGCACGACACACGGCCGCGATGTCGAGGTACTTTGACATCGACAGCTTCCTCGCGGAGCAGACGAGGGTTCCGGTGGTGTTCAACAGCGGGTGCACGGGCCTGGGGAAAGAGATGGACAAGATGTGCCAGACGCGGGACCTTCCGATGGGCGAGGAGGTGGAGCTGCCCTTCTGGCTGGTGCCCAAGCTCTTCGAGCAGAACATGGTGGGGCCCAAGATGCCGGACTGCTTCGACGAGCGCGTGTGGCAGGTGGTGGAGGCGGAACCCAAGAACGTGCCCCTGAGGGACTTTAACCCGCACTTCTTCGAGTTTGGCGCCAGGTTCACCGAGCTCCTGCGCGACGAGGAGCTCCACGAGCAGCTCGAGAAGGCGTTCACCGCGAGGTACAGCAAGCTCCTGGTGGGCGCCGCGCTGAGCACGTCGGAGTTCAAGGACAGGCACCTCCTGTCCAGGGAGGAGGAGAAGCTGCTGGACGCGGGGCGGGATAGCATGAAGGCGTTCCACGACTGGAAGTACTCCACCTCGGAGAAACTCACGGTGGCGCACACGGTCAAGGCGAACAAGAAGAGACGCGCGGGTGGCGCGTACGGTTCGAACCAGCGCAGGGCGATGGGCGACAACCTGACCAACAGGGTCTGAGGAGTGAGCGAAAGTCTCCTACTAGCTAGAGGGCTACGGGGCGGACAATTGTAATAGCAGAGTCACGACGTTGGCGTTCAAAAACACGTTTCGCATCGCTACGGCACGTAGGAGAGGACGCCGAAGAGCGCCGCAGCTGCGAGTGCCAAGGCGGCGCCCCTCACGAACGACTGCGGGAATCGATCGCGCCCGGGGCGCCCAAGCAACCCGAGCGCCAGCGCCGTCAACAGGAAGATCTCGCACACCACGTAGTACGCCCACACGACCGCTCCCACCGTCGCACCCGCGACCCTACCGTACGACGCCCCGACCCGCCCCGCCAGGTGCGCGCGTCGCCGTCCCACGCACTTCCCCGCCGAGAACCAGTCCCCGGGCTGGGGCGCAAACTCGGGAATCGGGACGACGGTACCCTCCACCGCGGGCGCCCCGTGGACGGGGTCCAGGCCCCGCAACGCCGCGGAGATGCGCGACACCGCGTCATCCCACTCCACCGGAAGCATCGACGACAGCCTCAGGTGCAGGCACCAGCACACCGCGGGCACGCCGCCCCGCCGGGCGACAGCCGCGAGCCCAACCGCCGTGATTCCGGAGCGCGTCGGCTGGGGAATTCCGGGGCTCGCCGGGGGTACCGGGGGTACGCGCGCGGATCGTCCGGGTCCCTCGTGACCGACGTTGGGGGGAACCGGGGGTAACCGCATGGCGGGTCCGGGTCCCTCGAAATCGCTCGGCGACACGTACGAAGGGCTCCCCGCGGGTGACGACTCGTCGGCGGCGATTGGAAGCTCCAGGGTTCGCGTCACCGCGCGTATCAACGCCTCGACGTCCTCGACCCGCGCCCGTCTGTACGCGCGTCCTTCAGGGTCCTCGACGGATCCCTCGTGCATCACGGGCGCGCCATCCGACGACCGCGGAACTGTCGCGGTAGTTCCGCCGTCCCTGAGCTCGGCGATCGCCGGGTACCACACGGCTCCAGACGCGGTCCTCGGGTCAGGGTCGAGCGCCTCGCACACGAGGCTCGCGATCGTCGCGTCGGCCATGGGTCTCGCGCCCCTGAACTGCTCGGGCTTGAAATCGTGGCGGGATACCATGGACGCGAACAGCTTGATCCACACGTTTCTGAACCGATCCGTCGCGCTGGTGCACCGCAACGCCTCGGGTCGAAGCTCCAGCGCGGCTCCCAGCGGCGGGAGCGGGTTGGCGACCCGGGTGAACCACCACGAGAGCTCGGTGGGCAGGTGCGCCGCCGGCCTGCTCCCGCACATCGCGAGCAGGTTCTCGACGTCACCGCCGTACGACCTGCGCAGAAAATCGTTGGGAGAAGGGAACCGATCGCCCCCCGATCGCCCCCCGAGCAGCCCGCTCTTGCCCACGGGATACCGCGAGCGCACCCAGTCCTCCGGCGGCGCCGAGGGTGGCGACCATCGCTCCAGATCGTCCGCGGCGGGACAGTCCGCGGGCATTTGCCACCCGATGGTGCGCCCCGCGACGTGCGCCAGCCACACGTGGTGCATCCCCGCCGCCATCTCCATGCTCAGCAGCATCTTCGCCCTGTCCCGGTCCCACGGGTCGTCCGGCTCCGACCCGGCGCACGCGGCGAGGAGGACCGACGCCAAGCTGGAGTCACCGGACGCGTCACCGTCTCTCGGGCGCGTGCGAATCACGGGGATACTCGCACCGGACACGGGGGTACTCGCACCGGACGCACCACCACTCACGCCGGGCGCACTTCGACGGACGTCCCGGGCGGTGGGCGATTGGACGTCCGAGTCGACCACCGCCTCCACCGTGGCGCAGGTGTATCCCGCGCCCCCGGGTTCGTCCCTAGAGTCCACGATGCGCACGTGTCGCGTGGCGCGGCACCTGAGCAAAACCCTGCCGTCCAGCAACTCCTGGAATGCGGTTATCGTGCACTCCACCGCGTGATCGGCGTGAAACGTGCCGCCCCGGGTTCCGGGCGGCGACGGGTCGGCGAGGAGGTACCGGAGCAGCCGACTCGCGCCCGCGTGGTCGTGGCGCGCTTCGACGCCTTCCCTCCTTTCGACGCCGTCCCTCCCGTCCGATTCACCCGCCTCACTGCTAAAGCCGCTGTCTCCTCCCGCGCCTTGTGACGGTCCGTGCCTCGCCGCGGGTCGCGCCAATCCCACCATGCCGAACCTTCGCGTCGCCTGGAGGCACCGCCTTATCATCAGCTTGTACCTCTCCTCGAACACGTTGAGCGTCAGCTCCTGCCCCGGAGTCATGGGGTCCAGGACGAACAGGGGGAGCTCACCGAGGACCTGGCCGGCTTCCGCGCCGCCGTCCACCCCCGATCCACCCGCGATCGCGCCCGGCATCTTGTACGTCAGCGTCCGCGCCTCGATCATCTCGTCTCGGAGAAATCTCTCCGCCAGGTCCACCAGCACCGTGTTCACCGGCCACTGGTGGGGAGACTCGTGGTACAGCGGAGCCCTGCACGTCGGGCACGTCGGGCCCGCGCCGTCCCGTTGGTTCGATCCCGTCGACGTCATCCACCGCGCGAGGGACTGTCGGCTGAACGTGTGCCCGCAGGTCGTGGTCACCGGGTCGACGAAGACGAGACCCGATACTGGGCAGGTCATCGCGTCCAGCAGCTCCCGAGCGTCGACGATCCGCCCCGACTTGGGCTCGCCATCGCCTCCGCCTCGCGATGAAACCTCGGGGCCGAACTCTTTGTCGTCGGCGACGGCCCCGGACACGGAGCGTGTTGGGCGCGGCATCTCGCTCGGTGCGCCAGCGACTGGTGAATTCTCGGCCTGGCCGCGGCAGAGTCGCGTGATTTCTCCCGCAAACAGCACACACAGCTGTGAAGTCCCTCCTGCACCATATCGAGTGGCCGCGGCGCGAAGGCACGCGAAAGCGCAGTCGAACGCGCCGCCTCACAGGCCCCAGAGGAACTCTCTCGTGCTTCGGAGGTCTTCCGCGGGGCAAAGGTCAGGGGGAGCGGTCCCGGGAGCGGAGCGGATCTCCCTCGCGTCCCAGCAGAAAACCAGGAAAAAGGAAACGCGGCGTGGCCAGTCCGCGGCGTCATCGGGGGTGAGGCGCCGGTGAGGCGAAGGGGAAGTGATGCCGGCCGCGCCGATCGTGCTCGTGCAGCTCTGGCTGGCGAAGAAGATCGCGGTGCTGCTCGCGGTGCGGGTGTACGGCCTGAAGAAGCTGTACCGCGGGGGTATGCGGCTGAACAACAGGTACGTCACGGACCCAACCATGAACAGGCGCGTTCACAGCGTGCTCCACAAGGTTGCCGCGGGTGCGATGATGATGAGCGAGTCGATCGAGGGGCCCGCGCGGAGGTACATGAACAAGATCGTGTTCGGCACCTCGGAGATGCCCAAGGCGGGTCCTAAGACCTGACCCCTCGACCCTGTACTAGCTAGTAGATCCTGGACCGCCCGATCAGTTTATTTTTTTAAAGGCTTTAGAGTTTATTACAGAGCATCGCAAGCAACGGGACGATCGTCTACACGATTACGCGATAAATTACAACACCAGAACCTTTGATCAGGTGCGAATCTGGCCGGGTCGCACCTACGCGGCACCTACCCAATCGTCGACCAGGTTCACCCCCCGGTTCGTCGGCTCGATGAGCCTGATCAAGCCGTACATCACCGCCTCCAACTTGAGCTTACCTCGCAGCTTCTTGCTCTCAGCCTTTCGAGCCTTGTATCCCTCGGGATCGACGCGCCTGAGGCAGTCCTGGACGTGTCGC
>MDTE01075215.1_pt1 | contig 13711 bp, 16 predicted proteins | sample 811231 | NCBI WGS metagenome assembly MDTE01 (sample SAMN05326651, study PRJNA326480) | marine metagenome | isolation source: seawater | place: Indian Ocean: Red Sea | collected 2010
CGACACTCTTGAGGGAGCAGGCCTTGAGGTAGATATCAGACATCTACTAACTGTGGCTGATGTGATGACTAGTGAGGGCAACTTCCGTGCCATTGGAAGGCACGGAGTCAGCGGAACCAAACACAGTATCCTAGCCCGCTCGGCTTTCGAGGTTACTGTAACCCATCTTCTACAGGCAGGAGTTATTGGTGAACGAGATGAGTTGAGCGGCGTAACAGAGAACATCATTGTCGGACAACCGGTGTCGCTAGGAACGGGCAGCGTTGATCTGTTCTATATTCCAGAGAGCGTTTGAGGGATTATTATGGATATTACAAGACAATTGAAGCAAGGGATGAGTACGGGCAAGATAGTCTTCGGGCAACGTCAGACCAGAAGCGCCTGCTCTAACGGAGATGCAAGGCTAGTAATCGTGGCAGCCAATTGTCCATCCGATTACATCTCAAACATATCCGAAGGACATCCTGATGTTCCAGTCCATCAAGTCGCTATGGTGAATGGACAATTAGGTGCCGCTTGCGCAAAGCCGTTTCCTGTAAGTGCTCTTTGTATCATTGATGCCGGACAGAGTGATTTGTTGTCTCTTTCCTCAAACATTTGAGAACTATAGATCGTCCTGTTAGGTCTTGTTCTATACGCTCCATTCAAGTTCGCCCTGCCATCCGACCAGCAATGTGAATGGGACCGTTAGAGACCTATTGGCTGCGAGAGGCATTGTCCTGACCCCTACTGATGCCCCCCACTCTCATGGATTCACATGCTTAGGAGTGGCAGAGAGGGTACCCGAGGTGAGTCAAGATTCGACTTCACAGGTTTTTGTATGGCATGTTCCGGATGATCTGTTTCCCGTAACCACATCAGAGGTTGAAAGATGGGTAGTCGATGCGCCTTCTGGGAAACACTGGATTTTGAGTGAGAGAGACTTCGATTCCTCTCTAATTCCAGACTCTCGATCTATCGAAGCAGTAGTATGGGGGCCAAAGCGGATGGCTAGTTGGATTGGTGAATCAGTCCTCTCTGGTGATTTGGGAACCTTCCTCAATTCCAATGATGAAAGCGAATTGGAAACCAAAGCCCCCTTTCAAAAACAGGAAGAAATACATTCGCAACTGACTCTAAAGCCCCTGGTGGAACTAAGCAATTGGCTGGAACAGAGGGGCTGGGATGGAGTTAGGACCTCTCCTATACTGCTATCTGCTAGACTCTGGACTATCACAGGTAATCTGATTGGACCTGATGGACAGGCCGAATCAGGAAAATGGCAGATTATTGAAGATCCTTGGGCAGAATCGTTCCACATACACGATGGCGAACAAATTCTGGACAAATCTCCGGCACTCAGGGTAATCCCTCCACCTTCTGGATGGATGGCCGCAATAGATGGGTTACCAGAGAAGATGCTCAATCTTGCTGACCAGAGAAGGCAGGGAAATCCAGAAACTAATGATGATGAAGTCAGCAGTATCATGCTAGAGTGGTGGAGATTGGATCAATCTAGCGCAAAAGGCGATTATTCACAGTTGACAATTCCTGGTTGGATGGTATACCCCGACGGTGCCGAAGCAAGACTCCTACACGGCAGGAACGGCAGAGTGTATGGGATGAGGTAATCAGTTTCTGCGTAATGCCATCAATTCGTCAGTAGACAAAGTGTCCCCAGACATCAACCTCGACATCAGATCAGTGACTTCTACCTTCTCTTCTCCTTCACTGCCCTCCGCTCTCTTCTCTCTGGAATGCATAGCTTTCAGCATGTCCTCTATTGAATGAATACACCTCAGAGAAACGATGTATTGAGAATGCAAAGCATCTGCTTCTCTCTTGGACTTGTTCAGCTCCCCATGGGACGAATTTGCTTTCTCCCTTAGTCTGTCTACCTCTTCTGATAACTCAACCATTAGGTCGTGGGCGTCTTGAGCCCTCCTGACCGAAATTTCAACTGATTTGTGAGCCTCCTCTTGAGAAGCCTCAGCGGCTCTGACAGTATCTTTCAATCCCCTCATTCCGCCACTGCCTCGATCTTTCTCTGCCTGCTTGAGGGCCTCAGAGAGATCTTTCATCTTCCTGATGAATGCCTTCTCACCGCCACTGAACCTGCCGGTCATATGACTCATCTCCAATTTCTCCATGTCAGATCTAATTTTTCCAGGCGGAGGCCCTCTATTACGCTTCGATTTATTGCCAGATTCTTCCTGTTCAGCAAGCTTACTTCTAAGCTCTTCACGAACAGTCTTGAGGTGCTCCGATTTCTCAGCTCTGATTGCCTTTAGTTCCTTGACTCTACTGTTGATTTCGTCCCTTACTGATTTTTGAGTCTGAACTTCATTGATGAGTTCCTTGACTTGACGATTAACCTCATTTCTCTCGTCCAGATGCTGCCTGACTTCGGCATTCCAACGGTCCCTTTCTCCTTTGTTAGATTCTGACTTCTCGACCATGGATTGAGATAGTGGCTGGAGAATCTGCCTGACTTCATCAAATTCCACTATGTCACCTCATCAGAATCGAACATTACTTCTCATTTAGGCGTGATGGAAGCAGCAAGGCTACTCATCCACCTCTCTTTTTGCTGCTAGAGTACCTCTTCTAGCACCGCCTCTGGTTACGCCCAACCTCATACCTTTACGCTTCGACCTCTTATGCTGTGGTTCGTCCTTACTTGATTCGGCCTGACTTTTTGTTTCGGTCAATTCGCTCAGTTTGGAAGATCCCAATAGGGTCTCAAGCTCACTCGCATCTAGAGTTCCACCTGTCTGCGCCCTTTCCTTGATATCTGAGAGTTTGATTGGCCTCCCACCTCTAGTGGTTGCCTTCTGATATGACCTAATTCTCCCTAGACTAACTCGAATCTTCTTTCTTTCAGACGTTAGATCGTCGAGTTGCTTGTCTATTTTACTAATCCGTCTACTGACCTTCCTGATTTCGGTTCTGGAAATTCCAGCAGGTGCGTCGTCCGTTTCGCCCGACCCCTTTTCTTCGGACTTTGCCTCAGGCCTCTTAGTAGAGTCCAGTTTTGTTGTTATTTCCCGTAAACGCTTGATTTGCTTGACAAATTCCTTGTGATAGGTCTCAGATTCTGCTTTTATGGCAATAGCAACTTGCAATTCAAAGAAGCGCGAGAATGAGTCCAACTCTCTGGCTAATGTAGGCACTGTTGTTAGGTCATTATCCAATGTGGTCAATCTGTTATGGGTGTCTGAAAGCCATTCGCCTAGAACTTCGATAGGAGGGGGGATTCTCGTGTTGACTTCATCCCTGCCTTTACGAGCATCATCAGCAGCCCTTTTGACGTTATGGAACTCACCTAGCAAAGATCTCCTAGCCCCACTCACTTGCTCCATTTCTCCGAAAGCGGTACGCATTGAACGAACTAGACTGACTTGGTCACGCCTATCGCTTCTCAAATCACTGTGCTGCCTCTCGACAGACTTGAGTCCGCGCTCTAAGTCGCCCCTCATTCTCTCGACATCGACGTGATCCATCTCCTCCAGATCTTTGAAGTCATTAGCAACATGATCACTCACTCTTCCTCACCTCTGGCTTTCTTTGATTTTGAGGCCGACCTTTGAGCCCTAGCGAAAGAAGATCGGCCACCGGAAGAGACCTTGTTACTGGCAGCCATTAAGTCTCGATATCCTGCTCCTAATTCACCAAAGCCCTCTTTCAGTCTCCTTTGCCAGTGTTCAATGGCTATATCCGACTGATCCAACAACTCTCTAGCTCTGTCCATCTGCCTTCGAATATCGCGTAATTCAGCTGTCAACAAAACCTTCTTCTCGTGGAGAGGTTGAGCCTTTGAAACAGCCTCCAACATCTTCCTGTGTGCAGAATCCGCTTTCCGATAAGAAGATATCATTTCCCTCCTAGAATCGACGAATCTTGACATCTCAGGATTGGATTTCTTCCTCGACTTTAACCACTTCTCGTTTTCCTCTAGAAGTTTCTTTCTGCGATCCAAAAGCTTTCTCTCAGAACGATGGTCGAGCGCTGAAGTCTGGATACTGTTCTCTATTTCTTCAAGTTGCTCGATTAACTTCTCCTTCTTCCAGTTTGGATCCAAATTTACCATCCCTCCGGAATCAACCAACTTTTCTCTTGAATCCTTGACCTCGACAAGCAGTTTGGAAGCCGCCTTTTGAGATTGATTTCGCTCTTCTTTGAGAAGCGCTACTTTCTCGTTGGCCTTACGATGTGATTCATCCGCTCTCTTGACACGAGGCTCAAGCGAATCTTCTTCAGCCTCAAGATTCCTGATGACTCCTGGCAACTCCTGTTTGAGCACCTGACGCCTGACTAGGAGCGCCTGAGCTAACTGTTCCGGGCTTATCGCCAACAGCTCGTCGACCTCCATGGCGTCCGGGGCACAAGAGAATCCCCATTAAAGGTCACTATGTGACCTTGGAAAGGGGTTTCCTTCATACATCGGATAACGGCCAGATATACGATGGATTGGCGCCAATCTACCGCTGGAATATTGTTTTCCATCATGTTTTTGCTCTCAGCTATGGCCACTACAGCATCCGCTGAAGATGAGAAAATGTTTGGGCCAGCAGGATCTTCAGAAGTCGCAATCTCTGGTGAGCCAATTCATGTCGGCGATGTTCTTTCGGTCTCAATATTGGTCCATAATCAGGGTTCTGAGACTGGCTCAGTTAGATTGGAACTGACTTCTGCAATAGGGGAAAATTTGTCAGTTGGTCCCGAAACAGAAATTAGCCCAGGCTCCAGTAGAGAGGTAGTAGCACAATTAATTCCAGTTTCCGCAGGACTTTTGGAAGTAAATTGGCAGGTCATTAGCGAGGATGGAGGAGTTTCTTCTGACTTACAAGGAAAATTCGAGATTCAAATTCTTGAAAGTCAATCCTTGTCTCTATCTTTCGAATCAATAGAATGGACTCTGGCAGAAGGTCTAGAATGCGACTTCACAATATCCATGTCTGAGGGCAAGTCACGTCTAATTGGAGTCTCAGTCTCGTTAATTAATTCGGGCGAATCAACACAAGTTCAGAATTTTGAACTAATGATGAATCCGGGCATTCGCTCGCTAAATTCGGCATTAGGTCATCCCGATGCTTCAATGATCTCAATCACCGTATCACCCCTAGGTTGGTCTTCAGCCAATTCTAACTCCAATTTGTCTTGGGATGCCCTCATTGCACCGCCAATAATCTCACCCTCGGTTACAATTGCTCAGTATCAGCCGGAGAATCCCAATTCAGGAGATACAGTCTCTCTGGATTATACTCTAAGCAACTCAGGCGACTCCTCAACTCTTCCAGGGATTCTGCGGTTCGTTAGCAACTCTGACGGAGGAATGATTCTCGCAGAAATCCCTGTATCGGCTATATCGGCAGGAGGTTCTTCTTCGGGCTCAATCAATATTGGTCCGTGGCCAGACTCACAGGTAGTCGAGGCCGACTTAATTTGGTCGATGGACGGCTCTATGGCTAGCAGTCCGGTTTCAATAACTTCTGAATCAAATACTGAAACTGGCATACAATTGCCATTCGATATTATGGCTGCTTTGTATGGTGCCATTCTAGGATTTGCAATTGTTTTGGTAGGCTTAATCGCCATGAGAGCAATATCCGAACGAACACCAAGTACCGAGTCCGAAGACAAGGTGCTAAGACGGTCTAGGATAGCTCTCAGGCAAGAATCAACTTCAGAAAAGAAGGAAGTACCTTGTCCAAGTTGCGATCAGAGACTAAAAATTCCAATTTCCCACACGGGCATGGTCAAGTGCCCTGCCTGCAGCAGCCAATTCTCTACTACTTCTCAATTGGTTGAGAAGGTCGAGGAAACAACAGAAACCTCACCACAGTCTAATTCACCTTCTATTGTATCAGTAGTGTCTTCGGAGGACGAGCTGCCATGCCCCGAATGTCAACAGATGCTCAGAATCCCCTTAGATAAAAGACCAGTCCATTCTAGGTGTCCTGCTTGCAGAACAGAGTTCTTGGCGGAGGCGGGTTGAGGATGAAAGAATTTAGTGAATACGAAGAGATGTATCTGAAAAGACTCTTTGAGGCACACACAGAAAACCCTTCAGACATCATCAAGACAACAACTCTGGCTGAGATGATGAATGTCAGCCCTCCTTCTTCAACCGAGATGATTCAGAGACTCGCAAACAGAGACCTAGTCACGCACATTCCATACAAGGGATGCAGGCTGACTCCAGAAGGCTTCCAAGAGGCCGCCAAAATCAAGCGAAGGGAGGGCCTAGTGGAGATACTTCTAACTGAGGTAATCGGCTATGAAGGCAGCATCAATGAAGCAGCATGTAAGATCGAGCATGCGATAGATGAAGGCCTTGAAATTGCCCTCGATAGGATGCTAGGATTCCCCGAGAAAACCCCTAGTGGAGAAAGAATCCCCATAATCAAAAGACATATTGAACCAATGCGAACTGGAATTCTACTTCCCTTGAGTGCTCTTCCAGTAGGTAGCAACGCAACCGTGGAGATGATTGTAATGAGGCCAACTGACTCTCGTACGATAGAATTGGCAGGCCTAGGTGTCGGAGAGGTAGTGGAGTCCCGAAGTGATGGGATTTATTCCTCCGGAAATAAACTCGAGATGTCAAAACCAGTATCCTTGAGAATTCTTGCTAGGACAAACGAGGTAATCTGATGGAGAATCAGGACGATCTAGACAGTCTCGCCGACTCAATTAGTGACGTGGTTCTTCCGGCACCCGAAATTCATCAACAAACACCCACTGCTCCAGTTGAGGATGTTGTGAAAGATGACAGGATCGAAATGCTGCGCTCTAGAGAGCAGATGCTGCTGAGAATCGACCGGATGTTGATTAGCAGTGGGGCTAGACTAGTTTTGTTCTTGCCTCTGGTTGTGATTATTCTATATGGCCTTGCACAGGCATTTGCAGACAGCGATCCTGAATGGTGGACAAATCACCTTGAATCGGTAGTTTGGGGTTCGGACATTCTAACTGCGATTTACGGTTTATCTTTACTAATGCTTGTGGCCGATACAGCGATGTTACTTCTATTGTTTTGGCTAATGTCGACCACTAGATCTATTTTCTCTTTGGAGTCGAGTGAATTGACTAGACTCGGACTCACTTTCAAGAGTTCACACGGCTATGCAGAGATGAGGGCTACAATTGACGGCGCAATAAGGCAACTGGGAATCACAACTACTTTGATTTCCCTTGCTGCAATACTTCTTGGTGTAGCAATGTGGTTGCCTGAAGACAATACCGGATTACCCTTCTTGTTTGCACTTTCAACTGGAGCCTTGCTAAGCGGTCATGGCGTTCACATGGTGTCGGAACGCTCTCGTTTCAACACCAGTGAGCCATGGGGAATGCTTCAGGCATTCTCCCCTCCTATCCACCCCGCTCTTCTAAGTCGGCCCTTTACCGATGTTATCAGGGCTCATGTCGACCCTCTACTGGCAGTCAGAATGTCTGAGTATTTATCTTCAATAGAGCCCTCAATCAGGGAAGGAAGCAGCAGGAGAGAGTTACAGGAGACCTTGCTACATCTGCTTTATCTGCGACGGTCTTCTCTTATTGATGAGGGGCAATTCAGGTCCGCTCTTGAGCCCATGCTAGATCCTTCGACTATCGAGCGTCTGTTCAATCACCCAGAACTTGGAGAGGAGACTTGGGATAGGCTACTCTCTAGGGCTCGTTCTGAGTGCGCACCGTTCTTCCGTATTCATGATAGACTCAGAATGAGTAGACTTGCATCTGGCGCTTCAGGCGATGTCTGGCTAGATGTGGATATGGAAAATCTAGTAGTTGGCCAGGCCAACCTATTCGCTTTCGTACTAAATCAGGGAGACACTCCTATGGATTTGGTTTTGAGGGTCCAGACTCCCGACTTCAGACCTCAGGAATGCGTATACAGACTCAATGCAGAACCAATCAATTTAGGTCCCGAAGTTAGCGAACAATTGTACTCAAAACTTCCCGCACTTATTTCATCCACGCGCATCATTTGGCAAAGCCTGTTGCCATCGGCCATGGGTGAAGCAACCGTTACTCTACGACTGGAGGACGAGGCTGGAAACCTAATCTCTGGCCGTGTGCTTACTGTACAAATTCGTTCAGACCTTCTGACAAGAGTTAGAATGTCCCTAGGAGGACTGTTCATGTTTGGGGCTACAGTAGTTACCATCTCTCCATTTCTACCATTCCTATTCAATCTCGTAGGTCTTTGATTCAGGTCCATTCAAAGGTAATGCCCTAGTGGCGGAATCGTGTCAGAAGACGATCCTATCTTGAGTGATGACCTCAGGACTAGGCTACACGCAATGGAGACCAGATTGCGCAGGATGCGTGAGCAGAGAAACAGTCACAATGAGAACGCCAAGCGGGCAGCTGATTCTAGAGATTCGGTACAAAATCGGGGCAAGGAACTCAGGGACCGAATCGGCGAGAGGCTTGATGAGCAGAAGGAAGTCAGGGCTAGAGCAAAAGTACACCAAGCCAAGCGCGATGAGATTCAGAAACAGATTGGAGAATTAATCCAACAGAAACGAGGTAGGAGAGATGAGGGTAACAAATCAGTTGTAATCGAACTTTCTGAGACAGTGGGCGAGATCGATCGTATCGAGAATCAAATAATGACTGATGGCAACTTATCACTGAAGAAGGAAAACCGCCTTCTAAAGAAACTAAAGACTCTGATATCGAAGAGGGATGAGTTGATGCCAGCAGTACAGGAGTTACAAATTATCCAAATCGATCTGGGAGATATGGAAGGCTCAATCCAACTACTTCGCTCCGAGGCCGATGCTCAGCACCAAGCGATGCTAGATGCCAACAAAGAGGCCGATGAGATATGGGAAGAGATCAAGCCAATGCTAGAAGAGAGAGACTTCCTAAGGGCTGAAGGAGATAGGTTGCACGCGGCTTTTGTATCTGCTAGAGAGTCTGCAGACAAGGTACATTCGGACATGAAGGAGTTGTTGGACCAAGTCAACGAGATTCGTGATGAACTAAAGGCCCAGAGGGAAGAGAGGGAGAGGATTATCAAAGAGCACAATGAATCCGTCAGGGAGGCAACTAAGACTCCCGATCAAGACGAGGGACTGGCTGATTCCTTGACTGAGCAACTACTAGAGAGCGGCTCTATCACTCTTGGCGGAACTAGAGCCGATGACTCGGAGCGAGAAACACCGCGAAAGAGAAAGAAGTCACGTAGGCTGGGAACAACTAGGGGAAAACGCGACTAATTACCAGCCACGCTCTTCCATTCTGACTTCGAGTTTGTCTATCTCCAATCCATCCATCGGCTTACCTGCCATCATTGCGGAAGCCTCAGTCACCTTGCTAGGGTCATTGAAGTGGTGAGTAGCCATCACGATGGCAGAAGCGGTCGTAGCAGGGTCTTCGGATTTGAAAATACCCGAGCCGACGAATACACCATCCATTCCGTGACGCATCAACAAGGCTGCATCTGCCGGGGTGGCTATGCCACCCGCAGAGAATGTAACTACAGGCAACCTCCCCATCTCCTTAACTTCGCCCAGAATCTCAACGATAGCATCGTGGCATGCATCCATGCTACCGAAAGGCGTATTTTCCACGATTAACTCGTGTTCGCTAGCCTCTTCGATTCTACGGAAACCATCTGACACCTTTCTAGCCATCACTTCAAATTCAGCATCGTTGGCACTTTGCAGAAGTGCAAGCTCCTGAGATACTAATCTAGCATGCTGGATTGCACTAACTACATTCCCAGTTCCGGCTTCACCCTTGGTCCGAATCATAGCCGCTCCTTCCATGATTCTCCTGCAAGCCTCTCCAAGGTTTGTGCACCCGCAAACAAATGGTATTGTGAATTCGTTTTTCGCAATATGATAGAATGGATCTGCAGGCGTTAGAACTTCACTCTCGTCGACCATATCGACTCCAAGCTCTTGCAAGACTCGGGCCTCCTCATCATGACCTATTCTTGCCTTTGCCATCACGGGAATACTAGTTGTATCGATGATTCCTCTGATTAGGTCGGGATGACTCATTCTAGCCACACCGCCATCAGACCTAATGTCTGCGGGAACTCTCTCGAGCGCCATCACAGAGGTTGCACCTGCATCTTCTGCTATGTGCGCCTGCTCTGGAGTGACGACATCCATGATGACACCACCCTCTTGCATCTTGGCGAAACCCCGCTTTAGCAACTCTGTGCCATGCCTCATCTTGTTGAGGTCTACCAACTGGGTCATGCCTTAGCCTCGGGCCATTGCCTCATGAACCCTTGTGACGGCCCAATTCAAGAATCTGCCAGCACTGGAGAGTCACCTTCTGCAATGGGCAGGTTAGGGGCCTCCTCCTCATTTTTGTCTAGCCAACTCATCTCCTCATCTGGTACATCTGTGTCTGCATAGATCGCTTCGACTGGGCACTCAGGTACACAGGCAGCGCAGTCGATGCACTCGTCAGGGTCTATGACTAGGTAATCATCAGCCTCTCTGAAACACTCTACGGGGCAAACCGCAACACAATCTTGGTATTTGCACTTAACGCAAGCACTGGTCACTACATGAGTCATGTAGAATCTTGGCGAGAAAGGATTGCATATCAACACTTGTATCCTATAATGCTCTACTAATCAGTTCGTGAATTAAATCCGCAGTAACCGACTCTACACTCTGTCCGGGATATGATTCCACCTTGAACCGCCCCTTTGCAGTAGCTTCACCATTTGTTTCACTAACTAACGAAACTTTTCCACAAACCAAGTCATTCAGAGAAACTCTGACATGCAGAACCTTGTCTGAATCAAGCCGGATTGAGACTCCTTCATCAGCGAGTTGCTGTAAGCATATTTTTCCCAATCTGGATAGTGCATTTGTAGATGCTTTCCTGCCCGAAACACTAGCCTCAATGATGGTCTGCTCAGAGCCATGCCAAGACTTGCCCTTCTCCAAATTGACCTTACAACCCTCCCCTGTGAGCCAGCATAAACTCTGTTCGATCAAGGCCACATCATCGACAGCGCTGGCATGCACTCTCCAGCGTGCACTGTGCAGCCCCATGTGCCGACCACAGAAACCTCCAACTTAATGCTCTCGCGCTACGATTTTCATATTCTCACGGGGCTTTGATTCATATACTCGGGGCAGGTCGGACGGCTCGCGTACGAGGTAGCCCTCGGTAGGAGTCCGATGTCATGGCAAAAGGAGCAGCAGCCAGGGCAGCGGCACGCAGACAGCGTGACAAGTGGAAGTCGAAGCGCTGGTACAGTATCAGAGCCCCTAGAAATCCATGGTCATTCAAGGTCATTGGAGAGACCATGGCTGAAGAAGAAGAGATGCTCATCGGCCGCCATTATGAGATTCTCCAGTATGAGTTGGATGGAGATTTCTCCAAGATGAATGTCAAGGTCCAATTCAGAATCAACGAAGTTATCGGTTCAGATGCTCTGACCGAATATATCGGTCACGAACTACTCAAGGACCACATCCGAAGGCAGGTTCGTCGAGATCGAGGAAAGATCGATGATACAATCGATATGGTCACCAAAGATGGCTATTACATCAGAGTAAAGCCGATGATGATATCACGCAACAGAATCAAGGCTAGTCAGAAACAGGAGATGAGGGCCCAAGCGAGGGACATAATCATCAAGTTCGGAGCAACTAACACATGGGTCGAAATGCAAAAGGCATCTCTTGATGGAACATTGGAAACTCAGATTCGTGAAGCAGTCTCTAAGATTCAGCCAGTCAGAGACGTCATGATTAGAAGGACTCAACTCATTCAATCAGGCGTTGAGGTCAGTGATGGCCCTACACTAGAAGAGATAATCTCTCAGGAAGAAGAGGACAAGAAGGCCGAACCCTCTGAGCAGGAAGGCGACCTAGCGGAGACTATGGCAGAGGCTGTCGAGGATGTTGTCGATGAAATTAAGGAGGCTGCGACTGAGGTTGTTGGCGAATTGAAGATTGGTTCAGGCACCACAGCAGTAGATGCTGCAGTAGAAGGTGCAATAGAAGTCGCAGAAGAAGTAGTTGAGGCCGTCAAGGAGGTAGCTGAAGCCGTGAAAGAAGAAGTCTCTGAGGTAATCGGAGGAGATTCCGACACCGACTATAATTCGATGACCGTCGCTGAGTTGAAGGCGCTTCTCAAAGAGGCCGGAAAGCCAGTCTCAGGCAAGAAGGCCGAGCTAATCGAGCGCCTTAAGGAGTGATTTCATGCCCCGCATTGCGGTGCTCTGTGGAACGGGCATGAGTGCGTTCGCCTCACAACTTTCATCCTCTACTGGGGACAAATCAAGCACCCTAAGGGTAGATTCAGACTGGGGGCAAGTCCCAGTCACTCTAATCGATACAGGTGCTGGGGAGGTTATGGTGATAGACAGACATCACTCAGTCTCGGATTCTAGAACGCCACCTCATCGTATCGAGCATCGCGCTAATGTGCATGCAGCAGTTAGCTTCCAGCCTGATCTGGTCCTAAGTATCAACTCCGTTGGTAGTATGCGAGAGGATTTACCGCCAGGAACTATTGGAGTGGCATCCGACGTATTGGATTTGGCTGAGAAGCCATGGACATTCCATGATGACCATGCAACTCACGCCGACAGAACATCGTGTTTTGACTCAGAGTCTAGCAAAATTTGCGCAGCAGTACTCGGCAGCATCCAGAAGAAAGCTGTAGACGACTTGGTTGTAGCACAATGCGTCGGACCCCAGTTTGAAACTCCTTCAGAGATAGATGCACTTGAGAGGCTCGGTGCAGATGTAGTCGGAATGACTCTGGGGCCTGAATCGAGACTGGTAGCAGAGACAGGAATCTCTCATGTAGCATTGTCATGCTCCTCAAACTGGGCTGCTGGCAGGACGCCGGGCTTACCGGAAGCCGAAATTGATCATGAGGCAGTAGATGAGATGGCCGCTTCAATGAGAGAGAGTGTGGGAGAGTGCGTCAAAGCTCTCTTGTCTAGCAGGTGATTTGTTGGAGAGCGAGACTAGAAACGGTCTACTATTAATCGCCATATCCTTGGTGATGCTTCCTGTGACTATGGACTTGATGCAGTATCACGACGATGCTTCGGATGAGTATGAGCGAGAGTGTGATATCAATTACAGAATCTATGTCCTTGACAACAACGACCCAATAGATGGAGCACTGTGTCTAGAGATAGAGGATGAGATGTCTAAAAGATTAGTCTATTTCATCGGATCAATTGCGATTCTTGTGTTATCTGGTCTTTGTGGAATTGCTTTGGTACTCCCTCAAGGAGAAAATGATGGCAAACAACCGCCCATGAGTGGACAACTACGTTGATGGGTCTAGACCACCAGCGAGCGATATGACAAGACCTGTGAGTGTAGACGATTGGATTCAGATTGAAGCCCAAGACAGCCCTGATGGTTCATGGCAAACGATGATGTCCAGAGTTGCAGCTTTCCATCATAAGCACGCCTTTGCTTCCAAGGAGAATCACGGACATGATATGGGCTATCGAGTGGCCCTGACTGTCGAGGAACTGGGCGAATTTGCTGCAGCGATTACCAAGGGCAAGCCAGATGAGGAGGCCGCCGAGGAGCTGGCAGACCTTCTGATTCTAATTTTGGGACATTCACTGGCGATGAAAATTGATCTTGAGTCAGAATTCCATAAGAAAATGGATCGAATTATGACAAGGGAGGCCCGGAGAGGTAGGCTTGGAATACGCGTCACCGAATACACTGGAGATGAATCATAGGGTAAGGGAACTTATCTCCCC
>MDTE01131236.1_pt1 | contig 13711 bp, 8 predicted proteins | sample 811231 | NCBI WGS metagenome assembly MDTE01 (sample SAMN05326651, study PRJNA326480) | marine metagenome | isolation source: seawater | place: Indian Ocean: Red Sea | collected 2010
AGGCTCGCGCCCTTCAGGTTCGCGCCTTTGAGGTTCGCGCCTTTGAGGTCCGCATTACGCAGGGGCGCGCCGGGACCGATGAGATAGCCCTTCACCAGCTTCCAGCCTTTGGGGAGGTTTCTGGGTTTACCCCGAATGCCCCCCGATTGAACACCGGTCAGGTCCGCGCCGGTCAGGTTTGCGTTGGTAAGGTTCGCGCCGGGTCCCTCTGCATCATAATCTGCGTACTCGCCCAAATTGGCTCCTTTCAAGTTTGCCCCTTTGAGGTTCGCGTTGGTAAGGTTTGCGGAGGACATCTGCGCTTCTTCTAGATTCGCTCCTTCCAGATTCGCGCCCTTCAGTTTCGTGTGTAGCAGGTACGCTTCTTTCAGGTCCGCGCCGGGACCGATGAGATAGCCCTTCACCAGCTTCCAGCCTTTGGGGAGTCTGGGTTTACCCCGAATGTCCCCCGATCGCACACCTTCGAGGTTCGCACCTTTCAGGTTCGTCTTTCGGAGTTTGGCTCCTTCCAGGTTCGCGCCTTCGAGGTTCGCGCCCTTCAGGTCCGCGCCTTTGAGGTTTGCGTCCTTCAGGTCCGCGCCTTGCAGGTCCTTACAGCCGTTTTTAGCTTTCTTTTCCCAGGTGGGTGCATCGCAGGGACCAGCAAAGGAGGTTCCCATAGGAGCGACGAGAAGAAGTAGGGCGGCAAGAAGACAAGAAAACAGGCGAGTCATGGTATTCCTCCAGAGTTTCACCCAGAGGATACTCCTGGCGGGCGGGGAGGGCAATGGGGGTGGATGTGACCCATAACAAGTTGCGGATAGACCATGATTGAGGCAATGGTGTGCGTATGACTGACGATGGAACAAAGCAGCCCGAATCAACAGGGCTCTCCCGCTCTGCCTTCGGCCCATTACTTTTGGCGATTCTGGGCCTGGCCCTCGGGGAGTCGTTGGCCGGTTGGATTCTTGCCGGCCAGGCGGGGCTACCCATGGGCGCTCGTTTGTCGCTGGTCTACTTTACGTTCTCTTGCCTCCTTTTTTCCTGTTTGATCCCGGCCTTTTTGTTGGCCCGAATTCTGGATTCCGAGGCGGTACGCAGCCTGACCGAAGGTTACCGTAAAGCCTGTGTAGGAGCTGATGCTGGTCTGCATGGTCTTGCGTTGATAGCCGCTGGGGTAACGGTGCTTTGCTCTCTCGAGATCGGTCTCTGGGCGGGTAACGCGGCGGGCCGAATGATGAGCCCACGCTTTGCGCTGGTTGCCACAGTGCTGGCAACAACCGGGGGTTTTCTCACGGTTGGAATCCTGGTCGTCTGGGGGATGGGTAGCCTGATGCGGCTGGTAGAACGACGCGAGCTATGGGCGGAAGATTGCCGCTGCCGGCTATTTTTACAGCCCTGGGTGGTGGTGGGAGTCGCGGCCCTGGGCTCGGCGGTTTTGATACCCACCCTCTTGCCGCGGGCCTATGCCATGGCACCGACGGCTATGTTGCTATTCCTGGCGTTGGGCTTACATCCTCGGCTTAGTGCGTGGCAGAGTCGACTGCACCGTATGGCCTGGCGTCTGGTCGTTATTCTATGTATCGCGACGGTTCCTGCCCTGCTATTCCTGGGAACGGCGCGGCCGTCTGTTCAAGATATTCTGCGTCGTCAGTTACCCTGTCTGAGTCCATTGCTCGCTCTGGAGCGAAGTTTTGTTGACGGCGACGGTGATGGTCATAGCCCGATTCTTCTGGGCGGCGATTGTGATGATGACAACGCGTCGGTTCATCCGGGGGCCCGGGACATCCCGATGAATGGTGTGGATGAAGATTGCTCGGGTGCCGATGCTCAAATCTACGTATCGCAACGTCAGCCGGACCAGGACAAAAGCTGCATCTCTCTCCCCAAGGAGCCGAACGAGCGGATGAACATTGTCTTCATTCAACTCGACGCCCTCCGTCCCGATCATCTCGGGCTCGCGGGGTACTCACGGAACACATCTCCGGTACTGGATGCCTTTGCGAAGAAGCCGGGAACTGTCTGGTTCAAGAACGCCTATACCCCAGCACCGAGCACCCGTTTTGCCATGTCGAGCGTATTCACGGGGCGCTATCCGACCGGCCTCCCCTACGACAACCTGAGGGGTAATGATTTTCGGCTGAAGCCCCAGGCCAGGACCTTGGCGGAGATCCTTCGAAAGAGTCGTTCTGGAGTCCGAGGTTACGATACCGTTGGCCATACAATCTCGTTCGTGATTCAGCATAATAAAGGAGTAGGGCAGGGCTTTCGTAACTGGTCTACACCCTGGCCGGTACGAGAATGGAAAAAATACTATGGTCGTGCGGCGGTCGAGACCACCCGCGCGGCCTTGGAGTATCTCGCCACCATGCCCGATGATGGCAGCCGCCCCTTCCTGTTGTTTAGCCACTATCGATGTACTCATGACCCATATATAAAACATGAAGCCTGGGATTTCGGGAACCGACCCATCGATCGATATGACAGCGCATTGGCCTATTGCGACGATAGCATCAAGCCATTGTTGGAAGCGTTGGAGGCGCGAAAAGATTACGATCGTACGATGGTGGTCTTCTTCTCCGACCATGGAGAGCTTTTTGGAGAACACGGTCAGACCAACCATGGGAACACCCTGTTCGAGACAGACGTGCGAATCGTATTGATAGCCCGTATCCCAGGTGCCCAGCGTGCGGTTGTAGATGTTCCCGTCATTCTGAACGATCTATTTCCAACCGCGCTTCCTCTGGCGGGGATCGAAGACCCGGCACCTTCGGATGGATGGTCCCTTCTACCCCTCGTCTGTGATGACAGTTTTGATGAATCGTGGCGCCAACGACCGCTCTATCTCTACACGGATTTGAAGCGCGGAAATGTACGTTATAAAGCGGCCGCTGTGTTGCAATGGCCCTTTAAATATCTACGGGATCTGATGGGGCCGGTTCGCGCCCTCTATAATGTGCAGGCAGATCCGGGCGAGAAGAAAAACCTACTCCGTCGTGAAGCAGAGAAAACCGCCTCTCTCAAGGTCATGCTCGACGCGTGGCTCGCCCATGTACAGGGAAAATGAGAATCAGGATTCGGCTCGCGCTAGAGACCGAACCTTCTCTACGACGGTATCGTCTTTCTGACTTTCGCTTGTTACCGTATCGACGCTGAGCTTTTCCCCAACCAATCGTATGGAAAGCAGAGTGCCTGGTCCTACTGTATGCCCCAGGAGATATTGGGCCACGGCGTCCACCAGGTGCTCTTCAATAACTCGTCGTAGACTCCGGGCTCCATCCCTTGTGTCGGCCTTACCAGCCACCAGGAGGATATGATCCAGGGCGTCGGGGTTGATACGAAGTTGAATCCCCCGTTCTTGATCGAGAATCGCGCTTTGTTCTGCTACGAGCATCTCCGCGACTCGACGCAGCTCGTCGGATTCGAGGGGGAGATAGACCATACGTTCGTCGAAACGAGCCCATAGTTCTGGTGGAAGATGTTTTCGAGCTTCCTCCAGTACCCGGTCGCGCATTCGCTCACGCTGCATTTTCCGTTGATCGCCGTCGACTTCATTCTCTCGGGCTGAAAAACCGATTCCCCGATCCGAGCTTCGAAGGGTGTTGGCTCCGAGATTCGTCGTCATAATGATAATACTTTCACGAAAATCGAGACGAACACCTCGGCGATCTTCAACGGTGCCTTCATCGAGCATCTGTAAGAAGATGGGCCATAGGGAGGGGTCGGATTTTTCGACCTCGTCGAATAATAGTACCTGATGTGGACGCTTCCAGACGGCTCGCGTCAGGGAGGGGATTTCGTCGTGTCCCTCGTATCCTGCGGGGGCTCCGATGAGCTTGTTTACCGAGGTACGGTCCCCGTATTCACTCATGTCGAACCGTTGCAGAGCATCGGCCTTCTGGAAGAAATAACGGGCCAGAACTCGGGCTGTTTCTGTCTTACCCACGCCTGTCGGGCCTAGAAGAATAAACGAACCGACGGGGCGCCGTGACCGAAAACCAGCGAAATTTCTGCGGATCACGCGCGAGAGGGCGTGAATCTCAGAGTCGTGGCCAACGATGTGGTCGCTAAGGTGCTCCTCCATATCGAGGAGGCGCTCCTGATCCGTTACCAATATCTTACTGGCAGGGATATCGGTAAGAGACGCGACCACATTGGCGATGTCTTCCTGGTCGACGATAGATCGCCCCGCTCTACGCGCTCTTGAACCGGCCTTGTCGATGAGAGCGATGGCCTTATCCGGGAGGGAGCGTTCGGGAATATAACGACGCGAGAGGGCAACCGCTGCTTCGGCCACGTCTTCCTGGTATTCCACCCCATGGTGCTTCGCGTAATTCCGTAGAACGCCCTGCAGCATTTCGATAGCGGCTTCCGTATCGGGTTCGGCGACATAGACGGTTGTAAATCGTCGCGCCAATGCCGTGTCTTTTTCGATTGTGCGTGTGTATTCCACGACGGTTGTTGCCCCAATACAGGGGAAATGCCCACGTGCCAGGGCTGCCTTGAGAACATTACCTGCATCAAGCGCGCCATCGCCAGCGCCTGTTCCCATAAGCAGATGGATTTCGTCGAAGAAGATGACGATGTTGCCGTCGGCCCGGGCTACTTCATCCATCAATCCCTGCATACGCTCCGTAAAGGCTCCTCGTAATTGGGTGCCCGCGTCCAGGGAGCTGATGGGGATCTCGATTAAAATGGCCCCACGCATGGGGTCCGATTCCGCCAACATCTGTAAACGTTGTGCCAAACCTTCCACGATCGCGGTTTTACCAACTCCCGGTTCACCGATTAACAGAGGGTTGTTCGACCGTCGTTTCAGGAGAACGTCGAGAAGTAACTCGACCTCTCTATCCCGCCCGATAGCCGGGTCCACGCTTCCCTGGGCTACCAGCTGGCTCAGGTTTCTCCCCATGCTGGTGAGGATCGGGTATTCGTCGGGATCTAATTCGAATTCGCTTTCGACCTCTGGCTCGGGAGCCTGCGCGGCCGGTTGTGGGGCCGGCTTCTTGGCCTTCTTTTTCTTCGGTGGAGTGGGTTTGGCGGGAGGCGTTGGCGTCGCTTCGACAACAATATTACGAGGAGCCTCCGCTTCGGCGAACGGGTTCTCGAAGGGGCTATTGCTGGAGCCGGAATCTGCGAGCGGCGCGAGTATTGCGAGGCTTTCCGGTTCCTGGGTGTCCGCGCGGGCGGCTGGATTCATAGAGGCACGTGGTCGACCTTCGGAGATGTTGCGCATAGCCACCGAGCGCAAACGGCCTGGATCGGCCCCGACATCCACGAGAAGCTTATAACAGAGGCAATCGGGAGTTCGGCACAGGGCCGTGAATAGATGAAGAGTGTTCACCCGGGTATGGCCGGTACGGCGTGTGAGCTCTTCGGCTTTACGAAGAACATCATTTACCAGAGTAGGCTCCTCGACCGTTTTTCGCCGTTTCTCAAGCTTCTTGAGGATCTGGTCCAACTCCACACGACATAATTGGAGAATCTCCCGTGCTCGGTTTCGCTCCGACACGAAGAATGCCAATAGAAGATGCATGGTTCCCCATCGACGCTGTGTATCAATCGCGAGCCGTTGGCTCTCGCGAATGATTTCCCTCAGCTCCTTGCTGGTGGGCAGCGGATCGCGCATCGATCTCTTTCATCCTGTGTAAGTGGGGAACGAGAATAGCTGACACATTTCTAGCCCATCCCGTCGGTGAGCACAATCACCTTTTTTACGGCCTGATCTCCTGCACCTGGTCCGCAGAAAATTCTCCGCGATCACAGGCCAGCAGTTGTCTTTTCAGAGCGAGTCCACCGGTGAATCCCCCCAGCCCGGAATGTGCGACGACTCGATGACAGGGCACCAGAATGGGGATCGGGTTGGCGCCACAAGCGCCTCCTACCGCTCGAGCGGAACCCTCACTCCCCAGTTGGGCTGCGACCTTACCATAGGACCAGGTTTCGCCAGGTTGAATGGAGCGAATCACCGACCACACACTGCGGCGAAAGGCGGTCCCGATCAGGTGGAGCCGTAGATCATTCCCGATGCTTTCTCCTGCAAAAAAGGACCGTAGGGCCTGGGCCAGGTCGGGAGGTAATGCGCTATCTGGAAGAATCTGTTCACTGTTCGGTGGAAATATAAGACGGAAAACTCCCGATTCGGAAAAGCCAACAGCGATTCGACCAATGGGGGTGTCCGCCGCGGACCAATGTTGATCGGCGTGAAAAAGAGTTCTTGGATCGGTCTGTGTGCGGGTCGACATAGGAGGCTTGGTTAAAGGTGTAATAGCTAGGCTAAGAGTAGGATTTTTTGGGGTCAACTGTAGGTTTCAAGAGCGGGAACATTGTACCAACTCTTGACGGGGCCTGGTCCTTCGCCTAGATCGTGGACTAGCCCGCTAAGTGCGGTGCGCCCATCGGGGACCGGTAGATATGATTTTGGTCGGTTCACCGAACAATGTAGAGTGGTGTGATGACCCAGCCAATGATCGCAGTAAAGGAACTCACCAAATCCTATGGTGAGGTCCATGCGGTTCGGTCCATATCCTTTGAAATCCCGCGTGGTCAGATCGTAGGGTTTCTTGGACCGAACGGAGCGGGCAAGACCACCACGATGAAGGTACTTACGGGCTATATTGCTCCGACCAGTGGTTCGTTCATGGTGGATGGGCTGGATGGCTATGAGCAAGGGCTTCAGGTGCGAAACCGGGTGGGTTACCTGCCGGAGCACAACCCTCTCTATCCAGAGCTGGTTGTGTACGACTTCTTGAGTTATGTGGCCTCTCTACGGCGGATCCCAAAGAAGAAGATTCAGTCACGAATTCGTGAGGTGGGTTCACGTTGTGGAATCCAGGAGTTTGTGGGCCGACCCATTGGCACCCTTTCGAAAGGGCAACGGCAACGAGTTGGTTTGGCGCAGGCCATGATTCATGATCCTCCTCTTCTGATTCTAGATGAACCTACCAGTGGACTCGACCCCAATCAGATCGTGGAGATTCGGAATCTGGTTCGGGAGCTTGGCCAGGATCATACGGTTATCTTGTCGACCCATAATCTACCGGAGGTTATGCAGACCTGTACTCGTCTTTTGATCATCCATCAGGGAAAAATCGTGGCCGATGGTACCCAGGAAGAACTCCAGAGGGACGCTACCGACAATCCCACTGTGATTCTCGAAGTAGAAGGTGGCGCTGACGATACAGGATCCATGACGGAGCAGCTGGAGAAGCTGAACGGCATACGATCCGTCAAGGGTGGTGTTCAGGAGAAGGGGATCCGCTTCATTATTGAGACCGCGGATGGTTCTGATCTTCGAACGGACATCTTTGGTCTGGCAGCCACAGCGGGTTGGTCGGTTCGCGAGCTGCGTCGTGACGTTCCCGATCTAGAACATATTTTCCACCGTTTGACCCAGCAATAGGGATTGGATGCGCACAGCCTTTATCATCGCTCGACGTGAGTTTCTCACCTTCCTTGCACAGCCCGTCGCCTACGTGGCCCTTGCGGTGTTTCTGGTGACTATGGGCTCGGCGTTTTTCTTTCTTGAGGGGTTCTTTGAGGCCAACGAAGCCACTATGCGGAACTTCTTTGAGTGGGGGCCTCTTGTCTTCATTATCTATCTACCGGCCTTGTCGATGCGTCTTATGGCCGAAGAGCGTCGGGCCGGTACGATGGAGTTATTGATTACTCTGCCGGTTCGAGAGATCGAGGTCGTGGCGGGTAAGCTCCTGGGCGCAGTGTTCTTCTTAATTCTGAGCCTGGTGGTGACCTTTATCTATCCGGTCATGATCATGAATGTAGCCCAGGCCTCTCCAGATCTGGGGATGATCGTTGGCGGGTACATCGGGTTGTTATTGGTAGGAACGGCCTATTTATCCCTGGGTGTAATGGCGAGCTCCTGGACCCATAACCAGATCGTCGCTCTGATTATGGGCGCTTTGTTCTGTGCCTTTTTCTACTTTGTAGACGCGATGGCCGGAGCATTCTCAACCTCTTTGGAGCCGATTATGAGCTCGGTCTCGTTCCGTGCTCGTTTCCAGAATATTGCTCGCGGTGTGTTGGATACGCGTGATGTCATCTTCTATCTTGGGGTTACGGCTGCTTCGTTGAGTGTTGCTGCCTTCAGTCTGGAGGGTAGAAAATGGCGTTGAAGCTACCGGACTTTCGTGCACTCCTGGGGTCGAAAAAGGCGAACGACGCGGAGGGCGTTGTTGTAGACTCCACCCATCGAGTACTGGTGGGTATAACCTCAGGGATTATGCTGGTGCTGACCATCGGGGTGGTGATCCTGATCAACATCGTGTCGACCGATTATTACCAGCGCTTCGATCTTACGCGAAACAATCTCAATTCCCTCACGCCGGCCACAGTGAATCTGGTCCGCGGTATGAATGAACATGGGGGGATAAAGATTACGGTCTTCATCTCGAAAGATCTTCCACGCTCCATCGATCTTCCTGGAGGTGTTCTACCGGTTCGGCATGTGGCCCAGAGGTTTCGGGATACATTGGAAGAATACGCGGCCCGTGGGGGTGGGAGCGTACAGATCGAATACGTGAAGAAGGACATTCTGGATAAGGCAAAGCGGGCGAAATTACCGATTTTTGCCGGTCGACTGGCCAGTAAAAGCTCCTATGGTTTCCGTAACCATGTTATCGCCGCGCAGTTCTCCTACGGGACGGCCGTCGAGAAGTTTCCAGAACGGGATCTTAGCCAGCTCAACCCTGCCACGTTAGAGCTGCAGATTACCCGTCGCCTGATCAAACTGAAGAAGCGAATTGAAACCCGTGACCGTTACGATCATATGCTGCGGGTAGGTATGGACATTCGTGATGCGGTGCAGGCTTGCGCGAAGCCTATCGAAGAGGTGGGGAAAGATTCCGGTGAAGCGCTGGAGAAGTTGCTCCAGAACACACAGAACCGACAGGCTCATTTCGAGAAATATCGAGCCATTGTTGATGTTCTTCGTGAGCGGTGTGAGCCGATCCGTGGGGCAGTACAAGAAGTCGGTCGAACCAACGCCGGTGCTGATCTGGAGCCATTGGTCGGCTTGGCCAATGAATTTGGTCTGATTCTCGACAAGCTTTTAGGCTTTCTTGATGGTACGGGCTTGCCGGCTGAGCCGCAGGCACGGATGCAGGAAGAGATGAACGCCCTACAGGCACCTGTTCAGCTGGTAGGCTTGGCCGCAGGGCTAACGGATCGTTACGAGAAGCTTGAAAAGATACCGGGAGAATCTAAGGTAGCGTTCCTCTGTGCAGGCGAAGCCTTCTGCCCATTTCCGCAACGCGAGTCGCAAATCAAAGATCCCGATATACGGGATAACGAAGTCGTACGACGGGTGATCGGTAATCTGAAGGGCTTTGAAGATGCGGTAAATAATATCAACCGAAAGGTAGGCGAGCTCTTCTTTGGTTCCCATGGCTATGCCACCGTACGGGTGAACGCTGGTGATCCAATTCCAAACGATGTGACGGCATTGATCATCATGCGGCCAGCCCAGCCCTTTGATGACGAGAGTTGGTACCCCGTCGATCAATTCATTTTGAGCGGTAAGCCTGTGATTGTCTTCGCCGGGATGTGGAGTGTAGCCCTCAACAATCTGGCCTATCCGGAAGGAGACTCCTTCGGAAAGCCGGCCGAACCCATCAAGAATCAGGTTGTGGCGCTTCCAAATGATCTGGCCGAGCGGATGCAAGCCTACGGCGTCCGTATTGATGGAAGTAGTATGGTCGCGGACACCAGCAGCAACGATAAGATCTCGATCATCTATCAGCCGGATCAGGGGCCTCGGGTACAAGCCAATGTGAACTACCCATTGCTACCGCGCGTGAATGACCTGGGCGGAATGAAAAAGTTCCGAGGTACTCTCAGTGGCGTTACCCTACCATTCCCTGTTGAGATTCATCCGGTCCCAGAGCGCTTGGGGGATGCGACCTTTACGCCGCTAATGCGGTCGAGTGGAAACGCAGTTCTACTCAACAACCCACAAGCAGAGCCAGGACCTCTGGCACGCCAGATCCGGGATGCGGGGAAGCGTAGCTCGCGAACCCTCGCCGCAGAGGGTACGGGCACCTTGAAGAGCTATTTCCCGCCCGACAAGCTCCCCATCGATGAGCAAGCACGTATGTCTCATATTACGGAAGGAGATGTGCAACTCCTTGTGATCGGCAGTCATATGGGCTTGGAAGGTATCAGCGTCAACCAGGTGGTTGGAAGCCTCGATCCGCAGGCACTGCAAGAGGATATGGGCATCTTATTCACCAAGCTTCGTGCTGCCGATCTGTATCTGCAGAACTGGGATTTTCGTATTCGCCAGCTCTTTCCGGTCATCAGCGATAATATGAAGTTCATTCATAATATTCTCGACTGGGCAACGATCGATCCTGTTCTCGGACGTATTGGTCCGAAGATCACACGAGGACCGCCACTCTATAGTAATATTGGCTCCATGAAGGATATCTGGACCTGGGGCCTTATTGCGGGTCTGCCGTGGTTGGTGTGGATGTTCGGTTTTGTCGGTTATGTCTTTCGCCAGAACCGTAATGCTTCAAGAAAAGAGATCTTTGAGGCCGCGAGCGGGGCGGGGTGATGAACCGAAAGCTGGTCATTCTTCTGCTGGTTTTTGGTGGCCTACTCTTTGTCGTCATGAGTCGACCAGGGAAGCGTTCGTCTGATGCAGGTACGCATGGAGGAATTGAGAGCCTGGAGACGGAGGCCAAACAGGCCGGGGAGAGCCAGACACTTTTCCAGACGAATGTTCGTGTGATTGAGGTACGTAAGGGCGACCGCGTGATTCGCTTGGAACGCACGTCCGACCGTGGAACGGACTGGGAGATCGTGAAACCCATTACGGGATTGGCCTCCTACCAGAAGGTACGAGGAATCCTCGATCTGTTTCAGACGGATGTTGTTCCGCAAGTGGTAGAAGATTTAACGGAGCAGAACAGCCGTTCTTTTGGCTTTGTCGGTCGGGACACATTGGAGTTGATTCTTGAGTCTGACGGTGCCGAGCGTACCCATTTGAAGATCGGTGTCACGGATCTGGAGACGACAAGGGGCAGCGAGGACGTCACAGAGCGAACCTGGGTTACCCGGGTTGGGGTGAAACGACCTCAGGCGCTCCTGGTGACCGTCCCAGGCCTCCGCTCTATTCTTGATGTGCCGGTTGCTCGCTATCGTTCCAAGCGCTTGATCCCCGCCAGAGAGTGGACCGATATAGACAGTGTTACAATCCAGAATCCGGAACATGCCGGGGGAGTGATCGAGATCGTTCGAGACGCGACGGATGACGACCCCAATCGTTGGCGCTTCAAGAGCCCTGCGGATCGCAGGCTTGGAAACCCTCGTTCCTATTTTTCGAGACTCACTGCTCTGCGTGCACAAAAGGTACATGCCCGAGCTTCGATGGGGGATATCGGACATTCCCAAGAAGGCAAAGTCGCCACGCTCGAAGTCAACATTGGCGACAAAAAGATTCGTATGCATATAGGGCCCAGACAGGACGCCTACTGCTACGTCACCGTGGATGGACGACCGGATGATGTCTATGAGCTGGGCATCCATCAACGGCCGCAAATCCTGCCCACCACGGATGCCCTCCGAGATAAGCAGGTGTTTCCGTTTGAGACCGAAGAAGACATCCAGAAGATCGAGACCTTCATGAATGACGAGCCTCGACTCGCACTGCAGCCGTCCGAGGCTGGATGGGTTCGCATACCGGATGGAGAATTAGCCGAGCCCTCACAGGTGGACCTTCTGGTCAATACGATCCTACGTCTTGAGGTGAAGGAATATGTTCCTGGCGTGAGTCTTCAGGACGCGGGTCTGGTGACGCCTTCACTACGACTTAAAGTGACAGGGAGACAAGGGAGTTTTGAGGTCGTATTTGGGGAAGATAGTAAAAAGAATGTGCATGCCCGTCGCGTGGATCGAAACGATATCTTTGTGGTCGCAAAGTATATCCAGGAAAAGCTCGCCACCGGATGGCAGGACCTGGAGAATCGCAGTCTGTTCTTCTGGAAATCCGGCGATCTGGAAACCATCTTGATCACACACCCTGACGGACAGGTGGTACATTTGACGACAAAGGGAGACGAGAGCCGGGTCTGGAAGCTGGTTGATGGAGCCAAAGAGTACCCTATGGACCAGCCCACGATACGCCGCATAGCGGCTCAAGCGGCGACGCTTCGAGTCCGGGAAAAGAGGCCTGAACTTAAAAACCCGAAGGATACACCTGGGGTGACTCGTATCCTTATTCGAGGAATAGAGGGCAAGGAAGGACAGGTTTTTGTTGGACCAAGACGTCCGAATGGAGGCCACCTGGTGGGATGCGATGGCTGTTACTTCAGCGATGTCCCCTTTATCCTCTCAGCCGAGAAGCTGGCCGGGATTCTAAAGCGCAAAGAGACTCTGTTGAGCAACCGGCCGTAACTACCGACGACGGGCTTTGACTTTGGCGGGAGAGACCGCGAGTTCTCGAACGATTGAGCTCCAACGAGACCAGAGCCATGTGTCGGCGATACCCAGGATAGTTCCCGATTGGCCCGGTACGGAGAAGTTCTTGGCATAGGGTGATCTGCGGACCATTCGATCGAGAGCAACTAATCCGAGCAGACCGTCAAATGCGTCAGACATTCGTAGTAGTTGGGAACGCGTCATCAGAACGAGTGGGTCATCCGACAACTCGTCGAATGCTCGGCCGTAGGGGGTTCCTTCCAACACTCCGACCGCCTGCTTTAAGGCGCGGACCATATCTTGTCGTTTACTGGCACGCTTATAGCGCGGAGGACGTTTCTTCCAGGCTCGCGCGTCCAGCAGTTCATTCCACTCACCATCGTCCAATAGTTTGACCGGCTTTTTGTCGGAAACAAACTGGAGGCTCCACAGTACGCGCAAGACCGCATAGGGGTAGAGTTCGACGACCTGGCAATCTGGTACTGCTTGCTGAATGCGGGACGCGATTTCAGAGCCGAAAGAGCCAGCTTGAGCCGACGGTAGAAGTGGGATGCCGGCTTTGATCAGACCCCGATCGACGGGACGAAACGAATCCGCCTGCCCGGTCTCCAGGGGGCCGTCTAAGGGAATATCGATACCGACGATTCCACCCGGTACAACGAGCTCTTTGACCCAGTCCTCAAGCCATTCATCCGCGTTGAGGAGGTCCACTTTGGCCCGTCCGGTCTTGGAGTCACTCCATGCAACGGCCGTACGAGACCAGTTGGTTCGGCTCCAACCAACATCGATAACAACCGCATTCGCGGTTTTTTTACGTCGTGGACGACGGACTTTCATGATGGACTATCGCGGTCTAGTCTTCGGTCTTAACAACCATTTTTGTGGCCTGTACATGTTTGGCATTGGCCACGAGGTTCATTTGGAAATCTTGAGCCAGCTGTTTCTTGAGCCCAGAATATAATGCGGTTTGACTCACTTTCGTGCCATTATGAATGACACAGAACGCACGGAACTTTTTGTCGGGAAGAGCTTCCTGGATGGAGCGCTGAAGTTGGGTGCACTGTGTACCCATATGGGCGATTCGAGCACCAAAGATCTGCACCATCGTGGGTTGCACCGAGTTCATCAAGTGCAGGCGCATCATATTATCCGTAGCGTAATCCAACTGCGTGAGCGGTAGAAGAATTGCTTTGGATATAACGGGATCTTCCGCATTATAGGAGTCGATGGCTATCAGGAGCCTTTGAATCTTATGCTTCAGATTTGAGAGGGCAGCCCAGAGAGGATCACCCAA
>MDTE01131399.1_pt1 | contig 13707 bp, 9 predicted proteins | sample 811231 | NCBI WGS metagenome assembly MDTE01 (sample SAMN05326651, study PRJNA326480) | marine metagenome | isolation source: seawater | place: Indian Ocean: Red Sea | collected 2010
TGGGTTCTCTTGAGGAATTACTCTGTCTCGAGGAAAGGCCGCCCTCCGAGTTGCCGCCGTATGCGAACACCGGGCACCTCTACGGCTGTGAGCTTCCGGCCGAAGATAAGGCACATCTTTTGGTGTTTCTTCGCTCTTTATGAGGCATCAACAATTTCCGTGTCTGATACCCTGAGAATGGTATTATGCTCCTGGTTGTCAGTAGGAGTATCGAGTGCGGGGTGTTTGGTTACAGAGGGGTCTCGTCCCATGGTTCGCGCTGTGCCTTGTCGCTTGTGGTGCGAAGCAACAAGCGACGCAGACTCTACATGACGCCGTAGAGAACGACGCTATGGTCGAGATAGACAGCCGGGCCATCTTTGATGTGGCGTCAGATGAAGGCAATGCCGTCGGCGATACTTCCAGGAAACCAGAAGACGTCTCTACGGTTCTTGTGGATCAGAACGACAGCTCTGCGGAAGGCGACGTTGAATTGGACGTGGAGACATCTGTAGAGGAACCGCCTCCTATCCCCGAAGGCTATACCTTGATCTGGGAAGATAACTTTGATGGTCCGGAGATCAATACGGACCACTGGGTGGTTGCCTCCCTGCGGGACCCGGTCACGGGAGACCTCGTTCCGGGAGCCAAAGGGGACCACCTGCTCAACTACCATTACGCTGGGTATATCACGCAGGAAGACACATATATCGAAGAAGGCGCCTTGATTCTTCGTAATCAGAAACGAAGCTACCAGGGGCAGAGTCCAGAGGGGTCCTTTGCATATACCTCGGGCTGGGTCATGTCGATGCACCGAGTGCATCTCAATAAAGGCTATGTCGAAATTCGGGCGCAGTTTCCATCGGGCGATAAGGTCTGGCCCGCCATGTGGCTGATATCAGAACAGCTACGATGGTGCCCGGAATGGGATATGTGGGAGTACTTCGGCTATCGAGAAGATCAAAGTACTCCCTATGACAATATGGGGACCCATCTCTGCTATGGCGGCTGGCCGAACCAGAAATGGAGCTCGAACTTCCTTAGTTCCTTCGATGAAATCTATGACTGTGAAGCCTGGCATATCTATGGGTTTGAATGGACCGATACAGAAGCTCGTTGGTTTCTGGATGGAGAGCTTATGCATACCATCACTGTGGATGCACTCGGAGCCGATGCGGCCCTCTGGCCCAATGAAGAGATGTACATTGTCCTCAATAATGGACAGGGGTCTGGAGCACCCGACGTCACCACCTCCTGGCCGAATTATCTGAAGGTCGATTTCATCCGTCTTTATGAAAAAGGGGAATGAAGAGTGGCGGGCCAGGCACCGTCACTTCAGTAGAGGGTTATTGCCCCTCTTTGAAGACTGCTACCCGGACACCGTCGATCATAAGTTCGATGCGTCCAAAGTCTGGGTCTAATCCCCGCCCAATGCCCGCCTCTGTACCAAGTATATAACTCCGATAGTTTGCAACGCCCTGACCCCCGGCCTCGAACATATAGTAGTATTTCGGAGACAAAAAAGGATTCAGTTTTGCTGTGATTTTTCGTGCGTTTTCGGGTGTTCTAATTTGAGCGATAAGTGCGCCCAGTTTCTCGATAAGAGCCTTACGGTCGGGGTAATGTACGGTAGACCCGGGTTTCTTCGGGTTCGCAACTTCACCCTGCAACACCAGGTGCCGTAAGGGGACGAATAGAAGGTTGTAATCCGGGTAATCCAGGCTTTGCTTCCGCGTTCGGCGGCCGCTGGGTAGGTGCGCCCAGAGCCGGATGTCGTCGACCGCATCTTGGCGCCCCCCAATCTTTGGTCGAAAATCCAGAACCTCCTGGTACGAGCTCACGATGGCGATTCCATTAGGGACCTGCAGCTCAAAGATGAGTTCGGGGTTCTCAAGCTGCCCTCTCTCAACTGAATATACGATACTGCGACTCACTGGATTCATCGGATCACGCCTGGCGTCCAGATAGGTCCGGACGACCACACGATGGGCTTGTTTCAGGCCCGGGTCCTGACAGCCCTCTGCCTCCTTTCGCCTGCATAAGGGCCCAAATCGATAGATTGCTGGTGTTAGCTCGTCTCCGAAGACGCGTTCCGCAAACTGCTGCGCCAGAGACTCCCAGAAGAGATCCGATTTCTCGCGGAGAATATTCGAGGCGTTGTCTGTACCAGCCAGTAGCTGTTTCCATTCTACCGGGTTCCACCCGTAGATCCTTTGATAGACAGCTTGGACGTAGGTTCGATTCGATTGGTGTAAGGGTTTACCCGCCTGGTCGAATATCCAGATTTCAATACCGACAGGTGACATACGCGAATTTGCACTGAAGGAGCGGGCATATACGAACTCTGCGCCATCGCTTGGCGCTCGCGCTTCTTTGGGTGGCGCGGTGTTCAAAAAGCGGATTCCGTCTCCCAGGCTGCGAACCTCCTCCGCAAGGGGAGGAGAGGCTGAGACCGGGACGGCATATTGGGGGGTTGCGCAGCCGGCGAACACCAGGAACGCAAAGAATGCCCAGGCGCTGGGGCTACGAAAGGCATTGTTCATCGCGTCACGTCCACTCTTCTTGGGTCGTGAGAAAGTGTGCCGGGTTTCCATCTCCTCTGCAATTGGGCCGTAGTTAGGGGGCCACAGGTCTTCGTGTTCTTTTCTCCTGCGAGAGGAATGTCGTACGCCAAGCCTTGATCGCCCTAACCCCCGGAAAAGCAAAAGCTGAAAGTAAGACTATTGACTTTCGGCTCGGGCCGTCGTATATGCCGGCCAGCCAAGCCCCGGTGTCCGTATATACGGGCAATATCAAGGGCTATTAATCATATTTTTTCGAGTGTTGGAGAATAGAAATGAAGACAAGCTATGTATTGGCAATTCTTATGTTTGCGATGTCCGCCTTCGTGTTCGGATGCGATGTAGACGAGACGGCAGAGCTGGAGAACGAGGTGCTCGGTTACTGTGCCGATAACCCGGTGGATGCAGTGGGCTCCTTTTGCGCGTCCATTAAGCTCCCTGAAGATATGGTGGGGACACCCGAGCAGGTGAGCTTTCATTTCTTCGACTCCATTCCCCCAATGGGTCCACCCAGCCTTATGGGCATTAACCTCACCTCGCCAGAAGATCTGCAAGACTTCGTCGCGGGTGCGGAGGTCCCAATGGTATTGGAAAACCTGCCCGAATCCGGTGCCTATTACCTCTACATCGCGGTATATATGCCAGGCGGTGGTGCGGCCTCCTGGGTTCTGGTTCCTGGCATTGACTATGTTGGTGGTCAGTCCGGTGACGAAGCGATGCTAGAATTCACCGGTGAGGCCATGAATCTTGACCAGCCGTTCGAGCTGCGCCTCGCTGAATAATCATTCCCGGTTTTGGGGATAGGCGCCGTAGAATGAACAGGCAGTGTTGTCTGTCGAAACGGCGTGTGTGTTGTAGTCTTCACTGCCAGTGGGGTCCGAGCGGGCCCCGCTGGTACGTGGAGGATTTCACCGGTTCCACGTGGCGTGAAGGAGCTTGAATGGCCCCCCATTGTTGGAACCTGGCTAACGGCCTGGCGTGAGTTGCGCCTAGGGAAAGATGTGTTTCATCTGTGTGTCACGATAGGCGAAGATCCGTTCGACATCTCGGCCTACCAATAACTTTTGAACGATCATACCGCCTGGGACACGGTAGGTTACACGGTCCGAGCAGCGGGTGCCTCCATTCTCTTCACGAAACATATGATCGTGGAGCCACAAGGAGTAGGGGCCCTTGATCTGCGAGTCCTGAAAACCATGGGGTGGATCCCATTTGGTGATCTCGGTTCGCCAGCGCATGGGAAAGCCACGTAATCGGATTTTGTACTCGATGATCTGGCCCACAGCCATCTCGATGGGGGCTGGGGTGAGGATCTGAAAATTCAGGTAGTCTGGAGTCAGCGCCTGCAGATTGAAGGCGTCGGAAAAGAAGTCGAAGACCGTCTCGATGGAGTGCGGAACCCAACAACTGGTTTCCAATTGGTAACTGCCGTCGTCCAAACGGATATGTGTCATATTCGTGGTAGCCATGGGTTTGGCAGCTCTCTTCATGCGGCAGGCGGGCCCGTCCGAGGGGTCGAGGACCGACCCCTGTTTCGGACTAGCATCTTCCGCTCCGATGGCACAAGGCCTGGCATGATAACGTCTGGTTGTAACGAACGAAGATCAGGGTTCGTACGTGATTACCGTAAGGGAGAAGTCTGAAAATCCGATGGTGAGCTTGACGCAACCAGTTTCTGGAAGTGGCGAGCCACCCTTTAAACCACCACTGTCCTCTGTGACATCGAGGCTGTTTTCTGGGGCGATACCGTAACGGATCGGACCACGGAAACCATTGGGGAAGTCAGGGGTTTGCAACACCCAGTACGCCGCCCCACCTTTCACGACACCAGGACCCACCGGCGTGGTGGCCTCCGGGTCGGTAACATAATAGCCAAGAGCGTCTACGTCGGCTTCCCACTGAATCGTGGGGGAACCGTCTTCGGCGAACTCCAGAACTACCTCATGGTTGCCTTCGACGGTTCCACAGACCGCATCCGATGTTTCTTCTGGGCGGTGTATCGTCCATTCAACATCCTCCGCCTCCAGGCCAGGGCTACGGAAGAAGAGGGTGCCTTCACCCGTGTCGGCGATGCCATCGCCGTCCTCGTCTGTGAGCTCCGATTGGGTGGGGAAGGATTTGCCCATGAGATCGCCACTCAGAGGCATAATCAGGGCGGGCCAATGGGAGTCTGTCCCCTCAATAACGACTTTGTACTCCGTTGAGGTTTCCGCATTCAAGGTGGCCACCACATCCGCTCCGAAGGGCGTAGGTGTTGCTACGAGAGGAGTCTCGATTGGGATGATGACATTGGGGTCGTAGGCCTTTGTTTCCACATTAAGCCCGGGACGGTAGATGGTTAGAACATATTCACCTTCGAGCTGAAGAGCCGGGGCGACCGCCGTCTTAAAAGGTATACGCGTGTCGACACCATTCTTCATTTCGTTGAACGCCTCGAAGGCTTCTTCCACGACAACCGAATAGTGACTGTTGGCAGCGAGAACTTCAGTGGGCTGGAGCTCTACATGCCTGAGGGCTGCATGTACCGTTGTGGGCACGGTCGAGTTGGCGTCATCCACCAGGCGAATTCTAGATAGATTCTTAGGCTGGTCCAGCACGGGGTGCGAGAAGATCAGCTTGATGGGATCGTTCGGCCCATAGACCATGGCCGAGGTGGCGTTCTCTTCGGGTTTTGAGGCTAGCACGAAGAATTCTCGGGTTGTTAATTCTTCAAGATAACGCGTGAGGTCGTCTCTCTCCGTACTATCGAGCTTTGCCCCCGCGTAGGGGAGAAGGTAGTCAACGGTTGTGCCCATATCGCGAGTGGAGCCGTCGATGAACCAATAGGCATGACGGTAGGCTCCGACGAGGCTTGGCACATCGGTAGGGGAGGTCGAAGTGATCCCCTCGGGGTAGAGCATTCGGTTGGTGGTCAGAGGCCCCATATGACAACCGGCGCACCGTCCAGCGTCTTCAAAGACCTCTCGACCTCGTACCGCCATCTCCGTCATGGACCCGTCCAGACGTGTTTTCCCGTTTGCGGCTGGAGGCGGCACCAGGGCCGCCAGATAGGCATAGAAGACGCTATGGAATTCATTGGACATCTTTACGCCCATGGTGGGCCCGGGGACGCCGAAGGTATAACTGTAAAGGTCGGCGCCATCGGCTGGCCAACCAAGGGGGGAGGTCCCTTCCATCCAGAAAAAGGGTCGTGGTACCGAGCTATAATCGAAGACACCGGCTCTCCATTGGTTGCCATCGGTTAAGCCGTCGATATGGCATTCGGCGCAGCTGTGATTTGCGCCACCATATTCCCCGTGCCCCGTGTAGATGTACTGGCCGCCAGCCACGTCTGCGGGACGTGGGTCGCCAGAAAGAGCGATGGTGGTGTTTGTGCCATCGGCTGGATTTACGTTGAGCAGGACATAGCTCTGAACCCCGTGAACGAAGAGTTTGCCATTATGTGCCATCAAAGAGCGCGGCCGCCCGGTGACCTCATAACGTGCGACCTCGGAGAGGTCCTCGCTGTCGAGGCCGAGGAGAAGGTCCGAGCCTTCCACGGTCACCCAGATATGATCGCCCAAACGTACAAGCCCGAAGGGGCGAACCGCGTAGTCGGGCGCGCTTGGCTGGCGTCCGATATCTGCAGACGCGATCTCCGTACGGGCGGCTACGTCATAAGCGGCTACCGTGTGACGGAACCCCATATTATTGGGATCAAGGCTGTTGTTTTCGGCGGGTGATACACGAGTGGTGGCAACATAGAGTCGATCCCCGTCGGCGTGTATGGCGTTGATATTTGAGCCTACGGATTCCAGATAGCCCGTTACGACGAATTTGGCGGTTGCTACGATGGCGACATCGTAAAGGTCGGACTTTTCATCGTAGGTGCCATCGAGACGATCACCCTTTCCCGAGCGATAGCTGGCTACAAAAAGCTGGGTGCCATCGTCATTCATGGCCAGGGAGCTGGGTGTAGAGTTTGTTGGCAGCGTGTCTATAAGGGCTCTCTCTTCGAGGGAGACACGGGCGACTGCGTCGTCGGTGGTAAGGCTGACGTAAGCCCATCGGCCGTCTGGGGACGTCACGACATCTGCGGGCTCGTCTCCGACCCAGATGGCGTCGATCAATTGGTTCGAGGCGATATCAATAATACCCAATGTGTCCCCAGCCTTCTGGGCCACGACTGCCACGTTCATGCCCTCAGCCCATGCGATGGCTACCGGCCAGGGGCCTGTCGCGATCGTGCCGAGAACTTCCCCGGTCTCGGGTTGGATACGACTGATATGCGCGTCAAAGACATGAGCCACCCAGATCTCATCGCCCACGCGAGTAACCGAGGAGTTGGGGTAATAGTTGTAGTGCTCATAGGGGATTGCGTCGACCACTCCAATTCGTTGGGTTAATCCCTCCACGTTCGTAAAGCTATATTCGCCGGTTACGATAGGGGTAAAACGCGATACGTCGTTATCGCCTGTAAATAAGGCGTTCGTATTCGTCGTTGGCGATTCCGTAAGGGTCCAATCCACGCCTGGTAGGTAGAACGTAGCCCCCACGGGGAAACGACTGGTTGGTTGCAATGGGAAGGCTTCGTTGGCAGGACCTTCGAAATTCGGAGAGGAGTTGCCTTCTTCGGAGCAGCCTGCAAGGAGCAAGAGTATGAAGAGGATCGCGGAATAGGCGAGAGTTCGGGCGGCCCGGATATGTCTGCTAGTCCGTTTTGAGGTTATGGTGGCGATGGCTTTGTTTGGCATTTGCGTGGTCATTGGCTTCCCTGCTTATTGATTCGCGGTGTTTCACGTACAGCTCGGCTGGTATCCCTGCACTACGCCACCATTGGACACGTAACGAACCCCCATGTCGTTTAGAATACGTGCCGTCTTGATGGCCGGGACACAGCAAAACCTGAAAGTGGAACAATCAGGTTTCGGGCTTGGGATAACTCCGCTCCGGATGCTTGTCAATATGTTATCCGGCGATTGCCTGGACCCGCGTTTCCTTAGGTGTTGATGCCTCGGATTACGATCTCTTTCTTTCGGCTTAGAAGAAGCCCACCACGAGAGTGAGGGTCAAGACGATAAGCACGGCAGCCTGCAGTTTGTAGTTGGCCAGCCCTGGGCGACCGGGTTCCAATGGCTGCTTCATGAGCTCTTGCAGCTCCGCATCCGATCGTGGCTGGCCCACGTGTCGAGTGGCTAGGTAGATGAGGAGAGAGGCACCAAAGACGATACCAGCGATCAGCGTAAAATGTATTTCGGGGAGCCAGCCGAGCCGTTGTGCCACGAAGATCCCGATAGAGAGAAGGTGGCCGCCCACCATGGTATACATAGCCGTATGTCCGCTACCACCCTTGAAGAAGACACCCATGATGAAGAGCACGGTCATCGGCGGCACGAGGTAGGATAAAAGTAGTTGGAGATAGGCGAACAACCCTTCGAATTTGGCAATCTGTGGAGCCCATAGGGCGGCGAGGACCATAATCACGCCCATGGCGATTCGACCGACGCGAGTGACCTCTTTATCGGTCATATTGGGGCGCGCGGGTTTGACGAAATCCAGGGTTATGAGGGCCGAAGAGCTGTTAAGGGTGGAGTCGATGCTCGACATGATGGCCGCGATTAAGCCCGCCATGACCAATCCGACCACACCGACGGGCAGGAGTTGTGTGACCAGGGCCGGGAAGATGGCGTCCGATTGGAAATCGGGGGGAAGGTCTAAATCTATCAGCCGGGCGACAAGGCCGGGGAGGACCATGATGAAGAGAACAGGGAGCTTTAGAAGGCCTCCCAATAGAGCTCCCCAGCGCGCATCGTCTACGCTTCGTGCGCCCAGTACGCGTTGGACAATATATTGGTTGGTTACCCAGAAGTAGAAGCCCAAGATAGGAACCCCGATAAGCGTCCCAAGCCATGGCAGGTTCTTATCATCAAGAGGATGGTGTGCGGGGTCGACCATTGAGAAGAGGCTGCCATCCAGACTTCCCGTAATGGTGGACCAGCTCCAATCGACGTTGGGGTGAGAAAAGACCATGAATGTGAGCAGGATGGAGCCCGCGATTAAGACCACCGCTTGAATCACGTCCGTGTACACCACGGCCGCCAAACCTCCGGCCGCTGTATAGAGTCCCGCCACAAGTGCCAGACCGACACAGGTATAGAAGAGATCCAACTCTGGAAAGAACGCGATCAGGACCACGGCCCCGGCGTATAAGCTACCCGCAGTGTCTACGAAGAGGTTGGTGATAATCGTCAACCCGGACATATATTTTCGGCTCGCACGCCCAAAACGCTTTTCCAGGTATTCGGGGATTGTGGAGATACGAGTGTTCAGGAATATGGGAACATAAAAGAAGACGAAAAAGACCAGGACTACGGTGGCCATCCATTCGTAGTTCGATACGTAAAGACCACCGGTATAGGCAGCACCCACGAGTCCGATAAGTGTCGTGCTTGAGATGTTCGAGGCAAAGAGGGAGAAGCCGATGGCGACCCATCCCAGATTACGGCCAGCCAAGAAGAGATCTTCACCGGTCTTGGTGTTTCGGCTTATGCGAAGCCCGATGGCCAATACGGCTAAAAAGTAAACGACAACAATAACGGTGTCGATGGTCGTAAAGTTGAGTTGGCCTGCAGCGTTTTCCAATGACTTGGATCCCCTCTAGATTTTCTCGATGGTTAACGTAACCATACCCACTCCCACGCCCCTAACGTGATTAGAGTGGGCGCATCTCGCCAGGTCCTGTGGGTGCCATCGAATATTTGTGACTCTTGGAGCGGTGGACTCGAAAGCACAGCGGGATCTGAAGAGAGGTTATAATGGCACTGAATGGATTTGGCTTCAAACGACCGAACAAAGGCCAGAATATCGGGAGCGCCTTCGAGCATCGTAAAGTCCCCCATATGTAGACATTCCTCTGCCTTACGCATCCCTACGAGGCGTCGGAAATAGTTGAGCATACTATTGGGGAAGTCGTCCTGAATATTTACGGCGCGGGCCCTGTGCTCCGCAGGGATTGGCAACCAGGGCTTCGGGTGGGATGTAAAGCCAGCGCTAACTTCCGAGCCATCCCAGGGCATGGGGGTTCGACATCCATCTCGGCCGACATAGTCGGGCCAGAACTCAATGCCGTAGGGATCTTGTAGCTGGTTGTAGGGGATGTGGGCCTCTTCGAGTCCGAGCTCCTCTCCCTGGTAGACACAGGGTGTACCCCGAAGGCTCAGAAGAAGGCTCATCGCCAGTCGCGCTATGGGTTCGGTTGGAACGCCATCGGGAGCAAGGCGGCTCGCGCTTCGTCCGACATCATGGTTTGAAAAAGCCCAGCACGGCCAGGTGTCGGGCGCTTCCTGGATGCTGCGATTGATGACCGATCGTAGCCGGTCGGCGTTAAAGATCTCTGACAGCAGATCGAAGCTATAACAGAGGCTTAGTCTTTTGGGCTGGGTGTACTCTTGGATGAGCGGCCAGGATCGTTTTTCGATGGCACCGACTTCCCCAAGAGTTACCGTTCCAGAGTATTGCTCCGTGAGCGCACCCAGCTCGGATAGAAAGGTGCGCACTTCGGGGCGGTTCTTATCGTAGATATGGTCCTGCTTGCTGTATGGGTTTGTGTCAGGCACCACAGCGTTACCAACGGTCTCCGATGGCGGGTTGTCCCGTAACTGCTCGTCATGGAAATAGAAATTTACGGTGTCCAGACGAAATCCACTGACACCACGTTCCAACCAGAACCGCGCGATCGATAAGGCCTCCGCGCGAACTCGAGGCTCGTGGAAATTCAGATCAGGCTGACTCTTCAAGAAATTGTGGAGATAATATTGGTGACGTTCTGGACTCCAGGACCAGGCACTCCCACCGAAGATGGACAACCAATTATTTGGTGGGCCACCGTCGGCACGCGGTTCGGCCCAAACGAAACAGTTACTATATTCACTTTCCCGGCTTCGAGTTGCGTCCTGGAACCAGGGGTGCACGTCGGCAACATGGCTTAAGACTAGATCCACCATGATCTTAAGGTTTAGTTGTTTCGCGTCGGCGATCAGGCCATCGAAATCAGCCTCGGTCCCGAACATCGGGTCGATCATTCGATGGTCTTCAACATCATAGCCGAAGTCTTTCATCGGCGATTTGAAGATTGGCGAGATCCAGACGGCATCCACTCCGAGGGATGCCAGGTAGGGGAGCTTTTGGCGGACCCCTTTCAGATCGCCCCAGCCCCTCTCCGAAGCATCAAAGAAGGAGCGAGGATATACCTGGTAGAGTATTCCTTTGCGCCACCATTGAATCTCGGTTGCATGCATGTGAGGAGCCTACGTATGGGTACGCGGCTCCTATGCGTGCCTTATTAGAGGCAGGCTTTTGAGAACGCGCACGAGGGATCGGCGCAGTCTACCTTGCCATCCCCATTGCTGTCACCACCGTCATCACAAGGCTCTTCGATGCCGGAGCATTCGTAAAACTCCGGATCGCAATATTCGATACGGCAGGCAACACATGCGTCGCTGGTGGGAGCCAGACATTGGGGTACACAGTTGTCGATGGCGCACAGGATCGTGTTAACGAAACAGCTTGAGCATTGTGCGGTTAAACCGGCCGGTTCGATGGGTGTGAAGCAATTCGCAGATGCACCACCATTTACCATGCAATCCGTAGCGCACGCACCCTGGTCGGGTCGGCCCAAACAGCAGAGACCGCACGATGCGGCGATATCCACTACGGGGTCTTTATTCACGGCGTTGTCATGATCGTTATAACAAAACCCGATATCGAGCTTATTGGAGTCCGCAGGATCATCGTTCGGAGGCACTTCCGTCTCAACGGCTGTGTCTTGCGGTGTTCCGACGTCTACCGACGTCCCCGTATCCATGGAGTTGCCAGCACCATTCGAGGTGTCGGCTGAGGTTCCAATATCCACGCCGAGATCATCGGTTGTGCCCGGGTCGGCAGCCGAACCCGTGTCCGTCGAAACACCCGTACCTGCCGCGTTGCCCGTATCTAGGGAAACGCTGGTGTCTGCGTTCGTGTCATTGGTGTCGGCACACCCAATTGCGAGGCTGATGATGAGTGTAAGACGAAGGGTTTGTTTCAATAATTTCATGACTATCGCTCCAGCGCATTTCTTCAGTGAATGTTCGAAAAATTCACGTAACGTTGTCCTTTCAGGTCGGGAGGGCGTTTAGTCGATAGAGCCCCTCTAAGTCCAACATAAATTGGGTTTTAAGGATGGTGTTCGGGGGGCTGGTCCTAAATCAAAGTTTCCAATTTCGTGCGATCAAAAAACCTGAAAGTTGACATTTTAGCTTCCTTTCTTTATCTGCCGACCGGCAGGTTTTGACTGCGAAGGAAAACTTTTGTGTTTCGTTTCGAAAATTATGGAAAAAAAATGATCAAATACCGGACCGTAATTCTTCTATGTTTTTGTGCTCTGATGACCACGTCTTGTGGTCAAGATTTGGGCGGTGCGGATGAACCCGCAAACCAGGCGGTCCCTGAGCGCAACGAGAACACATTTGGCCCGATCGAAGTGGTCCCAGGGGTTTCTGTAGGTGGCATTGAGATCGGCATGAGTCTCGACGAGCTCAAAGCAATTCTGGGGGATCCCGATACCGAGTTCGGATTCCAGCGCTTGATTACGCTGCGTTTCAACGCGGCCAAACTTGAGGTTCTTCTTACCTCAAGCGAACCCAGCGTGGCCTCGGCGGATGCCAGGGGTCGAGGTGTCACGACACTGGGGAATACGGTTTTGTCTGGGGATTTGATTCGAGGGGTAGAGCGAACGGTTTTGGAGGCTCAGTTTGGCGCGGCGACGATGGAGAGCCGGGGGATTCTCTATTTCGTAGAAGATGGCCTCTCAGTCGAGATGGATGCTGACAACCGGGCGATTCGTTATTCCGTCTGGCCGGCATATTTCCTCGAGAAGGAGATTCCGCCGATGGTGGCGGCGAAGACCCAGATGGGAGAGCCAAGAATAGAAGATGAAAGCGTAGAGCTACCTCGGTTCGAATACGAAGGCGATGTTTATACCGTCGTTGATATGCATCTCCATGTCGGTAAGAAAGAGACGCAAAAGCCCACGGGACTCGAGTTTCTCTTGTCGCAGCTGCCGGCCATGTCTTTGATGACGTTTCCGGCCGTTTCTGGACTTGTTGTGCATCCCTATGGAGAGCATGTGGGGATTAAGGAACATCTTCGCGCTGCGGGCGTAGCGTATGGAGTGTTGCTAGCCACATACACCCAGCACACCATCGGTGTAACCGAGAATCAATTAGTCGAATCCCAGCTCGCCGATCCCCGAAATGTAAACCCGGATGGTTCCCAGTGGGCCTGGGGTATGGCGAGCATCAATCTGGATGACTTTGATAGCCCAGAGGTTATGGAACGTCGTCTGGAGATACTGGAATCCTATTTCGAAAAGCGTCCGGATCTCTTTGTGGGTATCAAATTGGCCCATGCTCATCAGGCCGTTGGCTTCGATGACCCGTTATACCTGGGAGTCTACGACGTCGCAGCGAAATATGGAGTGCCCGTTCTATTGCACACGGGCTTTTCTCCGTTCCCCAATTCCATGACCGACCCACATTATTATGATCCAGCGACTTTAGAGGCAGTCATCACGGCCTATAATGGCCAGAATGGAAAAGGATATGTGGACTTCGTTCTTGCCCACGCAGGGCAGGGAGACGCTCGTGCCATTGAGAGCAGCTTGCAGCTTGCGCAGACGCGAGACAATGTCTGGCTTGAGATCAGCGCGATCAATCGTCCCTTATTGATCGATGAAAATGGCCAGCCCGTTGAATCCACCGAGCCGATGCACACCTATGTTCTTGGCGAAATCAAGAACCGGGGCATCGTGGGGAAGACCATGTTTGCCACGGATGGCCCCCAATACTTCGGAAAGGTGCAAAGCTATCTAAAGCTTATGGTGAGCACCATGAAGTCTGTTGGGTATACGCCAGAAGAAATCCAGGCTGTGTTGGCGGATAATTTCTTTAATTGCTATCTGCCTTTCGGAAAATAACGAGTCGTATCGACTTCTAATCATCGCCGGTGGCGCGTGGTGGTCATAGCCGAAGGGCAAGCTCTTCTCGCATGGGTGGTTGGCAACCCGGTCTTTCACAGTTGAGCCGCGCAGCGGCGTTGGCAAAGGCCATCATCTGGCGAGCCTGTGTTTCATTAAGAGGCGCTCCTAGAA
>MDTE01013092.1_pt1 | contig 13706 bp, 15 predicted proteins | sample 811231 | NCBI WGS metagenome assembly MDTE01 (sample SAMN05326651, study PRJNA326480) | marine metagenome | isolation source: seawater | place: Indian Ocean: Red Sea | collected 2010
GAATTTTGGGAAGTTGATTCAAAAAAATATTAATAAAATTTAAATGAAATTACCAAGAGCAATCAGATTTTTTAGAAAACCCGATCATATTTCATTTTTAATTGCTCTCGTTTTTGTTATAATTTCTAATTTTACACTAACATTTGAAACTAAAATTATAGGTCTGATTTTTTTTACTTTCACAATAATTTATGAAACTTATGAAATTTCAAAAGGAAATAGGCAAATATTCAAAGTGGATCATATCGCATTCGTGATAGGTTATGTTATGTTGATTGTGACTTTTTGGGAAAATTCAGCCTATTTGTTAATGGGGTCTACAATATTATTTATTTTTACAGTATTGTTTGAAATTTATGCAGTTAGAAAAAATGATTTAAAAAATCAACAAAATAATTAATCAAGATGATTGACATTCTGAATTTTATAAACTTCTTCTAATCTTTTCATGTCATCTTCTTTTAATTTTATATCTAATGATTCAACTGCCTCTTCAACATGAATTTTTTTTGTTACACCAATTATGGGTAATGTGATATTTTTATTTTGGAACCATGCTAACGCTATTTGCACCGGTTTTACATCTTTTTCATTTGCAATTTCTATTATTTTTTCAAGAACATCAAAATCCTGATTCTTGAAGAATTTTGGTTTAAACCCTGGATCTGTTTTGTATCTCGTAGTTTGTCCTTCCAAATCTCGTTGATACTTTCCAGTTAGAAATCCTTTTGCAACAGGATTGTATGCAAACACTGAAATTTTTTGATCTTTACAAAAGGGAATCATTTCTCTTTCTTCTTCTCTATAACACAAATTATAATGAGTCTGCATTGTTTCAATTTTGTGTAAATCTAGCTTATCACATATCCAAAGACATTTTGCAAATTGCCAAGTCCACATATTTGAAGCACCTAAATGCATGACACGGTTTTCTCTTACCAATTCATCTAATGCAGTTAATGTTTCATCAATCAGTGTGTCATAATCCCATCTGTGTATCTGATACAAATCTATGTAATCTGTTTGAAGTCTTTCTAATGACTTTGCAAATTGTTTTTTTATTTGTTCTTGAGAAAGACCAATATCTTTTGGATCACTTCCCATTTGGTATCTTACTTTAGTGCCAATAACTACATCATTCCTACATTTTTTTAATAATTCGCCAACAATTTTTTCAGAATGTCCGTCTGAGTATGCATTTGCTGTATCAAAAAAAGTTATTCCTAAATCTAATGCACGATCAATTATTGGCTTTGTATCTTCTAATCCAATCATCCAATCAAATTTTGAACCAAATGACATACATCCAAGGCAAATCTTGGAAATTTTTGTATTGGATTCACCAATTGTTTCATATTTCATTATTTCTTATAATGAATAATCTGTTATATCTAATAAATCGTTAAAAAATATAGTAATTGATATATTCTTAGATCAATTCAAAAAAATCGTGAAACAAAATTTACTATTTCGTTTATGGTTTTATTTTAGGACTGGCTGGCAAACATATTTTGCATTTATTCTTGCTGCAATTAATACATTAACTGTCACATACTTTCTTGCAATAGAAAACTATCCATCACTAAAAACAATTTTTCCATCATTTGAAATTTATATTTTAATTGTTGTTTCTATTGGAATCCCATTACTTATCTTAATTGGATTTGCACATTTCAAACGTTCTCAATCATTTAAATCAGAAGCAGACGTGCTAATTGAAAGTAACCCATATCAAAGACGCAATACCGTAAATAGTGAAATTATTCTTCGATTAAATTTACAATTAATGTCTACATTGCTTAAGCTTGCAAAAAAAGAAGATTTAACTGATAAGGAGATAGAAGAGGTCACTACACTACATGATGAAATACTTGCTCTGTCAACAAAGCGTACATTATCTGATAATATTGATATGAATTTCCTGAAAAAAGAAATTGTTAAACGTTAGAATTCTAAATTGAACTTCTCCATTTATTCAGAAAATGATCTAAAGAAACAAATTAAATTTTGGTTAATTAATAATTCTGAATTAAACCCATATAGATTTTCATTTAAAAAAATTTTTCGAACGTTAACTGGCAATTTAAGATCATTTCCACATTTTATTATCATTGGTGTTGGTCGAGCTGGAACAACAGCTCTCTACAGCTATTTGATACAACACCCATCAATCATAGGCACAGTAAGTGATAATAAAAAATCGGCATCCGATGTACATTTTTTTGAATTTATGACCAGTAATAGTACGACTTGGTATAAATCACACTTTCCAATTTTATCCCGAAAACAAATCACTGGAGAATTTACTTCAACATATTTTTATCATCCTGATGTTCCAAAAAGAATTAATCAGTTATTACCTAAAATAAAATTAATTGTAATTTTAAGAAATCCTATTGATAAAGCATATTCAACATATTATCAACAATTTCGATACGGTGAAATTAGTACCACATTTGAAGATTCAATTAATGCAGAATTAAAAAGAATCAAAATTATTGAAAATGAGCCTAATTTGCACAGCAAAAATCCTAATTTCCAAAATTTTGTGTCACAAAATATTTTGAGACATGGTATATACGTAGATTATTTTGAAAAATGGTTTGAACAATTCAATAGAGAACAAATCTTAATTTTAAATGCAGATGAAATGAAAAAAAATACAAGAAAAATACTAAAAGACGTTTTTACTTTTTTAAATATTGAAGATCATCCAATTGAAGATTTATCACGTGTGAGTGCAAGAAAGTATCCTCCTATTTCTGAATCAACAAGGACCAAGTTAGTAGAATTTTACAAACCTCATAATGAGAAATTAAATAAATTATTACAAACAAATTTTGAGTGGGACAAATGAAAGCATTAAACTCAAAATTACTCTGGAAAAACCTGAATGGAAAATTCAAGTTATTTACAATATCATCAACTTCTGAAAAAAACTCACATGAAAGATATTGGAATCCTTTTTTAAGTAAATTGGCGGCAGGTCTCTTGAATGGACTTGAGATATTTCCATTTGATAATTCTTCAAAAATTTTCGTTATTGATGAGTTTTCAAAAAATACACTTAATCATCTAAATGATTTGGTTGACTCGCCTTCTCAAATTCATTTTAACACAATCTTGAACGACGAAGAAAAAGTTACTGATGAATTAAAAGATAAAAATGAATTTTTTGACATAATATATTTTGATTTAAAGACAAAAAATAAAATTCAAAAAATACGCAATTATCAAAAATTTTTAAAAAAATCGGGATTTTTCCTTGTTGTTTTAAACTCTTTAAAAAATGAGATTATATCTGCAAGAAACTTATCAAATTGGTGGAATTCAAAAACAGAGTCTGAAAAAATAGCTATTTTTCAAATTATGGGAATTCCATTAACTGATGAAGAAATGAAAAATATGTTATTAACAAAATTTGAAAATTTTTCAAAAATTTGGCAAGATAATATTGAATTAAATCTATCTAAAGATAATAATTCATTAATCAAGAACGAAATAAATTCTATTATAGATGATAATGAAATCTCGATGAATCTGGTAGAAGAAGTTAATCTCCTGAATTTTTTTGATAGTAAATTATTACTTTTACAAAAAAACTAATTCAAAAATTGTAATAACAATTTTCTCCAAATACTAAATAAGTAGTAACTTTGAAAAAATTTATGAATAATTTTAGTAATGAAACATTATTGGTGATTGCACCCCATAGTGATGATGAAGTTTTAGGATGTGGAGGTTTGATTTCTAAAATAAAAAATGCAGGGGGTAAGGTTTACGTTTTAATCTTTAATCTTGGTTTTGATAAAAATGATACCGTTGAATCCCAAGAAAAACGAAAAAATGAGGTAAAGGCTGCAATGAATGTTTTGAATATTGATGATTACCATTTAGTTCATGATAGACCTGATAATAATAGAGATCTTGATACAAAACCATTACATTCTCTCATAGAAGTAATTGAAAGCACAAGTCATATCTCTTTAGAAAAAATTGCACCTACGATGGTGGCAATTCCTACAATATTTTCACATCATCAGGATCATGTCCATGTACATCATGCATGTATTGCTGCATTACGCCCAATAAGTACCCCTGTTGCAAATATTGTATTATCATACGAAGCTCCTGAACATAGTCGTTGGTCTGCTTCAGGAATTTTTGAACCGAATCTTTTTGTTGAAATCGATGATGTAATTGAAAAGAAAATTGATGCATTCATGAAGTATGAATCTCAAGTAAGACCAGGAGGAAGAGATGCTGATAGCATTAAGAATCAAGCCAAATATAGAGGTCAAGAAGTTGGAAAGAAACTCTGCGAAGCGTTCTATGTTCATCGTTTTATTTTATAAGTTAATATTGACATTTTCGAAATTGAAACTAAATGAAAATCGTATCTTGGGTTGATCCATTTACAAATGAATCCTTAGAAGAAACTGATACACATCTAATTCATAATGATACAAAGTACCCAATAATTGATGGTGTTCCAAAATTTGTAAAAGAAAATTCAGATGATCCTCAATATGATATTGAAAAATGTTTTTCATATCAATGGACAGAAAGTGATTTTGGTCAACCTGATAAATTTTCTGATGACGACATAAAAAAAGATGTTATTGAAACAATGGATTTGACTGATGATGATCTATCTTTGTTTAATGATAAAATTGTATTAGATGTGGGAGTTGGAAGTGGTGCTTCATCTAGATTGTGGGCTCCTAGAGCAAAAGAATTTCATGGTGTTGATATAGGTAATGGTGTTTATCGAGCAAAAAACACATTAAGTAATTCAGTGGAAAATCCAATACTTTCACATTCGGATTTACATCATTTACCATATCCCGATGAATCATTTGATGTTATAGTTAGTAATGGTGTTTTACATCATACCCCAAGTACAAAAAATGCGCTAAAAAGTGTCTACCCAAAACTCAAAAAAGGCGGGTTGATAATTTTTTACATTTACAAAGTTAAAGCACCATTACGTGAATTTTCTGATGATTATATTCGAAATCTAATTTCTAAAATGTCCCCAGATGAAGCATTTGAAGCAAACAAATCAATTACAAAATTAGCAGAGTCTTTACATAATCAAAAAATTAACATAACTATTCCTGAAGATGTTCCATTACTTGGTTTTAAAAAAGGTGAGTACGACTTACAACGATTTATCTATCAAAATATTTTCAAATTATTTTGGAAAGAATCAATGGGATTCTATGAGTCGAACATGGAAAATTTTGATTGGTATTATCCAAAATATTCTTGGCGTCATACAGAACAAGAGATTAAAGATTGGTGTTCAGAGTTTAATCTTTCACCAAAAATGATTAAAGAAAACTATTCTGGTTTTACGTGTCACGCATACCGAAAATAATTTTTTTAATTTTATTAAAATAAAGCCTATTTGCAATCAAAAAACTAACCATTCTTAGTTTTACATTCATTTTATTTGATTTTCTGTGAATAGAGGGGTAATCTTTAACCAATTTTTCAAATAATGAATCCCACCATTTACCAGCTTTTTCTGGATCTGAAATTTTTTGAACAAACTCATATTCTTTTTCAAAAATATTTTGTCTAAACTGTTCAGATTGAACAATTTTATCAATCACTTCTGCAATTTTTTCTGGATCATTATCTCTTGGAATAAATTGTGATTCAATTTCTTTCTCATCATAAATTATCTTAATTTTTTTATCTGTAAAGTTAATAACAGGTTTTTTAGACATCACTCCTTCTAATTCAACGTATTCAAAACTTCCAATCTTTAAATTTCCAATAACTGCATCACACCATTTGTAATAACTTGGAATTTCTTTTCTTTTGATCATTGGTATTAATTTCACCTGAGATGGTAAATTTTCTTTTAATTCTAAAGAGGTCCGATTTTCTTCATCTGTTCCTGTGTCTCTCCAATCAACTTGTAAAATTTGAAAATCTGATTTACAGTATTCTAATGCTTTCCATAAAATATCGGTACCCTTAGGAATTCCCATTCGTTGGGGACAGAAAAAAGTAAATTTCTCTTTCTTTTTTTCCAAAGATTCAAGATTGTCATTAAATAAACTCAGATCAATTGGTTTGAGATCCATTTTGATATTGTTCCCCTGATATTTTTTCAAATGTTCAAAAACCCATGTTGGAGCAATGTGGGCAACAGCAAAATCAAAAGTTTTTTTGTAGAATCTTCTTTCAAAAAAATTTAATTTATGAAGTGGTTCTTTGTACCACGGTTCTTTAGAATTTTTGATGAATCGTGGTGCATCAATATCTCTTCCTACATAATATGAAATATAATTAAGATCCGATAAATACGCAATTCTTTCACCAGCACCCATTACTACAGCTAAATCAAAATCATTCTTTATTTCATTTATTTTTTTAACTTGTTCATTTACTTTATAATTCTCAAACAATTCATAATTCTCATCATATGTATATACGCCTGCACCATCCTTTGGAAAATTAATTATATGTATTTTTGAATTTTTGACATATTTACTCACTGTTTTAAAATAATTACCAACATCACTAATCACTAGAATATTTAATACCAAAATCTGACATATGTTTAGATTTTACATTGTCTAATATCTTTTATTGTTATTTCCTTCTCAGATGAATTTTTCAACAAGAATTTTTAGAAATTATAGGTAAAAGTAATAGATGTGAACACTTTTGAAAAGTTATGATTCCGCATAATAGGCCTACTATAGGTAAGGAAGAGGAAGATGCTGCACTTCGTGTATTACAATCAGGATGGTTAGCAGAGGGAGAAGAAGTCAAAAATTTTGAAAATGAATTCTGTGATTTTCTTGGTTTACCGCATGGCCATGCATTAGCATTATCGAACGGTACATCTTCTTTATTTCTGGCTCTTCAAATTTTAAATGGAAATAATAAAAAAATTCTTTTTCCAGGTTATGTTTGTTCAGCATTAAGACATGCTGTTTCAATGGTTAACGGTACAGAACAATTAGTTGATATTACTCCTGATTCACCTAACATATCCATAAATGAAATAAATAAAAACTCTCATGACTTATCAATCATTCCTCATATGTACGGAATTCCAATAAATTTTCAAAAAATGTCTAATCCAATTATTGAAGATTGTTGTCAGGCTTTAGGTTCAAAAATTAATAATCAATTTGTTGGATTACAAGGAGATATCAGTATTTTTTCATTTTATGTTACGAAATTAATGACATCAGGTGGACAAGGAGGAATGTTAGTATCAAAAAATAAAGAACATGTCGACGCTGCACGTGATTATAGAGAATTTGATTTACGAAATGATAATAAAAGTAGATTTAATTTTCAAATGACCGATTTACAGGCTGCAATTGGTCGAGAACAATTAAAAAAACTGCCAAATTTTTTAAAACGACGTGATGAAATTTTTAATATTTACAAAAAAGCCGGTTTAAATCTACTTGATGTTGAAGACAAATCAATTAAACCCGTAAGATATCGTGCAATCATAAAAACTCATAATCCAAATCAAATTATTAAATCATTAAATGATGCAGATATTAAATCAATTATCCCTACAGAAGATTGGGAAATCCTTGGTCCGGCAACAAACTTTCCAAATAGTTTAAAACTATCTCGGGAAACAGTTTCAATTCCTCTATATCCATCCTTATTGGATTCAGAAATTGATCAAATTTTATCTGTTTTAATGAGAAAATAATTTTTGATTATAATGATTTACTGGTTTTTAGAGCAATAAAACCTGCAATTGTTGTTAACCAAAGTGTAAAAAATCGAAGTAATACTACAACAACAATTGCATCAGAAAAATCAACATTCTGAATAGTTAATAATCCAATTAAACTTCCTTCAGCGACACCAATTCCTCCTGGAATAAATGATATTGCACCTATAATCAATGAACTTGAATAAGTTGAAATTGAATTTATTATTCCAATTGTGGAAATTCCAAATGCCTCAATAACAAAATATGCTGCGGTTCCAATAGTAATCCAGTAACATGTTGATAATAATAAAAGTAAAATCATTTTTCGAGACATCATTGATTTATGAAGGACATCATGTGATGATGAGAGTGGTTCTAAATATTTTTTAAAAAATTTAAACTTGATAAAAAAATTTATTGTTTTAGTAAAAAATTTTTTTGATGTAAGAATTGTGAAAATAATAATTGATGAAACAAGTCCAAGAATTGTTATATAACCAATTTCAGGAATAAACCATATTCCAATTAATGTTACTACCATAGCAGAAATTAAATCAAGAAATTTTTCAACAATGAATAGTGGAGCAGTTTTAGCTCGTGGAATACTAAATTTATCTTTTAAAATTTGTGATTTAAAAAGTTCGCCAACTTTTCCAGGAGTAATTCCTAATGCGCCACCAACAAGAAAAATTTGAAAATTTATTGAATGTGGAATGTGAATTGAATTATTCTTAAGAAGAAGGTTCCACCTTGTATAACTAATTAACCAACTTAGTACTACTAAACTAACAATTATAGGAATAAATTCTATTTTAAAATCAAAAATTTTGTCTGATATTTTTTCTATATCTGAAATAAATAAAAAAATTGCATAAATAATAATCGTAATGATTATAACTGAAATTATTTTTCTTATTGATTTCAAATAACTCACTTAATTAAAAAATAATTTTATGTGTTTACAAATTATTTCAATTTCACTATCTTTTAGAGTAACAGAAGATGGAAGCCACAATCCTCTATCAGAAATTTCTGATGAAATTGGAAATTTTTTATCGTTTGTATAATATGGTTTTAATTTATGAATTGAAGGATAAAATATTCTTGTTTCTATATTATTTTTCTTTAAAAACATTATTAATTTCAATTTAATTTTTTTATTTTTCAAAATTATGTCAGACATCCATGGTGTTATTTTTTCCATATCTGTTTTCACAAATTCTATTTCTTGAATATTTTTTAATTTGTCTTGATACATTTTGAACATATTTTTTTTTATTTTTATACGATTTTGAAGCTTTTTCATTTGACTAATTCCAACTGCGGCCTGAAATTCTGTAAATTTAAAATTATAACCTATTTCTTCATGTTCAAATGCAGACATCATTTTTTTCTTTGCTCCAATTTTTCTCCCAAAATCTTTTAATTCCATACATTTTTCATACAAATTTTTGTTGTTTGTAACAATCATTCCTCCTTGACCTGTTGTAATTATTTTAGGAGTACTAAATGAAAAAACTCCTAGATCACTTTGATTACCTTGATGTTTTTTATCATAATAACTCCCAAGAGAATGTGCTGCATCTTCAATAATTTTTAAATCATTTTTTTCTGCTATCTCATTAAGAATTTTCATATTTGTAGTTCTTCCATTAAAATTCACTGTCATTATTGCTTTAGTTTTTTTTGTAATTTTTTTCTGAATTAAGTTTGTATCTATATTTAATGTGTCTTTGTCTATATCCACTAAAACAGATTTTGCATTATTTGCTTCTACTGCATTTGGTGTTGCAACAAAAGTTAAATCGGGAACAATAACCTCATCTCCATTTTTTATTCCTAATGCTTTTAGACCTAAATACAATCCCGCAGTTCCACTTGTTATTGCACATGCATATTTACTACCTGTAAATTTTGCAAACATTTTTTCAAATTCTTTTGTTTTTGAGGCTTCTGTAAACCACCCTGAATCAATTACTGATATAAGCTCCTTTTTTTCTGATTCGTCCATTGATGGTTCAATCTGATAAATTTTTTTCAAATTACGTATCTTTTCCTAAAAAACGATAAATAAACATGCCTTAGAATTTGTATTATGCCCTCTATTCAATCAGTATTGATTACTGGTGGTGCAGGTTATGTTGGAAGTATATTAACAAATGAACTTGTAAAAAAAAATTATGATGTCAAAGTAGTTGATTCTCTTGTGTATGGTGATGCAGGTATATCTTCATTAATTAATGAAAAAAAAAATTGAATTTTTCAATTTAGATATTCGTGACTCAAGTAAAATTACATCTATCTTAAAAAATATTGATTGTGTAATTCATCTTGCTGCTATTGTTGGTGAACCACTTTGTAAAAAAATTCCACAAGCTGCAAAACAAATTAATGAATTTGCAACAAAAAATTTTGTAAATATTTGTAAAAATAATAATGTCAAAAGATTCATTTTTGCATCAACATGTAGTAATTATGGATCCAGTTTAGATGTTGTTGATGAATTATCTCCTGTGAAACCTTTATCATTATATTCCGAGTGCAAAGTTAATTCTGAAAAATATATTATTAATCAAAGTGATGCTCAATTTAATACATGTATTCTTAGATTTGCAACTGCTCATGGATTATCCTCTCGTATGCGTTTTGATTTACTTGTACAAGAATTTCTCCGTGATGCATTAATTGATAAAAAAATATCTATTTTTGGTGAAGATTTTTGGAGACCTTTAATACATGTCAATGATATGGCTAATGCATGTATTTCTGTATTGAATGCATCGTCTAAATTAATTTCAGGTCAAATTTTTAATGTTGGAAGTAGTAAGGAAAATTATACAAAAAAGCAATTAGCTGAAATTATTCAAAAACATGTATCTGAAGCAGAAGTTGAAATAGTGAAATCAAAAACTGATCCCAGAAACTATAAGGTTTCTTTTGAAAAAATCAAAAAAATTCTAAATTTTGAGCCAAAAAGAACTGTTGAAGATTCTGTTATTGAAATCCTTTCAAAAATACGAGATGGAACTATAGATCCTCGTGATTCTGAATTCTCAAACATGTCCAAATTAACTGAAAAAATACTTCCACTAACAAATTATCAATTTGACGAAAACCTATAAAGTGGAAAAAAATTTGATGTTATATGAGGATTTTTGTAACAGGAATGACTGGTTTCCTTGGTCATGAACTTGGTCAAATTTTACTAAAAAAAGGTCACAAACTTGGAACGTTAGCAAGAAATGTAGCTACGTCTGATAGACCTATTGCATCAAATACTGAATCAATGATTCGTGGAGAAAAACAAAGTGGCATTTCATATTTTTATGGTGATCTTACAGATTATCTAAATATCTATGATGTCTTAAGTAATTTCAAACCAGATGTGATTATACATTTGGCAGCTCAAACATCTGTCGCATATAGTTTCACTCATACAACTGAAGTTTTCAATGTTAATTTCTTAGGTGCTGTAAATATGGCTGAAGCTGCAAGACGTGCTGTACCTAAATTAAAACGCTTTATTTTTTCTGGTTCGGTTGAAGAGTATGGAATACAAACTAAATTCCCAAGTAAAGAAAATGCTGAATTACATGCAGCAAGCCCTTATGCAGTAGCAAAAATTGCAACAGAAAAACATCTAAAATATCTATATGACGCATACGGGTTTCCAGCAATTATATTTAGAAATGCAAATTCTTATGGTAGACGTTATAATCATCAATTTGTTATCGAAAGTATAATCTATCAAATGATTCAAGGTAAATCTCCTGTAAAACTTGGTGATCCTACGCCATATCGTGATTTCGTTTTTGAACCTGATTTATTATCTGCTTATGTTCTTGCAGCAGAGAGTAATAACAAAAAACTCCTAGGAGAATCTATTAACATTGGAACCGGAAAATCACTTTCTATAAAACAATTAGCTGAGAAAATAAGAAAGATTACTGGCTATAAAGGTAAAATTCAATGGAATAGTTTTCCTAAACGTTCTTTGGAAATTCCAAAATTAGAAGTTGATAATTCAAAAGCAAAAAAACTATTAAAATGGAAACCAAAATATTCTCTAGATCAGGGATTAAAAATTACTGCTTCATATTATGAAAAACAATAATTTTTTTATAGAAACGAATAACTTCTACAGAAAATAGTGAAAAATATTGGATCAAGACTCAACCATATATATTCGAAAAAATCATTCAAGACATATTTTTACGTACAAATCAAAAATTATTAAAGAATTTCAAAAAACTCACTTAAAAATTTCAATAAAAATACTAACTTCTGGTGTGATTAATTGAGTATACTATTCAAATTAATTTCAATTAGTTTATTTAGAAAAACTCTAGTTTATGTTATAACAAAATTTCAATATGCCTTGCTGTCTTATTATAAAGATTCGAAAACTACTGACTTGATAAAAACAATAAAAAACGAAGTAGAACTTAAAATGGAACCATTTGAAGCATATATGATCTATTCATTAGCAAACGCACGAAGTAATTTTAAAGGTGACATGGCTGAAGTAGGAGTATTCCAAGGTGGTTCTGCTAAAATTATCTGTGAAGCTAAAAAATCAAGCAAATTGCATTTGTTTGATTCTTTCGAAGGTTTACCTGAAGTTTCTGAAATTGATAAAACAAGAATTGAATCTATAAAATTTTATGAAAAACAATTTAGCAACACTGAATTATCAAAGGTTAAAAATTATCTTTCAGATTATAATAATGTATTTTTTTATCAAGGATTTTTTCCAAAAACCGCCAAACCTGTAGAAAATAATATTTTTTCATTTGTTCATCTTGATGTAGATCTCTTTGATAGTACTATTCAATGCTTAGAATTTTTCTATCCCAGATTAGAAAAAGGTGGAATAATTATTTCGCATGATTATTCAAGTGTTATAGGAGTAAAGAAAGCATTTCATGATTATTTCAAAGATAAAGATGTATCTATCATAAATCTACTAGAATCTCAATGCATGATAATAAAATTATGATATTAAATCCTTTCAAAATTTTTTATAATCCATTTAAGATCTGGTTCTGGCAACCCATCTTCATTATAGATTATCAATGTTGGAAAAATTGAATAAAGAAATTTTATTGAAATTGCTAATAATGCCATGCCAGTTTTTGTATTAAAAATCTGTAATAATTTTAGAATTAGTTTTCCTTTTTTATCAAATGCAATTCCTTTCACATCATTAACTATATTTTTTGCATAATGTATTCGAAATAATTTTGTGTAACCTAATGAATCATGAAGTTGAACGCTATTTTTATTTCTAGGATCATTAAAAACTGTAATGAACGAATATCCTCTTCTTTGACATTCATCAATTAACTCCTTTTGAATTTTTTTACCTATACCCTTTCCTCTAAATTTCTCACCAATTTGAATACCCGATACATTAAAAACTCCGCCCATTCCTGCAGCACCAGAAATTTCCTCCTCATTTTTTTCTATAACAATCCACTCACATGATTCCAAACTTTTCATCTTTGTTGATATATCAAAAATTCTTAATTCCTTTATGACATCTTCATTAACTTTAACAATTTCCACAAAAATATTTCAATTTAATGGGAATTATAGTTTATTATGAATTCATAATTTTTGAATATCACTATTTATGATTCACAATTTTCAAAATTTTTCAGGCTAGAAACAGCAGAAAATTAAATAATCAATAATTTTGAATTTCATTATGAATGATTTAATAACATTTGTCAACCATGCTTCAGTAATTCTTTCTCACAATAATATCAAGTTAATAACTGATCCTTGGATTTTTGGAAGCGCATTCAATAATGGTTGGGATCTAATATCAAAATCAAAATTTTCTATTGATGACTTTGAAAATATAACACATATTTGGTTTTCTCATGAACACCCAGATCATTTTAATCCTTCTGTACTAAAAAAAATACCTGAAGACATACGAAATAAAATTACAATACTATTTCAAGATACATTAGATCATCGTGTGGCA
>MDTE01130926.1_pt1 | contig 13705 bp, 16 predicted proteins | sample 811231 | NCBI WGS metagenome assembly MDTE01 (sample SAMN05326651, study PRJNA326480) | marine metagenome | isolation source: seawater | place: Indian Ocean: Red Sea | collected 2010
CATCTTCGTGACCGCCACCGGCAACTACCAGGTGATCCGTAACGAGCACCTGGTGAAGATGAAGGACGAGGCCATTGTCTGCAACATCGGCCACTTCGATAACGAGATCGATGTTGCCTCCCTCAAGGATTACAAGTGGGAGAACATCAAGCCCCAGGTGGATCACATCACGCTGCCCAGCGGCAACCGGATCATCCTGCTGGCGGAAGGCCGCCTGGTGAACCTGGGCTGCGCCACAGGCCATCCCAGTTTCGTGATGAGCAACTCCTTCACCAACCAGGTGTTGGCTCAGATCGAGCTGTTCACCAAGGGCAACGAGTACGGCAAGGAGGTGTATGTGCTGCCCAAGCACCTCGATGAGATGGTGGCTCGTCTGCACCTGGATCGTATCGGCGCCAAGCTCACCGAGCTCAGCAAGGATCAGGCCGACTACATCAACGTGCCGGTCGAGGGTCCCTACAAGCCCGACCACTACCGCTATTGATCCACTGCCGGGTGGATCGAGCTGCCCCATGGAAGACTTGCGCGATCACGTGCAGGCTCCATGGGGCTTTCTGATGTCATCACGCAGCTGCCCGAGCTGATCGGTCAGGCGGTGGAGGCCAACCAGTGGCTGGGGTACACCGCCATCTTCACGGCGATGTTTCTGGAGAACCTGTTTCCGCCGATTCCGTCTGAACTGATCATGCCCCTTGGTGGCTTTTATGTTCAGCAGGGTCAGCTGGATCTGGTGCCCGTGGTGCTGGCCGGACTGCTGGGGACAGTGTTGGGTGCCCTTCCTTGGTATGGAGTCGGTCGGCTGATCAACGAAGAGAAGATCGAGCAGTGGCTCGGCAACCATGGGCGTTGGATCGGGATCAGTCCGGAAGAACTGGGGCGCAGTCGTCGCTGGTTCGGTCGCTATGGAACTGCGCTGGTGTTCTGGGGTCGGCTGGTGCCTGGCATCCGCACGTTGATCTCCGTACCCGCTGGCATCGAGATGATGCCGATGGCGCCGTTTCTGCTGTGGACAACAGCCGGCAGTCTGATCTGGACCCTGCTGCTCACCGTGGCCGGAATGGTGCTTGGTGAGGGCTACAGCAACGTTGAGCTCTGGATTGACCCTGTCTCCAAGGCCGTGAAGGTTTTGCTGGTGGTGTCGGTGCTGGCTGGCGCGATCTGGCTGGGCCTGCGGGTCTGGCGCCGGCGTCAGTCCTCGGACTGAACGCCAGCTTCAAACGGTGATTCAGAAGGGGATTTCTTCGTCCGAGGCCTGTCCACCAAAGTTGCCGGCGGCCTCCTGGTTGTCCCGCTTGGACCCCAGCAGTTCGAGCCGGTCGACCCGCACCACAGGCTTGCTGCGCTCTTCACCGCTGTTGCGGTCGGTCCAGCGGTCGAGCTTGACGCTGCCGATGATGCCCAGCAGAGAGCCTTTCTTGACGTAATCAGCAGCAACCTGGGCTTGTTTTCCCCAGATCTCGAGGTTGAACCAGTCCGGCTCATCGTCGCGGCTGCGGCGATTCACGGCCATGGTGAGGTTGGCGACCATGCTGCCGGATTCGAAGTAGCGCACTTCAGGGTCGCGGCCGGCTCGGCCGACGAGGGTGACGGAATTCACGCCCATTTGGATTCACTCCTGTTGATGGTTTCAATGATGCGCCACGGTTTCGGTGGCTGCTTTCAAGGAGTTCCACCCCCACCGCCGGATGTAACAAGCAGCGTCGGAATCCGCCCCTATGATTCGCCGGCCTGAGGTCCTGTGGCCGTGCTGTTTCGTCGTTTCCAGCTGTCTCGCGACATCGGTATCGACCTGGGCACTGCCAACACCCTGATCTACGTGTCCGGTCGGGGCATCGTGCTGCAGGAACCGTCCGTTGTTGCCCTCGATCTCGAGCGTGGCGCCACGTTGGCGGTGGGAGATGAAGCCAAACTGATGCTGGGCCGCACCCCAGGGAACATCCGAGCTGTGCGGCCCCTCCGCGATGGTGTGATCGCCGACTTTGATGCTGCTGAGCAGATGCTCAAAACGTTCATCACCAAGGGCAATGAAGGTCGCGGGATCATGGCTCCGCGTTTGGTGGTTGGTATTCCTAGCGGTGTCACCGGCGTCGAGCGGCGGGCCGTGCGTGAAGCCGGCATGGCCGGCGCCCGCGAGGTGCATCTGATCGATGAGCCGGTAGCGGCCGCGATCGGCGCGGGTCTTCCGGTGACCGAACCCGTCGGCACCATGATTGTGGACATCGGCGGCGGCACCACCGAGGTTGCGGTGTTGAGTCTTGGCGGAACGGTGCTGAGCGAATCCGTGCGGGTGGCGGGTGACGAGATCAGCGATGCGATCGGCGTGTACCTCAAGAAGGTGCACAACATGGTTGTTGGCGAGCGCACCGCGGAGGACATCAAGATCCGCATCGGATCGGCCTTCCCCGATGACGCCTTCGACCAGGAGTCGATGGATGTGCGCGGTCTGCACCTTCTCTCCGGACTGCCCCGCACGATCAATCTCAAAGCCGGAGATCTACGGGAAGCAATCGCCGAGCCGCTCAATGTGATCGTCGAAGCGGTGAAGCGCACCCTGGAACGCACTCCACCGGAACTGGCTGCCGACATCGTCGATCGCGGCATCATGCTGGCCGGTGGCGGAGCCCTCGTTCGTGGCATCAGCGATCTGATCAGCCACGAAACGGGCATCTTTGTGCACATCGCCGAAGACCCGCTCCTGTGTGTCGTCAACGGCTGCGGTCAGGTGCTGGAGGACTGGAAGCGCCTCCAGCGCGTTGTGGATACGCCGGAATTCATCCGCTCATCCGCCGGCGCCTGAGCCCATGGCCCCATCGCTGCGGCCTGGCAACAGTCGCTGGCGCGGACTTGGTCGGTTGACCCCCTGGCTTCTGCTGTTGGCAGGCTTGGCCCTGGTGCGATTGAGCAAAGGTGCAGGCTTTGCCGATGCCTATGCCTTGCTCAGCCGTCCGTTCTGGCCCGGTTCAGCGCAGCGGGAATGGATCCTGGCAGCCACCGATCTGGAACTGAAGTCCAGGCTGACGCTGCTTGAGAAAGACAATCAGCGTTTGCGCGGACTGCTGGCTCTCCAGCAGTCCGGCTCTGCTGCTGGTTTGGTGCCGGCGGCGGTGATAGCCCGCCGTCCCCGCGGCTGGTGGCAGCAACTGGACCTCGGCAAGGGGGCGCTCCAGGGCATCACGCGGAACGACGCCGTGCTCGGTCCAGGGGGACTTGTGGGGCGGGTGTCCAGCACGACCCCAGCCACTGCGCGGGTGAAATTGCTCACCGCGCCAGGACACGAGATCGGCGTTTGGCTGCCCCGCTCCGGCCGTCATGGGCTGTTGGTGGGGACGGGTTCCAGTCGACCGCAGCTGCGTTTCATCGATCGCGATCCCGATGTGCGTCCCGGTGATCTGGTGAGCACGTCTCCAGCCAGCACGTTGCTGCCGCCCAACATTCCAGTGGGGGTGGTTCAGGCTGTCGACGATCAGGCGACGCCGGCCACAGCCGCCGTTGTCCAGCTGATTGCTGCGCCGGAGGCCATCGACTGGGTGCAGGTGATGACGCGCTGACCATGGCCCGCTTGCATCAACAGCCCATCTGTGTCGCTTCCAGTCTGCTGGTGCCCCTGGTCACTCTCGCCACCCCCCCCTGGCTGGGTCTTGATGGCATCCCACCGGCCTGGGCTGTGATCTGGCTGTTGCCCTGGGCGCTGGTGGATGGGCCTGTTTCCGGTGCCTTGTCCGGCCTGGCGGTGGGACTGGTGATGGACGGCCTGCATCTGTCGGGTTCGAGTCAGATTCCGGCGCTGGTGCTGCTGGGCTGGTGGTGGGGTCGGCTGGGTCGTCGGGCCCAACCGATCCAGCGCAGCCTCAATCTCGGTTTGCTGGCCTGGCTGGGCTCCATGCTGCTGGGACTCAGCCTGCTGGCTTCACTGTTGATTCGCTTGGGCTGGCCTCTGGACCCACAGTTGTGGAGCTGGGTTTGGCACACCCTCTGGTGTCAGGCTCTGATCACCGGACTGCTGGCGCCGATGCTTGCTTCGGTGCAACTGCTGCTCTGGCGTCGGAGGGTTCCCTCATGAGATTCAGCCGCCGGCAGTTGCTGATCGGATCGCTGGCGGCAGGGTTGGCGGCCTGCGGTCGACCTTCAGCGCGACAGCAGGCCCTGGAGCTCTGGACCCTGCAACTGGCTCCCAAATTCAATGATTACTTCGCTGATGTTCTGGACGCCTGGCTGGAGTATGGGCCGCAGGTGCCGGTGCCGGTGCGATGGACCGATCTGCCCTGGGGATCAGTCGAGCGCAAGCTGCTGGCGGCGGTCTACGCAAGGACCGCCCCCGATCTGGTGAATCTCAACCCACCGTTTGCCGCCAACCTCGCCAGCAAGGGGGGGCTGATGGATCTGACGCCTCTGCTGCCCCCGCATGCCGGCAGTCGTTACATCCCATCGGTCTGGGAGGCCTGTCGGGACGCCGATGCCGGGCAGATCGCAGTGCCCTGGTATCTGACGGTTCGCCTCAGCCTGGTGAACCGTCGCCTGATGGATCGTGCGGGCATCGATCAGCCCCCCACGCGCTGGGAGCAGATTCCTGGGTTTGCCCGCCGGATCCGCGAGCGAACGGGGCGCTACGGACTGTTCATCACGACGGTGCCGGATGACTCGGCTGAGTTACTGGAGTCTCTGGTTCAGATGGGGGTCACTCTGCTGGACGGCCAGCGCCGGGCGGCTTTCGACAGTCCAGCCGGTCGTGAGGCCTTTCGCTTCTGGACGGATCTGTACCGGGAGGGGCTGTTGCCCCGGGAGGTGGTGAGTCAGGGCCAGCGCCGGGCGATCGAGCTGTTCCAGAGCGGTGATCTCGCCATGGCGGCCACCGGCGCGGAGTTTCTGCGCAGCATTCAGGTGAATGCACCGGGGATCGCCGCCGCAACGGAACCGCACCCCCCCCTGACCGGCCCCGATGGCATGGCCAACGTGGCCCTGATGACCCTGGCGGTTCCCAAGCAAAGTGCGCGCGCCCAGGAGGCTCTGGATCTAGCGTTGTTTCTGACCAATGGCGCCAACCAGACCCGTTTCGCGGAACAGGCCCGGGTGCTGCCCTCCTCCCTTGAGGCTCTGGCGGCAGTGCGCTCGTCCCTGGAGCGGGAGCAACCCACCACCGAGCAGGAACGGCAGATTCGCCAGGCCCGTCTTCTGTCCGCTCAGACGCTTGAACAGGCGAGGGTTCTGGTGCCGGCTCTGCCGGGGATCAAGCGTCTGCAAAGCATCGTCTACACCCAGTTGCAGCGAGCGATGCTGGGGCAGCTGGACAGCGATACGGCACTGGGGGAGGCTGCCAATGAATGGAACCGCTATTCCCAGGCTCGCTGGCCGTAATGGAAGCCGCAGATTCTTAAGAGAATCGGTAAAGCGGGCACGCGCAAAGCGCTTTCGGCTCGGTATGTCCGGGTTGAACGGTATGGTTTCAACTCGTTAAGCCAGGTTGATGTCTGGTGACGTCCTGAGCCAACCAAAAGCCACTGTTCTCGTCGTTGACGACGAGGCAGCTGTACGCCGGGTGCTCGTGATGCGCCTGCAGCTTGCTGGTTATCGGGTTGTCTGCGCTGAAGATGGTGAGCAGGCGCTTGCCCTCTTCCACAGTGAATCTCCTGACCTGGTGGTTCTCGATGTGATGCTGCCGAAGCTGGATGGCTTCGCCGTTTGTCGGCGGCTTCGGGCGGAATCCTGCGTGCCGATCATCTTCCTATCCGCCGTCGACGCCATTTCGGAGAAGGTGGCCGGCCTGGATCTGGGAGCCGACGATTACCTCCCCAAGCCGTTCAGCCCCAAGGAGCTCGAGGCTCGCATCGCCACCATCCTCCGGCGTGTCGGTCGTGGTGCCGCTGAGATTGAGAGCCGTGAATTACCGACCGGTCAAGGCGTGATGCGGCTGGGCGAGTTGGTGGTGGACACCAATCGCCGTCAGGTGACCCGCGGTGCGGAACGGATCAACCTCACCTACACCGAATTCAGCCTGCTGGAATTGTTGTTCCGCGAACCCGGCCAGGTGGTGCCGAGGGCTGAGATCCTCGAGCAACTCTGGGGTTATCCCCCCCGTCGTGCGGCTGATCTGCGGGTGGTGGACGTGTACGTGGCTCGTCTGCGGGGCAAATTAGAGCCCGATCCACGCAATCCTGAACTCATTCTCACCGTCCGGGGCATCGGTTACTGCTCACAGCGTCTTGGAGAGGCTGCGGCGACGGCTTAAGTCCACGCGAGCGGGCAGGATGGCGCCCGATTGCCACGTCTGCTGTGTCTGAGCTGCGCGACACCCGTCTGGAGAAGTCCCTGGCACTGGCTGATCTGGGGCAGGGTCCCTACGCCCTCAATTTTCAGCCGACCCACCGCATGGCGGCTCTGCAGGAGGTCCATGCCGATCTCCCCAACGGGGAGGAGCGGGCCGTGACGGTGTCCGTGGCTGGTCGGGTGATGACGCGGCGGGTGATGGGCAAGCTCGCCTTCTTCACCCTGGCGGATGAGACCGGAACCATTCAGTTGTTTCTTGAGAAGGCTGGTCTGGAGGCGCAGCAGGAGGGTTGGTTCAAACAGATCACCGGTCTGGTCGATGCTGGTGACTGGCTTGGGGTGAGCGGCACCCTGCGCCGCACCGATCGCGGTGAGCTGTCGGTGAAGGTGAGCGATTGGCGCATGCTCACCAAGTCGCTGCAACCGTTGCCGGACAAGTGGCATGGCCTGGCCGATGTGGAGAAGCGCTATCGCCAGCGCTATCTCGATCTGATCGTGTCGCCGGACACCCGAGAGACCTTCCGCCGCCGGGCGCGGCTGGTGAGTGGCATCCGTCGCTGGCTGGATGAACGGGACTTCCTTGAAATTGAGACACCGGTGCTGCAGAGCGAACCCGGCGGTGCTGATGCACGTCCTTTTGAGACCCATCACAACGCCCTTGATCTCCCTCTCACCCTGCGCATTGCCACCGAACTGCATCTCAAGCGGCTGGTGGTGGGTGGCTTCGAGCGGGTCTACGAGCTGGGCCGGATCTTCCGGAATGAAGGGGTCAGCACCCGTCACAATCCGGAATTCACGTCGGTGGAGATCTATCAGGCCTATTCCGATTACGTCGGAATGATGGAACTCACCGAGCAGATGATCAGTGCCGTCTGCCAGGAGGTCTGTGGCAGCAGCCGGATCACCTATCAGGGCACCGACATTGATCTCAGCCCGCCCTGGCGCCGGGCCACCATGCACGAGCTGGTGGAGGAGGCCACCGGGCTTGATTTCCGCAGCTTCGCCAGCCGGGAGGAGGCTGCTGCGGCCATGGTTGCCAAGGGCTTGCACGCTCCCGAGCAGGCGGATTCCGTTGGGCGCTTGCTGAACGAGGCCTTCGAGCAGGCGGTGGAGACAACGCTGATCCAGCCCACCTTTGTGACCGATTACCCGGTGGAGATTTCACCGTTGGCCCGGCCGCACCGCAGCAAACCCGGTCTGGTGGAACGGTTCGAGCTGTTCATCGTCGGTCGTGAACATGCCAATGCCTTCAGTGAGCTGACGGATCCGGTGGATCAGCGGCAGCGCCTGGAGGCCCAGCAAGCCCGCAAGGCCGCCGGGGATCTGGAAGCGCAAGGGTTGGATGAGGACTTCGTCACAGCTCTGGAGGTGGGCATGCCTCCCACCGGTGGCCTTGGCATCGGCATTGATCGTTTGGTGATGCTGCTCACGGATAGCCCTTCCATTCGCGATGTGATCGCCTTCCCGCTCCTGCGCCCGGAGTCCAGGGCAGACGATACCCCCGCAATGGGATAATTCACTCAGTGGCATGGTCCGAATCCCATGAGTGGAGAGCGCGTTGGGTTCCGCTTCAAACACGCAGATGCTGTGGTCAAGCGCAACCCCCAGGGCCGTTCCCGCCGGGGTTGGGTGATGGAACCGGTGGAGCAGACCACCAGCCGTGGCACCAAGATGCCCGCTTATCGGATCCGTTGGCGCGACAGTGAGCGCCCTGAAATCGTGCTCCAGCACATGCTGATTGCCGATCCGGATCCCACACCTCCACCCGAGGGTGTCAGCCTCGAGCCCCCTGCCCCCAAGGCCTGAGTCAGCTCAGACCGGCGTCACGACGCAACTGCTCCAGTTCCTGTTCGGCCTCGAACAGAGCCCAGTCCTGTTCGAGAGATGAACTTTTGCTGGATTGTTGACGGCTCAGATCACTGAGTTGCTGATCCACTTCCTTGAACCGTCGACCGAGGTCGGCCAGGTCCGTCCATTGGCTGCGTCCCTGGTCCATCAGCCCGTTGAGATGTTGTTCCGCCCGTCGGCTGAGCTCCTGCTCCCCGGCACGGCGGGCCCGTTTTGTCCGTTCTGTCCAGGCGCGCACGTCAGCAGCCAGGGCCAGCAGCTGTTTTCGCAGCTCCTCCGCCTCCTGTTGCAACTGCTGCCGTTGGCGCTGCAGAGATCGAACCCGGTCAACCAGGTGTTGCTGTTTGAACAACTGCTCCTGGACGGGGTTCTGGCTCAGAAACGCTGAAAGTCGTTGGTCCAGCTCCCTTTCGAGTTGCTCCAGCCAGTTGCTCATGGATTGTTCCCAGGGGTTGTGATCACCGGTTTTTCGATCTCGATCTGCAGGGGTTCGATCGCCGCCGTCTTCGAGTTGAGGATCATCTGGGTCAACTGGGCCGCTTTGACCTCGCCGACCTCTCCCTCGAGGCCACCAAGACGATCAAAGGCGGCGAGGTACACAGCCTCCAGCTCCTGGATCAGCTGCTCGCGCTGTTGCTTGATCGCCTGACGCCGTTCCTCGGTTTTCATCGCACCCGTGGAGTTTCGTTCAGTCTGCCGGCTGCAGCAGATGCATCGACAGATGTTCCTCTGGGTCATGCCAGCGTTGCTCGATCCTCCAGCCGGCGCGCTGGGCCAGCTCGGCGGCGGCGGTGGGGCTGTACTTCACGCTGTGTTCCGTGATCCAGAGGTCACCGCTGGCAAAGGGCCAGCCTCGTCCCGCCAGTTGGATGGTCTGATCGCAGCGGCTCACCAGTGCCATCTCGATCCGACTCGCCTGCGGCTGCCAATGGGCTTGATAGGAGAAGGTCGTTGGGTCGATGTCGCCGCGCAGATCGCGATTCAGCCGCGTCAGCAGGTTGCGGGCGAAGGCTGCGGAGACCCCAGCTGAATCGTCGTAGGCGGCCTCCAGAACCGCTGGATCGCGGGGTTGGTCCAGTCCCAGCAGCAGTGGTCCACCGCGGAGCAGCCTGCGAAACCGTGTCAGCAGTGTTACTGCCTGATCCGGACTGAAATTGCCCAGGGAACTTCCAGGAAAAAAACCCACCAGGGGTTGTCCGGCCAGTCGTGGATGGTCCGGCAGGGCATCCAGCTGGCTGTGGTCGCAGCAGACCCCCAGCATCGAGACCTCGGGATGCGTTGTGCTCAGCCTTTCCATCGCCTCCTGCAGCGCGGAATAGCTGATGTCCAGCGCCACAAAGGTGCTGGTCTGCATGGCCTTCAACAGGGGCGACACCTTGGGGGCATGGCCGATGCCAAACTCCACCATCACCCCGTTGCCCACTGCAGCCGCCATGGCTTCGGCGTGCTGGTTCAGCAGTGTCAGTTCCGTGCGCGTCAGGCTGTATTCGGGCTGTTCACAAATGGCAGCGAACAGCCGTGAGCCTTCCTTGTCGTAGAGCAGCCAGGCCGGTAGTTGCCGCGGCGTCCTGCGCAGGCCGTCTTCCACCAGTTTTCGCAGATCGGCGGGGGCTGGGTGGAGATCCAGCAGCTCGATGGTCATCGCGCCAGCCGCAGGCCTGCGGCCAGCCAACGGCTGGCTGGGGGGAAGAAATTTCTGTAGGTGTCCCGGCTGTGGCCGGGTGGCGTGAGCCAGCTGCTGCCCCGCAGCACAAACTGAGAACTCATGAATTTGCCGTTGTATTCGCCGATGGCCCCGGGCGGTGCCACAAAACCGGGGTAGGGCCGATAAGGGCTTGCGGTCCACTGCCACAGCACTCCATGGCGGTGGTGCAGGGCCTCGCCGTGCACGGCCGCGGCACGCTCCCATTCCGCTTCCGTTGGCAGACGGGCATCACTCCAGCGGGCGAAGGCATCGGCTTCGAACCAACTCAGATGCCGCACAGGTGCTTCCGGATCGAGTGGCTGGCGGCCGGCCAGGGTGAATTCCTCCTGATCGCTGCGCCAGTAGCGCGGGGAGGTCCAGCCGTTCTGCTGACAGAGGCTCCACCCTTCACTCATCCATAGATCCGGACGTGTGTAGCCACCGTCATTAATGAAGGCCTGGAAGTCGCGATTGCTCACCAGGTCATTGCGGATTTGAAACCCGTCCAGCCACACACGATGGCGAGGCCCCTCGTTATCGAAGTGGAAGCCGTTGCCGCGGTGGCCGATCGTCACCAAAGCTTCGTCGCAGCTCAGCCAGCCGTCGGAGTCGATCCGGACGCTCAGGTCTGCCTCACGGTGGTAACAGGGCTCCAGCGGTTGTCGGCTGAAGCCATCCAACAGATCCATTAGCAGCAGCTCCTGATGCTGCTGTTCGTGCTGAAGACCCAGCTCCATGAGCTCAACCAACGTTTCGTCGGCCGTTTGCAGCAGTTGCTCCAGTCCCTCGTTCACCCGGGAGCGCCAGCGCAGGATCTCGTCGATGGTGGGGCGACTGAGCAATCCGCGCTCTGGTCGTGGATGACGATCGCCAATGCTGTCGTAGTAGGAATTGAACTGATAAGCCCAGCGGGAATCACAGGGTGCGTGCCCTTGCAAATGGGGTTGCAGCAGGAAGGTTTCAAAAAACCAGTTCGTGTGAGCCAGATGCCACTTCGGTGGGCTGGCATCTGCCATCCCCTGCAGGCCAAGATCCTCGGGCTCGAGGGGGGCAATCAACGCCTCACTGCGATGTCGCACCTCGAGCAGGGTGTTCAGCTGCAAGACCAGGTTCATCGCACGCCGCGGACCCTAAAGCGAGCTGCCCTCCGTCGCAGCGTCTCTACGATCCGATCGCCAAGGCTGTGAGCCCGTTAGCTCCGGAAGTCGTTCATGACCCGTATGACTCCCAGCCAGCGTGACAAGGCCGCCGAAGGTCAAGTGTGGCCCGTTGTTGCTGCCTTGGTGTTGTCCGCTCTGCTGGGCACGGCGATCGGTTGGTTTCTCCTCTCCCGAGGGTCTGGATCGAAGCAATCCCCCGTGCCCCTCGCCCAGCCGCGGGATGCCAGTCCGCCATCACAGGATCCAGAAGCGCGTCAGCAGTTGCTGAACCGTCTGCGGGCGCTCCAGATCGATCGCAACTGGTTCCTCCGCCTGGTGGACAGCAGCTGGCTGAGCCGCTTCCCTGAGCGGGGAGGGCGCTTGCCCTCCGCCTCCGTGGAGGATGCACCGCTGAGGCAGGTCTGGGATGACCTGGCTGAGGAATGGTTGGCTCGGGTCGAGCAGCTGCCGCCTAGACGTCGTGCTCGGCTGGGACAGCTCGAGACCAAGGACTGGGAACAGCAGCGGCAGGTTCTGGTTCAGCGGGACGTTCACCCTCGCGTGATTCAGGCTCTGGTCAGTGCCGCTGCACGCACCCTGCTCCCCGGTGATGTCAGGGGAGGTTCCGCTGAGGAGCCTTATCGGCAGTTGTGGATCGCCGCAGCGATGGAGAGGGTCCAAGGCATCGGGATCGACACGATTTCCGCGCGATCCGGGGAAGCCACCATCCGCTCCCTCAGGGTCCCATCGGCTGGAGCCCGTTTGATCACGGTCGAGGTCCCAGAAGGGACGTCGCTGGTGCTGGGGATCAACGGCACGCCTCTGATGGAGATGACCGTGTTCGGTTCACAAGGGCAGTTGCTGGCGGCCAAGGGACCACTCCGGGTGGTGAGCCTGCCCTCCACGGCTGGTTCACCCGTGCAGGTGCTGGTGGTCAACGACGGCGTCGCCTCCGGAGTGCTGACCCTGTCCTGTCGCGCTGATCCACCACCGATGGCCGTTGAGAAGCCTGAGCCAGCTGATGAACCGAAGGGCTTGGATTCCGATCCGATGGAGTTCGATCCGATGGAGTGAATCAGAAGCGGGCCATCGCCGCTTTTACCTCCTTCTTCGATTGCTTCTCCTTCTCTGCAGCGCGTTTGTCGTGCAGTTTGCGGCCTTTGCCAAGGCCAATGGTGATCTTGATCCAGGAGCCCTTGAGGTGGATGTTCAAGGGGATCAGGGCGAGGCCCTTCTGATCGAGTTGCCCCCGCAGCTTGTCGATTTCACGGCGGTGGGCCAGCAGCTTGCGGGTGCGCAGCGGGTCGTGGTTGAAATAAGCCCCGGCGTGGCTGTGGGGCGAGATGTGCACGTTGTGCAACTGCAGTTCGCCGTTGCGGATCAGACAGAAGCCATCCCGCAGGTTGGCTTTGCCGTTGCGGATCGACTTCACCTCGGTTCCCACCAGTTCGATCCCTGTTTCCAGGGTCTCGAGGATCTCGTACTGGTGCCGGGCCTGACGGTTGTCCGCCAGCATGCGATTAGCTGCGGCTCGCGCTGCGGCTGCGGCTGCTTTTTTTGCTCCCCCCTTGGCCATGGCTGCGGCTGCGTCTCCCGACCCTATCCAGGGCTGGGTACCCTGCCGACATGGCGATCGTTTCCTCCCACGCCGGCTCCTCCGCTCCCCGTCGTGAGCCGGTGCTCGATGCGCAGCGGTCGCCCGAGGAATCGAGCGGACGTCCCGACGATGGGTTGCGTCCCAAGCGTCTGGACGACTACATCGGCCAGGCCGAACTGAAGCAGGTGCTGGGCATCGCCGTTCAGGCGGCCCTTGGTCGTGGTGATGCCCTGGACCATGTGCTGCTCTATGGCCCTCCCGGTCTGGGCAAGACCACCATGGCCCTGGTGCTGGCTGAGGAACTGGGGGTGACCTGCCGCATCACCAGTGCTCCGGCCCTGGAGAGACCCCGGGACATTGTCGGTCTGTTGGTCAATGTTCAGCCCAGGGACCTGCTGTTCATCGATGAAATTCATCGCTTGAACCGTGTGGCGGAGGAGCTGCTCTATCCGGCCATGGAGGATCGCCGGCTGGATCTCACCGTTGGAAAGGGCAGTACAGCGCGCACCCGCTCCCTGGAGCTGCCTCCCTTCACGCTTGTGGGGGCCACCACCAAGGCTGGATCGCTCAGTTCGCCATTGCGCGATCGTTTCGGTCTGATCCAGCGGCTTGAGTTCTACGGCCAGGAGGATCTGGAGGCAATCGTGTCGCGAACTGCTGATCTGCTGAGCGTGTCGCTCTCCGCGGCCGCCTGTCGTCGCATCGCGGGGTGTTGTCGCGGCACGCCACGGATCGCCAACCGTCTGTTGCGCCGGGTTCGCGATGTGGCATGCGTTCAAGGTCGTCAGGACGCGATTGATGAGGATCTCGTGAGTGAGGCCCTGAGCCTGCACCGCGTGGACCATCGCGGCCTCGATGCCGGTGATCGGCGGCTGCTGGCGCAATTGGATCAGCATCATGGCGGGGGGCCTGTGGGCCTCGACACCCTGGCGGCGGCCCTGGGGGAAGACCCCACAACATTGGAATCGGTGGTGGAACCCTTCCTGCTGCAGCAGGGATTGTTGGTGCGTACTCCCCGGGGCCGGATGCTCACCGATGCGGCCCGTGCTCATCTGCGTGAGCAGGAGGCTGCATGACGCGATGGTTTGCTGTGCTGTTGGCGGCTCTGTTGCTGCTGCTGCCCCAGCCGGTTCAGGCTGAAACGTTGGAAACGCTCTATGGCCGCGCTCTCCAGGC
>MDTE01007929.1_pt1 | contig 13704 bp, 13 predicted proteins | sample 811231 | NCBI WGS metagenome assembly MDTE01 (sample SAMN05326651, study PRJNA326480) | marine metagenome | isolation source: seawater | place: Indian Ocean: Red Sea | collected 2010
TGGCTTATGTCCATATTGCCCACGATTGTATCGTTGGTGACAATGCAATTTTAGCCAATATGGCAACCTTGGGCGGCCATGTTGAAATCGGCGATTGGGCTTCTTTGGGCGGTGGTGTTTTGGTGCATCAATTTACCAAAATCGGTGCCCACGCATTTATTGGCGGTGGTTTTCGGGCTGTGCAGGATGTGCCGCCTTTTATCCTTTGCGCGGAGGAACCATTGAAATTTCAAGGAGTAAACCGTATCGGTTTGAAACGAAGAGGATTTTCCGTTGAAGAAAGAAACATCATTAAAAATGCATATCAAATCTATTTCCGCTCCGGATTAAACAGAAATGATGCACTTTCAAAAATTGAAACCGATATTCCACCGTCTGAGTATAAAAATCAAATTATAGATTTTATTCGTTCTTCTGAACGAGGTATTATCTAAATTTCATTGATGAAATTTTTTTTCTTATCCTTGATGCTTTCCAGCATCACACTTTCTCAGTCTGCAGATTTCAGATTTGATTCAGTTGTGTGTCAAGACTGTGATGGCTATGCCAAAAGCGTCGTAGTTTCATCATCCTTTTGGCTGAGTGAATCTCCGGCCATTGATCCCATGAGCAACAATCGAATTTTATTACAATCCGGATTTTCATCATCAACCAGGAAATTATGGAGTGAATACTGGACCTACCCCAATTTGAATTTTGGCGTCAAACTCACAAAAAACCTGGCGCTCACCGGAAAGATGTTTGGGTTTTCTGCTGGGAAAGATTCTCCCCAAGTGTTGGGTGCAGGACTTCAATATGCCTTTGGTAGCAAAGATACGTTGGATTGGGTCACGTCTGTTCAACGTATTGATCTTAAAGGGTTAGATCATTTTCGATTAACTTCTCTTACGTTGGATATCAGAAAATGGATTGAATGGAAATTTGTTCAATTCAGAATTGGTGCTGGTTCAAATTTCTTTAAAGAAAAATCCTATCAATATAAATCAGAATTATTTTCTAAACTTGAAGGCCAAACAAATTTCATTGGTGTGGATGCTTTGTATAATTATTCGATTTTTACATTGGGTGTAGGATCGAGATTTCATCCAAAAAGATCCATGGTAACTTTTTACATTCAAAAAGAAATTTTCTAATGTCCAAGCGAATTTCAATATTAGGCTCTACAGGTTCCATCGGCGTCAATGCGCTGAAAGTTGCATCGCATTTGAAAGATAAATTGGAAATTGTTTATTTATCCGCTAATCGAAATGCAGATTTGTTAATTGAACAATCTTTGCAATTCAAACCCAAAGCGGTCTGTATTGTAGATGAATCTGTTTCCGAAAAAGTGAAAGATGCGCTTTCATCTTCCGATACTGAAGTTTTGGTAAGTCGGGAAGGATTATTGGAATTAGCCCAACGAAATAATGTAGATATTTTGTTGAATGGATTAGTGGGCGCTCCGGGAATGGAACCCACATTGAAAGCCATTGAAGCCAGCATTGATGTTGCACTATCCAATAAAGAAAGCTTGGTCATGGCTGGCGATATAATTAAACAAGCCATGGAAAAATCCGGCGCAAAATTGTTTCCTGTAGATTCTGAACATTCTGCCATTTGGCAATGTTTGGTGGGCGAAAAAATGGAAGATATTCGCCGCTTAATTTTAACAGGAAGTGGCGGCCCATTCCGCACAAGAGATGTAGATACATTTTCTGATATCACAGTGGAAGAAGCATTGAAGCACCCTAATTGGGACATGGGACGAAAAATCACCATTGACAGCGCCACCATGATGAATAAAGGATTGGAAGTGATTGAAGCTTATTGGCTCTTTGGATTTATACCGGATAAAATTGATATCGTGGTTCATCCCCAATCCATCATCCATTCAATGATCGAATTAAAGGACGGCGCCATTAAAGCCCAAATGGGCATACCTGATATGAAAGTGCCTATCCAATATGCATTGACTTATCCCCGGCATTTAGAAGCGCCATGGGAGCAATTAGACTTTTTTGAATGTGGAGATCTCACATTTGAAAAACCGAACCTGGACCGATTCCCCTGTATTCGTTTGGCTTTTGAATCATTGGAAAAACTAGGCACAGCTGGTGCTGCACTTAATTTAGCCAATGATTATGCTGTGGCTCGTTTTCTCAATGGTCAAATCAAATTCACTGATATTCCTAAAATCAATGAATCTGCCATGAATGGCCACAATTGGATTGAACATCCCACGTTGGATAATTTAAAAGCATTGGACGAGTGGGTGAAAAATCACGTAAGCTCTTTTTGAACTTAGGAACCATTTTTTAATTATTGAGTAGATTTTACCTGTCATGACAATCATTTGGGCAACAATTCTTATTCTAGGTGTATTGATCACCATCCACGAATTCGGGCACTTCATTGCGGCACGGTCTGTAGGGATTCGTGTAGAAAGATTTTCCATTGGATTTCCGCCTCGGTTCATCACAATTACATCAGAAGATGACGGATGGTTATTCAAATTATTTTTTTATAAACGAACTTCCAATGGATTGAATTGGCAACCGGTTTATACTTGTAAATTCAGAAAACCTAACCGAATTGGCTCTGACACGGAATATGTGATAGCTCTCGTTCCCCTTGGAGGTTATGTGAAAATGGCCGGCATCATAGATGAGAGTATGGACACAGAAATATCCTACGAAGATGATGAATTTATGTCTAAACCTTTGTGGGCCAAACTTTGGGTAATGAGCGCTGGTGTTCTTATGAATACGTTGTTGGCGTTTGTCATTTTTGCAGCCATTGGATTTTATCAAGGATCACCAGAGATTAAAAATGAACCGATTGTTGCAGATCTGCAACAGGATATGCCTGCAATCAATTCAGGGATTCTTCCCGGAGATCGGATTACAGTAATCAATGGAACACAAATTGAAACATGGAGTGATCTCACGAAAACAATCCATGCCCTTCCCAATTCTGATATAACATTGACCATTGAACGTGACAATGTTGAGATCGACATGAATATCACAACGTCTTTTATGCCGGTTCCAACAGAATCTGGAATTGATACCTTAGGTGCCATCGGAATCGTTCCTGAATTAATTTATTCAGATATTACTGTAGGAGAAGCTGCACAATTTGGACTAGCAAGAACCGCAGGCAGTTTCGCCATGATTATCATGAGCTTGAAAATGTTAGGTGCCGGTGAAGCATCTGTTTCAGATTTTGGAGGCCCGATTATGATTGCTCAACTGGCAGGACAAACCGCAGAAGCAGGTTGGATTCCATTTTTAACATTTATGGCATTGATTAGTGTCAACTTAGCTTTTTTAAATATATTACCCATTCCAGGGTTGGATGGCGGACATATATTCATTCATTTGGTTGAGGGGATTATGAGAAGGCCTATATCATTAAAAGCACGAATCACCATCCAACAAATCGGCATGGCATTTCTATTGATGCTTATGGTGACTATCATTTTCAACGACATCACCCGTTTGTTTAATTAATGACATCGTCCAATTTTAGGACGAATGCGCCAAACTTCATTTTTATCCAAATTTTCACCGGATACCGGTTTTCATCATTGGAGAACCATATGGACATGGTTGCTTCATTCTTGAATTTCTTTTTATCTGTTCGCATGGGCGTTACTTTTGTACACATGAAATCTCCGATTGGAACCGATGCTTCAACATTTTCCTCAACTGTCATTTGCAGTTGAGTTTTCTTTCTCCCATCTATTGTAGAAAATGTTTTACCATGGATTTTAGATAAATCACCTCTGCGGAAAAAATAAAACAGGGAATAAGGTGAATGCGTTCCGGTCTTAATAGAAATAGTATCTTTTTTATATAGAGCAAAACTCTCTGCTTGGTTTAAGTGTATTGAATTCTTTTTTTTGTATGATCCTTCATTGATATCTTTCACAACTTTCACCGGCAGCAAGGTTTCTACATCAAGCCAAAGATCAATTACGTCTCTGATTGGAAATAAAAAATCCGTAAAACCATGAGTTGTAGCAGAGAATCGAACATGATATGTATCGATCGAATGAATTGTTTTTTTGCCAAGCACTTCTAATTTTCCCGTGGCAGCATCTATCCCTGAAAATGATGCATTATAACGAAGGGTTTCACCGACTTTGAACGGGACATCTGTCCCAAATAAAAAAGAGAGCAAGAGAAGAAGTGAAGCTATTTTCATGAACGGAGAATTGTTAATTCACCTTTGTCATACACGTAAACTGTAGAGCCGGTTCCCACAACTATACCTGCATCAATGATTAAATCAATTTCATCTCCGAATTCTTCCATGATATCTTCCGGATTGGTCATGGCAGGTTGACCAGTGCGATTCACACTTGTTGTGGTAATGGGATTTGGATAAGCATTTGATAGTTTCTGACAAAAGTCGTGATCCGGAATACGAATGCCCAATGAATTATTTTCACCCGTGATTAAAGGAGATACAGTTTCATCATGAACTGGCACAATGATCGTGGAAGCACCTCCCAGTTTTCCCGAACAAAATTGTTTTTGTGTTTCATCTAAATTCATCCAGGATAGCGCAGAAGATTTATCCGATGCCAATACGCTCATGGGCGAGAATCTTCCTTTGAGATCATTGATTTTCTGAATTGCAGATTCGTTCTTAGCATCACAGCCAAAACCATAAAGCGTATCTGTAGGATAAACAATGACGCCGCCTTTTTCCAAAACAGCACATGTTTCAGAAATTTCTTTTTTATTAGTTATGTTAATTCTTATCACCATTGTCCTTATCTAAATCCTAAATCATCACTCCTAACCCGCCAAAGGCGGGCAAGTTCTAACCCTGATCCAACTTAGTTTTCCACCGACGATGAAACCAAAAATACTGCTCCGGATATTCCCGAACCTTTTCTTCAATAATGGATGTGAATGCTTGGGTGATGTCCAAAGTACTATTACTTTTAGGTTTCACATCCAAAAAATGAATCTGATATTTCTGAAATCCGGTTTGGGCACACACACCAAAAATCATGGGCGCACTAGATTTTTTATGAAATAATGCAGCGCCTCTTGGTGTGGATGCAGGTGTCCCGAAAAAGTCAACAAAAACACCTTTTTGTTTTGCATCTTGATCGCTTACCAGTGCTAAGATTCCATTATCATTCAATACAGTTTCCATTTTCTCAATGGGTTCCTTTCTGAAAATGTGTCCTACACCACTTAATTCTCGTTGTTCTTGGAAAAACCTATTTGCCCCGCGATTCTTTTGTCTATGTGCAACACCGACGAATTTATACTCTGTTTCTCCCATCCATTTTGCAAACAATTCCCACACACCAAAATGAGCTGAAATCAAAATACATCCCTTATTTTGGTTCATGGCCTCAGTTAAAACTGATTCATTTTTTACATCAATTTTGATTCCTTCCCACGATTTAGGAAATGCGAAAAACTGAATCATGTTATGCATAAAAAACACGAAAATCTTTTTTACATAATTTTCTATTTTTAAATCAGACCAATTTGGAAATGCACGTTTCAGATTTTTTATTACTTGTCCTTTCCGTTTTGGGATGTAATGATAAGAAAAGCTCGCCAATCGGCTCGCTAAACGGTAGCGTGTTTTTTGAGACAGGGCAGACATCCATTTTTTCAAGAATGTCAATAAGCTGTATGTAATTTGGTGCGATGTTTTCATTTTGAATCGGGAAATTACTGATTTGCCATCTGGATATTGACTGGGATTTTGAATAATTGGTGAACCTTTTTTGTTTCCACTCGTTCACATTTCGTGTGAAATTCCCGACTATGAAACGATATTTTCTTTCTCTTTTCTTCTGTATATCCTTTTTATATCCTGATGTTGTTTACAGGGTCCCAATTGAAGGTACAATTGATCTCGGTCTGCCGCCCTTTATAAAACGGGCATTGACCGAGGCGGAATCTCAAGGCGCCAGTGCAGTCATTTTTGACATAAATACCTTTGGGGGTCGTGTAGATGCAGCCACCCAGATCAAAGATGCGATATTGGGTGCTGATGTTCCAACGGTTGCCTTTATCAATCGCCGGGCCATTTCCGCGGGTGCACTCATTTCTTTGTCTTGTGAAAAAATTTATATGACGGGCGGCGGACTCATCGGTGCTGCTACTGCCGTGGATATGTCCGGGAAAAAAGGAAGTGAAAAAGTCATCAGTTTCATGCGGGAAGAAATGGCATCCACTGCTGAAAAACGGGGACGAAACAAAGAGATCGCTCGAGGAATGGTGGACGAAGAATTGAACTTTACACATTTAATCATTGAGGGTGATTCTGTGGAAGTGACGGATATTGAAGGTCGCAAAGAAGGGAAACTCATTTCGCTTACTACAGACCAAGCCTTGAAATACAACATTGCTGATGGCACAGCAGAAAATATGGATGCTCTTTTAGACAGCTTAGGATTTGCTTCCGCAACCACGTTCGAATCAAAAGAAAATTGGTCAGAAGTTGTGGTGCGATTTTTAACCAACCCGGTTGTGGCATCCCTTTTAACAACATTCGGATTTTTAGGCATTTTATTTGAACTCCAAAGCCCCGGTTGGGGCATCCCCGGTATGGTGGGACTCACATGTTTGATTTTGTCCTTAAGCGCTTCTTACATTGCTGAATTAGCCACAATGTCTGATCTGCTATTTATTTTTGCCGGCCTTGCGCTGTTGATGCTGGAATTACTGGTTATCCCCGGTTTTGGCGTCGCCGGTCTTGGCGGAATAGGGTTGCTGCTTTACGGTTTATATTTACTGCTTCTCCCCGAAGTCCCTGTGGGCGATGAAATCATGAGCCAAGCGACAGACGGCTTTTTGATAGGACTCATTGGCGCTGCCATTGGATTGTATCTATTGGGTCGACTTATGATCAAAACAAAATTCTGGGAACAACTCACATCACCGGATATTCAGAAAAAAGAAGATGGATATACCACCACATTCGGTTGGGAATCTCTAGTAGGTGAAACAGGAACTGCTGATACTGATTTGCATCCTTCCGGTTGGGTAAAAGTGGATGATCAGCGCGTCTTTGTTGTGAGTGAAGGTGAGTTTGTTGAAAAAGGAAAATCCGTTCAAATTTTAAAAGTAGATGGCAACAGGATAGTTGTCAGAGAAATAACAAAAGAATAAAAAAGGAGCATCATTATGCCCGTTATACAAATGTTTATGTTAGCCTTGACTGTCTTTGCAGTGATTCTGATCCTGTACTTTGTCCCGTTGGGACTCTGGATTCAGGGGATCGTATCCTTAGGCCTTGGCAGGATTCGAATCGTGGATCTCATCCGGATGCGACTCAGAAAAATTTCACCAAGATTGGTCACTGATGGTGTCATTAATCTTCATAAAGCAGGATTGGCTCATATTTCCACTGACATGTTAGAAACACACTTTCTTGCTGGTGGGAATGTTCAAAATATCGTCGCAGCATTGATTGCTGCCGACAAAGCAAATATTGATCTCCCTTTCGAGACAGCAACAGCAATTGACTTGGCAGGTCGCGATGTAAGAGAAGCCGTCCAAACTTCGGTTTATCCCAAAGTGATCAATGCTCCCAAAGAAGGTTATTTGGCTGCGGTTGCAAAAGATGGGATTGAATTGAAAGCTCGGGCTCGAGTTACTGTAAGAACAAACATTCCCGGTTTAGTGGGTGGTGCCACAGATGACACGGTTATCGCCCGTGTGGGTGAAGGGATTGTCTCTGCTATTGGTTCTGCCGATAATTATTCCGCTGTGTTAGAAAACCCCGATAATATTTCCCGTGCCGTGTTGGATAAAGGATTGGATGCAGGGACCGCTTTTGAAATCCTGTCCATTGATATTGCAGACTTAGATGTGGGAAAAAATATCGGTGCATCTTTGCAAGCTGACCAAGCTGAAGCAGATTTACGAGTCGCCCAAGCAAAAGCAGAAACACGCCGTGCCATGGCTGTGGCAGCAGAGCAGGAAATGACAGCTCGAACCCAAGAAATGAGAGCAAAAGTTGTTGAAGCTGAATCAGAAGTTCCAAAGGCAATGGCTCAAGCATTTCGGGAAGGGAATCTTGGCATCATGGATTATTACAAAATGGAAAATATCAAATCAGATACTGGCATGCGTGATGCTATTGCTGATACTGATGCAGATAATTCCGACGATAATCCTGTAGAAGATAATTAAACTTAAAAAAGCATTCCTGTTTTGGAGTTAACCGTTCCAGATCATATCGCTGATCAGGTGACTGATCGTTGTTTGCGTTGCTATCGCGAACAACAATGGTTTGGCGAAAATTTCCTGTTCGATTTTATCGGATATGAAAATGTCTCCGGAATGAGAATTTTAGAAATCGGGTGCGCCGAGGCAGGATTGCTCAAATTCTATCAAGAAAAAGGAGCAATCTGTTCAGGATTGGAATTATCGGACGTTCGATTCAATAATGCTCTTTTACTCAATGACCAAAATTCTCTCCATCTGTTCCAAGCCAATATTTGTAAACCTGAATCTTATGCCTCAGAATTAACTGAAAAATATGATACAATTGTGATTCGCGATGTCATAGAACATATTGAAGATAAAGAAACTGCTTTGATAAATATGTATGAGTTATTGAAGCTGGACGGAAAGTTATTCATGTCATTTCCACCAAAATATTGTGCTTACGCTGGCCATCAGCAAACAGTTCCGAAAATCCTTGGAAAAATACCTTATCTTCATGTTTTACCCAATTTTTTATATAAAGGCTATTTACATTTGATTGGCTGTCCGGAGAAAAAAATCGATTATCTCATTTCCACAAAAGATACACGAATTTCTATCCGTGGTATGCGCAAGTTGGTGAAATCAGTGGGATTCAAAATCACTAAAGAAAGCAACTGGTTCATTCGTCCTTCATATTCCTTTCGGTTTGGATTACCGAAAATAAGAAATCCATTTTCTTGGTTTCCTGTATTGGATGAAGTGTTTTCCAATGGTGTTTTATATTTATTAGAAAGGTCGGAGAAATGATATGGAATGGTTAGGTCTATTACTGTTATATCTGATTTCCGGGTATATGAAAAAACGGCAGCAGGATGCGAAGCGTCGTGAAATAGAATCAGATCCGGATTGGGACATCTCCGAAGAAACACCACCGGAAAAACCGAAAACGAATCTGGACCAAATGCTGAAGGATTTATTTGATCAAGCAAGCAAGTTTGATCCTGAAGCCATGATCACCCAACAATTTGAAGATGATGAAGAGTCTGATCTGGATGAATTAGAGACGGTTACAGAAAGTGCGGAAGAATTCGAAAACGAAATTCTGCAACCCGATGAACATGATTTATCCAGTATTGATGAACAAGCGGAAGCCTTTGAAGAAAAGATTTATCATTCTGAATTGGCGGACCGTAAAGAACAGCATTATGGTAAAAAGTGGAAGAATAAAGGTCAACTCCGGGCGGAATTATTTGAAAATAAAAAATCGCTAAAAAAAGCGATAATTCTAAAAGAAGTCTTGGATAAACCGCTGGCGCTTCGATAAAATCAGAAAGTTACCATCACAACCTTGATGTGTGTTTTTCTGTCAGTCCAGGATTCAGTAATTACTAGGTTTAGAGTTGGGATAGACCCAATAATTTTTTCTTATTTTATATTTTGTTTTCGAGACTACATAACGAATGAAAAATTAGATAAGTATAGATTAATTATTTATTCAAGACTTAAAGAAGTATGATAAATTTAATTTTCTAAATACAATCCGCGAGAATTAATAGGAAAGTTGTGAGTCTGTTTTTATTATTGTGTTCCCAGTTGTACTTAGTATAAAGCCATGGTCATTTGTTTGCTCGATACTTTCACCGCCTAACCCACCTGGGCTAATCTTTTTATCTATAGTCTGCACAGTGCCACCCCATCTATACAACCATACACTACCACCATTTTTTGGAACTGTAGAAAAAACAAACCCACCTTGATTGGTATTAGATAATGCCATAGGAGTTCCAGCTTCAAAAAAATATAGTCCAGAAAGCAATGTTTCTTCTAAGTTGTTTCCCTCTTCATCAATCTTTAAAGCCAGTACTTTTGTTTTTGGGCCACAAGAATAGATGTCATAATTATGTATGCATTGTTGTCCTAAAACCATATATCCACCGTCATTAGTGGTTACAACATCCATTCCTTTTTCCAAATAATTTCCTCCATAGGTGTTTTGCCAAATAATGGCACCATTTAAGCCTGTTTTTACAACGTAGATATCTTTATAAAATCTGAAATTAAATGAACAAGGATATGATTGATTTCCATGGCCTTTTTCTCCTACCATCAATAATTTTCCATCGTTTGATTCAATGATTGCTCTAAAAAGATCATCTTCACAATTCCCACCATAGAATTTTGTTTTTTTTACAGTACCCGCTTGATTTATTTTCACTAAGATTGCTTGTCCACCCTGTCCTGTCGCACCTCTAGGTGTTACTGGACCACCAATCAAATAAAAGAAACCATTACTATGTTCAATTACATCTTCATAATAAGGATATTGATTATTATTACTTTGGACACCTTTTTGTATCCACTGTTCGTTACCATTTTGATCTGTTTTTAATGCACCTTGCCAGCCTGCAAATAAATATCCGCCATCGCTAGTTTCAATAACTGTTCGATTTCCCCAATAGTCTCCTAATTCATACATTTTTTCCCATTCTTTATCACCATACATATCTGATTTCATAAGCCAAGCATAACCATCATTACATCCTGCTATAATATATCCACCATCATTGGTTTGTTTTATATCGATGTCGTATCCACAATCATTCTCAGGTGATACATTTTTTGAAAATGTTATTATGATGTTTGTGGTATCGCAACTCCCATCATCAAATGTAGCATTACTGTCATAATTTGAAGCAGTGCTATCTGTGCAGCCACAGATATTTTCGCCACCCCAAATTCCTGCACAATCTTGAATACAATCGTTAGTTATATCAGCATCACAAATACCACAATTATCTTCAATTGCATTACCACCAATAACCCCAGCGCAATCCCGATTTTGTTCTTCCTCACAGCTCCAAAAAATCAGGCCGATAAAACAGAAAATTATGTAGATAGGCTTATTCAAATTTATTTTTTTTAGATAAATAAAAACCTTCATGAGATCAATGAAGGTTGTTTTATAATGTTCTAATTATATAACTGAAAAATTAATTGATTATTCATAGATTTAAAATCCAATTATGATATTTCGGCCAAAAAATCAAACAATAAACTGGATCAGTCTTATTTTAAATCTCTGTATCATAATAATTTTAGCATTTATTTTATTCGAATGGTTTTCAGTGTGATAAAAAACTATTTTATATTGTTATTTTATAGCATCGGTTTTTTGTATGCCAATATTAATAACTTTCCATCATGATACATTTCAGAATCTCTACTATAAAAAATAATTTACAACTCTTTTGAAATTTAGGTTTATTAGTGAAACTCTTAATACTTGCATTAATTAGTTATCTCGTCAAAAAGAAAATAATTAAAATGCCATTAAATAGTGAATGGTTCAGGCTCCATGGTTCATAATCAATAGAGAATTCCGAAGGGTGATTATGATATTGAAGATGTTTTATTGGAGAGGGCAGAATTGGAAACGCAATTTACATATTTTGCCCCCATCGGATTTTCGTATTCTTTCGGCGCTATTTATAATAATATTGTGAATCCACGCTTTGGTGGAGGGGGATGATATTCCTATTCATATTCCATCAGTTTTTAAACTGATTTGAAACCTATTTATTGGTTTTTATAAAGAAATTCTAATTAAAATAATCGATCAAAAATGGATTTCGATTCTTGGTATAATTGGTCTTCAGTCCCGTTATTGTGAATCACAAAATCAGCCATATGGACTTTATCTTCATCGGGCCACTGAAGATCTAACCGTTGCAAAAATTGATCTCTTGTTAACCCACCGCGGCTCATGACCCGTTCGGTTCGATTTTTGAGATGGGACGTCACCACGATGACATAATCCATATGTGTATCTGCCCCGGATTCATAAATTAACGCAGCATCCACCACGAAGACTTCATGTTTGCCGCCGGAGAGTACCTTATCGAATGTTGCATCAATTTCATTAAAGACGTAAGGGTGGACGATTGTATTAAGCCGTAATTGGTGGTCTTCATCAGAAAAAGCAATCCGAGCCAATTTTGATTTATCAATTTCATTATTATGCCCGAGAACATCTGTCCCAAATTCTGCAATAATTTCACTTTGAGCCGTTTCGTTATTATTGAGAATAATTTTAGCTTCTTTGTCCGCGTCAAAAATATACGCACCCCAGGATTCGAATAATTTACTGACGGAGCTTTTCCCGGATCCGATTCCTCCCGTCAGACCAATTTTTAACATGTTATTTTAAAACGTCTAGAATTCGTTCAGTGATTTCAGAAATTTCGCCTAAGCCATTTACATCATTCAAGATGCCTTTTTCACGATAAAAGTCTAACAATGGTGCTGTCTGTTCCCAATAGATTTTTTGTCGATTTCGAATCACATCAGGCGTATCATCACTCCGGCCGGAATCTTCACCACGTTTGATAAGGCGATTCACCAATTCATCCTCATCAGCGGTTAGAGAAATAGCGCAATCCAAATCATGTCCGATGGAAGTCATCATTTCATCTAACCCCTCAGCTTGGGGAAGAGTCCTTGGAAATCCATCTAATAAATATCCATTGGCACAATCAGGTTTTGAAATTCGTTCTTTTACAATTTTGATTAAAATTGTGTCCGGAACAAGTTGACCTTTATCCATATAGGATTTTGCATCTATCCCTACGTCAGATTTTGCATTCACTTCTGCACGAAGGATTTCACCCGTGGATAAATGTACAATATTTAATGCACCTTTGATCCGTTCCGCTTGCGTGCCTTTTCCCACACCCGGAGGTCCCATGATCAAGAGTTTCATTTGATTATTGATTCCTTATTTATAGTAAAATGCCTGCAATGGTTGCCGTAAGCCACGATGCAATTGCACCACCAATCATTGCTTTGGTAACAAGCGCAGCTAAATCTTTTTTTCTGTTTGGCGCAATGCCACCGATGCCGCCCAGTTGAATCCCGATAGAACCAAAATTAGCAAATCCGCACAGCGCATAACTGGCAATGATGGCTGTTCTGTCTGAGATCCGCCCTGAGTCTAAAATTGATTTTAGATCACCATAGGCGATCAATTCTGTAAAAGCGATCTTTTTCCCCATGAGAGTTCCCATCATGGCAGACTCTTCCCAAGGGACGCCCATAGCCCACGCAAGGGGCTGAAAAACAAAACCAAGAAGTTGATCAATGGATGTGCCTACAAACCCCAATAAATAGTTCAACATGGCAACAATTGAAATAAATGCAACCAACATTGCAGCTACATTTGCTGCCAATTTCATGCCATCGGTGGCACCATTGCCAAGGGCTTCCATGGCGTTTGAACTGGTTTTTTTAATTTCAATATTCAAATCTCCTATGGTGTCAGATTCATCAGTTTCAGGATAGATGATTTTTGCAACCACCAGTGCCGCCGGGGCTGACATGACGGAAGCAGCCAACAAATGTCCAGCTATTCCCGGTATATCCGTAAGCCATTTTACATAAATGGCCAACACACCACCGGCCACTGTAGCAAATCCGCCCACCATGACAGCCATCAATTCTGATTTTGTCATGGAATTGATAAAGGGGCGAA
>MDTE01102087.1_pt1 | contig 13704 bp, 11 predicted proteins | sample 811231 | NCBI WGS metagenome assembly MDTE01 (sample SAMN05326651, study PRJNA326480) | marine metagenome | isolation source: seawater | place: Indian Ocean: Red Sea | collected 2010
ATGCTGGCATCCGTTCTACGCTCGGCGCGGTTGAAAAGCGCGCCCACATGCATCCCCCTATCGTTGTAGCGCGAATTTTGCTCGTGCGCCTTGCGAAGCCCGACACGCGGGTCTGAAGTAAACGCCGGTAAACCTAATTGCTCAAATAGTATGAATCTTCTCGAGCTGAAACAGAAGTCTCCAACAGAGCTTCTGAGCTACGCCGAAGAGCTAGAGGTCGAAAATGCTAGTGCCCTGCGTAAGCAGGACATGATGTTTGCGATCCTCAAGCAACTGGCGGAAAACGACGTTCAAATCTCAGGCGATGGAGTCCTTGAAATTCTTCAGGATGGCTTCGGATTCCTGCGTTCTCCGGACGCTAACTATCTGCCGGGACCTGATGATATTTATGTAAGCCCGAGTCAAATCCGCCGGTTCACCTTGCGCACTGGTGATACTGTGGAAGGTCAGATTCGAGCGCCAAAAGATGGTGAGCGGTATTTCGCGCTTCTTAAGGTCAACACGATCAACTTCGAGGATCCAGAGCGCAGCCGTCACAAGGTCAACTTCGATAATCTCACGCCCCTCTATCCCGAGGAGAAGATCAAGCTTGAGATCGAAGATCCGACGCTGAAAGACCGCAGCACGCGGGTGATCGATCTTATTTCGCCTCTTGGTAAGGGTCAGCGGGCTTTGATAGTAGCATCGCCCCGCACCGGGAAGACCGTTATTCTCCAGAATATCGCCCATGCGGTGGCGGTGAATCATCCAGAGGCCTATCTGATCGTTCTGCTGATTGACGAGAGGCCCGAGGAGGTTACCGATATGGATCGGTCGGTCAAGGGAGAGGTCATCAGCTCTACCTTTGACGAACCGGCGGCGCGCCACGTTCAGGTGGCGGAAATGGTGATGGAGAAAGCCAAGCGACTAGTCGAGCATAAGCGCGACGTAGTCATCCTGCTCGATTCAATCACCCGTTTGGCGCGCGCTTATAACACCGTTGTACCGTCGTCGGGGAAAGTGTTGACCGGTGGTGTTGACGCTAATGCGTTACAGCGGCCGAAGCGCTTCTTCGGGGCAGCGCGCAACATCGAGGAGGGCGGTTCGCTAACGATTATTGCCACCGCTCTGATTGAAACAGGGAGCCGCATGGACGAGGTCATTTTCGAGGAGTTTAAAGGCACTGGAAACTCGGAAATCGTGCTTGATCGCAAACTTGCGGACAAGCGGACCTGGCCGGCTATCGACATGCTTAAGTCCGGCACCCGCAAGGAAGAGTTGTTGGTGGATAAGGGGACACTGTCGAAGATGTGGGTATTGCGCCGGATACTTACGCCGATGGGTACAGTGGACGCTATGGAGTTTCTCTTAGAGAAACTCAAGGAATCGAAAACCAACTTCGAGTTTTTTGACAATATGAATACTTAGGACTGAAATCGGCAGCCCTAAAATAAAACGGCCGCCACAAGGGCGGCCGTTTAGCGTTATAGGTTGAGATCAGGGTATCAGCAATGTCGCGCCAGTAGTTTGGCGGCTTTCCAACGCTTGATGAGCGCTGGCGGCGTCCTGTAGGTCGAACCGCTGGTTGACCCGCATTTTCACTGCACCGCTTCGAATCGCCTTAAAAAGGTCGCGACAGGTCGCCTCGTAGTCAGTCCGGTTGCCAATGTAGTGCCCAAGCCCGGGCCGTGTAATGAAATGTGAGCCGCGCGCTAGGGTTCCTACGTTAAACGGCGGCACGGGCCCCGAAGATTGACCAAACAGCACCAACATCCCAAGCGGAGCAAGACATTCCAGTGACTTGTTGAACGTGTCTTTACCTACGGAATCATAGACAACCGAGACTCCAGCTCCTTTGGTTAGGTCACTTACCGTTTTGACAAAATCTTTCTTGTTGTAGTTAACCGTCTGCCAACAGCCATTGCGTTTCGCAAGCTTGGCTTTCTCGTCGGTACCAACGGTGCCGATCACCTTGGCGCCGAGCGACTTAAGCCACTGGCAAGCTATCAGACCGACGCCGCCGGCAGCGGCATGAAACAAGACCGTATCGCCCTTGTTAACCTTGTACGTGCGGCGGATTAGGTACTGCGCTGTGGTGCCCTTGAGCATCGCCGCTGCCGCGGTCTCGAAATCGATATCACGCGGCAGCTTGATTAGATGCTCTGCGGGTATCAACCGAGCCTCGGAATAGGCACCTAGCGGTCCCAGAACATACGCGACGCGGTCACCAGCCTTGATATTTTTTACCCCGGCGCCGACCGCCTCTACGATACCAGACGCCTCGACACCGACGCCAGAAGGCTTGCTGGGCATCGGATATAGGCCCGAGCGAAAGTAGCAGTCTATAAAATTAAGTCCGATAGCGCGGTGTGCTACACGCGCCTCACCGCGCCCGGGCTTGCCGACGTCGACGTTTGCCCACTTGAGCACTTCGGGGCCGCCGGTGGTTCGATACTGAATCGCTTTAGCCATTAAACCCTCCTAACGGCGCCGACCCACACGGGCGCCGTGCACGCTGTTACTGTCCTTAGGAATTGGCGATCGGGATGTGTTGCAGGTCAATCTTAAGCGCCGGAGCTGATGCTCCGGTCTGAAGAAAAGGAGATCCATAGGTTCCGCTAATCACAGCGCTCTTCTCTCCCGATAGACACCAAATTACACAAAGCGGTTGAGTCGGGGTCACTTTAAACTACACCGCTTTTGGTTGTCACCTGCCTGTGGTCTCAGCCCATACGGCCCTGATCGAGCAATAATAAACTAGATTTCGAGACATTTGATGCAATTACCGTAGTCTTCGCGCTGATCTTGCGAGTGCGAGCCTGAGCGTGTCCGGCTCAGTGATTGGAGGTGAACAGGCCGTATTGACGCATACGTAAGCCGTGGCAAGACCCTCGGCATATAGCTTGCCGCTCGCTGGGTGTGTGGGCGGCAGTGCTTGGTCCGGTCGAATGTGTTGGAAAACAAGATTGAGCAAGGGGGCTCGGAAAACCTCGCGAGTGAGTGCCTCTGTCGCGGTGCTGCAGTAAATATGGGCTGGTTTCTTCGTCTAAGGTGTTGCGCATTTGCTTGGCATCAGGTTATGGGAACGCAACGTCGTTTGGTATTTGTGGTGACTACCTATAGGTGGTGTTTGGTCAATGCCGTTTGTCAATTTTGGGCTGAAGGGAAATGACGAAGGCACAAATACCAGCGACCATCGTGCCAACGAACTGTCATTCTACAACAAGCACGCGGTCATCTGTTACAGCGAATAGGCTCCTGGCTACCACAGGGCTTCTTCAGAGGTATCAAACTAGGGCTGGCGCTTCCAAAATGAAACGGATGTGGATATTGAAGAAACCGTCGACACGGATTTGCCCGGCGACCAGCGTATGGAGCGCCTGATGCTTATCGTCGATCCGGCGTAGCTAGCCGTTTGAGACGCGCGCCATTTCTTATGTCCACCCAATGACGATCTTTGCCCTCGCGAGCGGGGGCGGGCGATCTGGGATCGCTGTCGTTCGCGTCTCTGGGGAGAGGTCGGTTGCGGTTGTCGAGGCGCTTTCCGGAAAGAAGCCGCCGGCTCCTCGCGTCGCGAAGGCAGAAACATTTCGGAATCCCTTCGACGGTGAAATCATCGATCGTGGAATATTGCTTTGGTTCCCAGCACCTAAAAGTTACACCGGAGAAGACGTTGCCGAGTTCCAGATTCATGGGGGGCCGGCTGTCGTTGCCGCGTTGCTGGCGGCGCTGAATGGTGTCGACGGGTTGCGCCCGGCTGTGCCCGGCGAATTTACCCGACGTGCCTTCGAAAATGGCAAGCTCGATCTTACCCAGGTGGAGGGATTGGCGGACTTGGTTGCCGCCGAAACCGAGGCACAGCGGCGGCAGTCGCAGCGCCAACTCGACGGGGCGCTTGGCGGACTCTACGATTCCTGGCGCGAGAAATTGGTTCGGGCGCTGGCTCATCTTGAGGCCTATATCGATTTTCCCGAAGAAGAGATCCCTTGCGATACTGTGGGAGGGATAAGGAAAGAGATCGAGAGTATCATTGTGGAAATTCAGCTGCATATCGATGACAACCACCGAGGCGAACGGTTGCGTAATGGATTCTACGTCGCGATCATCGGGGCACCCAATGTCGGCAAGTCAAGTCTACTCAACCGCTTGAGCCGCCGCGACGCAGCGATTGTCAGCGCAACAGCCGGAACGACGCGCGATATCATCGAGGTGAGCCTAGATATCGGAGGCTATCCTGTTACCCTCGCTGACACTGCGGGGCTGCGCCAATCCAGGGATGAAATTGAGGCAGAAGGTATACGGCGGACTGAAGAGCGGGCGCATGCAGCTGATCTTAAACTAGCGATGTTTTCGGCGCCGGAACTGGATTCTCCTGGTGTTCTAATGTCGTCGATTATTGACGAGGATACGCTTGTCGTCGTGAACAAATGCGATCTCGGTCAGGTCGCCGATGCCATGGAAATTGCGGGGCACGAGGTGTTGGGCGTGAGCGCCCTGACCGGCACCAACATCGATATGCTGATGGAGCGCCTGGAGGATGAAATTGCCCGGCGCTATGCTCCCAGTTCCGCACCGGCGATTACCCGGGATCGACATCGCGTTGCATTGATCGAATGTCTTAACGCCATCGAACGCGCGCGTAATGAGCTTACTGCTGGGCAAGCTGCAGAATTGGCTGCCGAGGATCTTCGCCTCGCTATAAGGGCCCTGGGGCGTATAACTGGTATAGTAGATATTGAAGAGATACTAGATGTTGTGTTTAAAGATTTCTGTATTGGTAAATAACGCTAGTGTTTCACGTGAAACCACTCTCCAATCGATGATTTTTCCTGCGCCAGAGGCTAAACATCGACTGTGTGGCCGTGATGCCTGAAGCTAAGGCAAACAAGTTCGATGTCCTCGTTGTTGGTGGAGGGCACGCTGGATGCGAGGCAGCAGCAGCAGCAGCAAGGTTGGGTGCCCGGGCGGCGCTCGTAACTCACCGGGCGACGACGATCGGCGAGATGTCCTGCAATCCCGCTATCGGTGGGCTCGCAAAGGGTCATTTGGTCCGTGAGATCGACGCATTGGACGGGCTTATGGCGCGCGTCATCGATGCGGCCGGTATCCAGTTTAGGATTCTCAATCGCAGCAAGGGCCCTGCAGTTCGAGGCCCCAGAGCTCAGGCGGATCGCGCGCTGTATCGAACAACGATGCAGCGGGAGATTGCCGAAACCCCGGGATTGGATGTTATTGAGGGAACGGTCGAGGATCTTATCCTAGAGAGTAACCGTGTAGTCGGCATTCGCCTCGAGGGTGAGATAGCATACCGATCGGACGCCGTTGTGCTAACGGCCGGTACGTTTTTGCGCGGCCTAATCCATATCGGTGAAGAAAAGATAGCGGCCGGAAGAGTCGATGAAGCGCCGGCGATCGGATTAGCCCGCACGTTGTCGAGGGCGGGTTTTCGGCTTGGCCGGTTGAAGACAGGCACCCCGCCCCGCCTAGATGGCCGCACTATTGACTGGAACCGGCTCGAAGCGCAGGAGGGGGACCATCCTCCGACACCCTTCTCATATCTCACGGAATCTATAACAACACCGCAAGTGCGGTGCCACATCACACAAACGACCCGGGAGGTTCACGACATCATACAGGCCAACCTCGATCGGTCCCCAATGTATAGCGGGCAAATTGAAAGCGTGGGGCCCCGGTATTGTCCCTCAATAGAGGACAAAGTCGTGCGTTTTGCCGATCGTGCACACCACAATATCTTTCTAGAACCCGAGGGGCTTCGGGACCACACTGTTTATCCCAATGGTATTTCAACGTCGCTTCCCCGGGATGTCCAGGCAGCTTTGGTGGGCGCTATACCGGGCCTTGAGAAGGCAACGATTATCCGTCCGGGCTACGCGATCGAATATGACTTCGTGGATCCCCGTGAGCTACTGCATACACTAGAGACAAAGCGCATCGAGCGGTTGTTCTTCGCCGGCCAGATAAACGGAACGACGGGGTACGAAGAAGCAGCTGCGCAAGGCCTCATGGCCGGGGTTAACGCTGCACTAAGCGTCGCGGGGGCTGGTTCGTTCGTGCTTGATCGCGCGGATGCCTACACAGGTGTCCTGATCGATGACTTGGTAATCAAAGGAACGAACGAGCCTTACCGCATGTTCACGTCCCGCGCTGAGTATCGCCTCTCGCTCCGGGCAGACAACGCGGATCTTCGCCTAACGCAGAAAGGTATCAGGGCAGGGTGTGTTGGTGCTCAAAGGTCCCGATACCACGAGGCTAAAGTGGCCGCGCTTAAAGAGGCCAAGGGTTGTCTTGCGGATTTGACCCTAACCCCGAATGCAGCGCGAAGCCGTGGTCTCGCAGTGAATCTCGATGGTGTTAAGAGAAATGCCGCGCAGCTTCTCGGATACCCTGCAATTACCTACTCTGACTTGGTGAATATCTGGCCAGTTCTCGCGACCATCCGTCCCGACGTTATTGAGCAGCTTGAGGCCGACGCGACCTATACCGGGTATCTTGAGCGCCAGGAGGCCGACATTCGCGCGCTGCGCCGTGATGAATCGCTCCTGCTCCCGGGCGATTTGGACTATCGCTCGATCGTTGGTCTATCGAAAGAGGTCGGAGAGAAATTAGCGCGAGCGCGCCCGCGTACGGTGGCCGCGGCTTCCCGTATTTCCGGAGTTACCCCAGTCGCTTTAACGATGTTGACGGCTTACGCAGAGCGACCAGGGCTGTCCCAAAAATCAATTGTTAAGCCCAAAGTCGATAGTTTGGTTAGTTGATCGCTCAGCTGTGATGGTTCGTGGTTGCCGATATGTTTGAACCGATGGTGCCGTTCGCTCAAACGAGCCAAGCAAACGTATTTACGGCCCCATTTGACCAACGTTTGTTTTGGTAGATCAACCACCAACTCCGCATCAATTTACCACGGAGATCGATGTTTCACGTGAAACACTCCAACGCCTCCATATATATCATAACCTGCTTGTCAAATGGAATGTCAGGGTCGGGCTGGTTGGCAAGTCGACGCTTAGTGATATTTGGCGGCGTCATTTCCTCGACTCGGCGCAATTGATTCGCTGCATTCCGAAGAAATCGAAGGTTTGGCTTGATATCGGTAGTGGGGCCGGATTCCCAGGCATGATCCTCGCAATTTTGAATGTCGGTACCGTTCACCTTGTCGAATCTAACCAACGCAAGTGTGCATTTCTCCGCGAGGTTGCGCGGACGACCCAAACAAGTGTTGAAATTCATAACGATAGGATCGAGCATCTCAATCCGTGGCCCGTTGACGTGATCACCGCGCGGGGCGTTGCACCTCTCGCAAAGCTGCTTAAGCTCAGCCGGTCCTTCGTGACGGAGGATTCGACGTGCCTGTTTCTTAAAGGACAAGATATAGACCGTGAATTGACCAAAGCCGCAAAATATTGGAAAATGTCGATTGATCAAATGCCCAGCGTGGCAGATCCGAGGGGAATGATTCTACGCTTGACTAGAGTTTCTCATGTCTGAAATACCGTTGACTAAACCCCGCAATACACGATCGTCACGGGCCCGTATTATTGCGATCGCTAACCAGAAGGGTGGCGTTGGCAAAACGACAACTGCGATTAATCTAGCAACGGCTATGGCCGCTATTGGGCGGTCGGTGCTCGTCCTGGACCTCGATCCCCAAGGCAATGCCAGTACTGGTCTGGGGGTTGACCGCAATGCGCGCGCAATCTCCAGCTACGATGTGGTTATAGGGTCCGCCACTTTACGGCAGGCCGCGGTTACCAGCCAGATTCCGGGTTTGCATATCGTTCCCTCGACCGTTGATCTCACGGCTGCGGAGATCGAGCTTATCGAGCTGGATGATCGCTACAACCGCCTAAAACGCGCATTCGATCAATGCCGTAACGCCTACGATTATATTTTAATCGACTGCCCGCCAGCGCTGGGATTGTTGACCCTGAATGCTCTGATTGGAGCCGATGCCGTGCTCGTGCCCTTGCAGTGCGAGTTCTTTGCGCTTGAGGGATTGAGCCATCTCATGCGCACTATCGAATTAGTGCGACACCGCTTTAATTCTGATCTCGAGATCCAGGGCGTGGTTTTAACTATGTTTGACCGACGTAATAATCTTTCGGACCAGGTAGCCGCCGACGTCCGCGGGTACCTCGGCGATAAGGTCTACGAGACCGTTATTCCGCGCAACGTTCGCGTGTCGGAAGCCCCGTCTTTCGGCAAGCCGGCCCTGCTCTACGATCACCGCTGCGCGGGGAGCGAGGCCTACATTAAACTCGCACGGGAACTCTTGAAACGTGAAGATCAACTTCACGCTGCATGATGAACGAAGCACGTCATAAGGGGTTGGGTCGCGGGCTTTCAGCCCTGCTTGGAGATAAAGAAGAGGATCTCGCAACCCTGGATCACGCGCGCGCGCCTCGCGATGTCCCGACGGAGCAGCTGATACCCAGCGGGTTCCAGCCCCGCCAGCGCTTTAACAACAAAGAATTGGATGCGCTCGCGGATTCGGTACGCGAACACGGAATCCTGCAGCCGATAGTAGTACGCCGTCATCTCAAGGGCAGCGATCAATATGAAATCATTGCCGGAGAAAGACGCTGGCGCGCGGCACAACGCGCGCAGCTACATCAGGTTCCGGTCGTCGTACGCGATCTCGACGACACCCAACTACTGGAAGTTGCCCTTGTCGAGAACATTCAGCGCGAAGATTTAACGCCGCTAGAAGAGGCAATGGCGTACCAGAGGTTGATTGATGAGTTCAACCATACTCAGGAGGCGTTGGGTAAGGTCGTTGGCAAGAGTCGCAGCCATATCGCTAACACACTCCGCCTATTGAATTTGCCGGAATCGGTCAAAACGCTCCTTGACGATGGGACTATCTCTGCGGGTCATGCCCGTGCGCTGTTAACTGCGGCTGAGCCGGAAGCGCTGGCACAGCGGGTGCTCGCCGAAGATTTGAACGTCCGCCAGACTGAGCGCGCTGCTCAGGGGGAATCAGAAGATTCCGAACTGTTCCGCCCTCGCAAGCCGGTACCAGAAAAAGATCCTGATACCTTGGCACTAGAGAGGAATATCTCAAACGCCCTGGGCCTTCGCGTGGAGATTCGCGCAAAACCTGATCACAGTGGTGAAGTCAAAATTAAGTACGGTAGCCTCGAGCAGCTTGACGAGGTGTGTCACCTGCTCTGCCACCGCTAGCGCTTGGTTTGTCGTGCGGCTGCTGCTACCTGCATAAGCGCGCGCGAACAGATCGTCTGATTCGGCATACCCGATATCTTGCACTTTAATTCCGAGTGCAAAATGATTTTTTGAGCAGTCTGCAGACGGTCTAGCTGCCACCGCATTGATTGACGTTGGAAAGCGTCTCGCCGTTTGAAAAAAACGGGCGGACGAAGCGCTGCAATCGACTCATTAACGGAGCGGCCAGAGCCAACTGCTGCCACGACTCGTTGCAATCGACCAAGGTGTCCGGCAACAACTCGCAACGCCGGTATTGCGCTGCCTCCTTCAGTAAAATAACGCTGGAGAGCGCGATCTAGCCTTACCTGGTCGCCGTTACCGGCGGCATAAGCGATGTCGTCCAACGTCATCGCCGATGTGTCACCGATGCAGGCCTTGACCATTTCCAGATCGAGGGGACCACCATTGGGCCCGGCATAGAGTGCCAATTTTTCTAACTCTCGCCGTGTCACCTGCCGGTCGCTACCGCAAACGCTTTCGATAAATAAGAGCACTTCGTGGTCCGCCTCAACTTTGAGCTTGCCAAGGGTATCGCGAATGAAATCGATAAGAATGGCGCCGTCGTCCGCGTAGCATGGTAGTGCGGCACCGTTGTCTGCCTCCTCAAACGTGCGACGCAAGGCGGAGCGCGGCGCAAGTTCGCCGGCCTCAAGGACCACGAATGCATCGCCCCGAGGAACTTCGAGGAAACCTGCAAGCACAGAACCCAGTCGATCATTGGCGTCACGAATCCGGATAGCGCGGCGTCCACCCATCATGGCGATTGCTGCGGCCTCATCGCCGAGAATCGCGGTGTCCTGTTCCACCTGCGCGGCGGAGAGTTCGACCACTCGAAAGGGGTCCCCTGGATTTTCTGCGATTGCGGTCACCAGGCCCAACGCACGTTCTCGCACCAAACCTTCGTCAGGTCCGTATAGTAGGGCTGCTCGAACGTCTTCACTCGGGGCTCGAACAAAGGCGTCGATCTGGCGGTTGTTGATTTTCACGTTCGTCTTACGACAGTGACCACCCGGTTTTGCTCTATGCCGGTTTGTCAACGACGATATTGACTACACGGTTGGCGACAACAATCACCTTGCGCACCGAGCCCTCCGTTACAACCTTTTGCACGCTGGGATGCTTCAACGCAGCCGCTTCGGCGTCGCCATCACTGGTATCGCGCGCTAACTCTATGGTCGCCCGGAGTTTGCCGTTGACCTGAATGGCGACGGTGACCGAATCGTCCACGATCAGGCTGCTGTCACAGGCAGGCCACATCGTTTCCGCCAACAGTCGCTCGTGGCCCAGCTGGTGCCAAGCCTCTTCAGCCAAATGCGGCATCATTGGGTTGATGAGCTGCGCCAGCGCTTCGAGGCTCTCGCGATGTGCCCACGCACGGGCCCCTGCGTGGCCCTCGTCTCCCGCGGCTTCAAACTCCAACACGGCGTTGGAAAGTTCGTGGATTGCCGCTACCGCCCGATTATACTGGAAGTCACCGAGGAAAGCGGTCACCCTGGCTATCGCCTTGTGGACCGCACGTCGCAACTCGAGTGCCACAGCGTCGGACACGTCCGGTCGGGCCTGCCCGATCGGGGCCAGCTCTCGTGCGGGCTCGGTCATCAGTCGCCACAGGCGGTTGACGTAACGCCACACCCCCTGCACTCCGGCGTCGGTCCACTCTAGATCGCGCTCCGGCGGACTATCCGAAAGCATGAACCAGCGGGCAGTGTCTGCGCCGTAAGTTTCGATAATGGAGCTGGGATCGATGACATTTTTCTTCGACTTGCTCATCGATTCAATGCGCCCAATTGTGACGGCAGAACCTGTCTTTGCGTGCACTAGCGCTCCGTCATCGCCCAGTGCGGTCTCCTCGGGATAAAGCCACCGGCCGTCGACGTCGCGGTATGTTTCGTGGCATACCATTCCCTGCGTGAGCAGTCCGTCAAACGGTTCTGAGTAGTCGACGTGGCCACAATCCTTAAGTGCTCGCATAAAGAAGCGTGAGTAAAGCAGGTGTAAGATGGCATGCTCTATACCGCCAATGTACTGATCCACCGGCAGCCAGTAGGCCATCGTTTCCGGCTCTAATGGGACATCGGCATTAGGGCAAGCGAAACGAGCGAAATACCAGGACGAATCAACAAATGTATCGAATGTGTCAGTCTCGCGTTTGGCCGAGGCACCACACGAGGGACAGGTGACATCGCACCAAGCTGGGTGCCGTTCTAGGGGATTGCCGGGTTGGGAGAAATCAATATCGTCTGGCAAGACGATGGGGAGAGCCTCCTTTGGCACCGGAACCACACCGCAATCGCCGCAATGAATGACGGGAATTGGACAACCCCAATAGGGCTGCCGCGATACTCCCCAATCGCGCAAGCGAAAGTTGACCTTGCGCTCTCCGCACCCCCTAGATTCGAGGTGTTCGGCCATCTCTTGCTTGGCAGTCGGAACGTCAAGGCCATCGAGAAAGCCTGAGTTCACGTGCAGCCCTTCCCCCGTATACGCATCGTCGTTGATCACATGATCAGAGCCCGCGCCTGGCGGCGCTACGACAGTGATGACATCGAGGCCGTACTTCCGTGCGAATTCGAGATCACGTTGGTCGTGCCCTGGGCACCCGAAAATCGCGCCAGTGCCGTATTCCATAAGCACGAAATTTGCGACATAGACCGGCAGCTCGATATCAGCTTGCGCCGGATGGCGCACGCGTAACCCGGTGTCCAAACCGGTTTTCTCCGCTTTTTCAATGGCTTCCTCGCTCGTCCCACGGCTTTGGCAGTCGTTGATAAAGGCCGCTAAGTCTGGACTGTTGGCAGCGAGCTCTGTGGCGAGCGGATGGCTTGGTGAAATTGCGCAGAACGTGGCACCAAAAAGCGTATCGTGGCGTGTTGTGAATACGCGGACCGAATCATCCCGGCCTATCAGCTCGAAGTCGATGGTCATTCCTTCGGAACGGCCGATCCAATGAGCCTGCATCGTCCGCACCCGCTCTGGCCAGCGATCAAGAGTATTGAGCGCGTTAAGCAGATCGTCGGCGTAGGTAGTTATTTTAAAGAACCACTGTGACAGTTTGCGCTGCTCAACTGGCGCGCCGGATCGCCAGCCGCAGCCGTCGATAACCTGTTCGTTGGCAAGTACTGTGTTCTCTACGGGATCCCAGTTGACGACAGATTCTCCGCGATACGCTAGCCCTTTTTCGAGCATGTCGAGAAACAAGCTTTGCTGCTGGTGATAATAGGGAATGTCACATGTGGCGAACTCTCGATCCCAATCGTAGGAAAAGCCCATGTTGCGCAATTCATGACGCATGTTAGCGATGTTGTCTCGGGTCCAGGTCGCGGGATGGATCGATTGTTCAATCGCCGCGTTTTCCGCCGGCAGTCCGAACGCATCCCAACCCATTGGATGTAGCACGTTGAATCCCTGTGCTCGTTTGAAGCGAGCCAGTACGTCGCCGAGCGTGTAATTGCGGACGTGCCCCATGTGGATGCGTCCCGAGGGGTAGGGGTACATCTCAAGCACATAGTACTTTGGTCGCTCGGGATCGATTTCGACGGCAAACGATCGACGTTCATCCCAGGTTTTCTGCCATTTGGCTTCGGTTGCTCGGGCGTTGTAACGCACCATGTCAGAAACTCTATGGGATTTGGAAAAGACCAGAACTTCGGCGACTGATCATGTTCGCGCCGGAGGCGGCATGCAACACCAGAATGCGGCTGATTGTTATTTTACTTTGAGCGCTCAGCTACCGCTGGTCGGGATCATCGCTATTCGCAGCTCGCGTGCCCGGGTCAAGATCGCATTTTCGACGCCGACAGCGGTGTTGCTGTCCACAACGACATCGTCCCACTGTTTGGCACCGTTCCGGAGCTGGCGGAATACGGAGACGCGCACTCCATCTGCACGCAGGCGCCGATCTAGGATGTACACTGTGGCCTTGAAGCGCTCGTTTGGTGTTTCTGGCGGACTATACCAATCAGTGATGATTACACCGCCGAACGGATCGGCTGAAGCCAGCGGCATGAAAGCGAGCGTATCCAACGATGCCCGCCACAAGAAGCCGTTAATACCAATCCCTGCGCCGCCCTCGCCTCCGCTATCGCCATCGTTGTTGCCGAACAGATTGATCCCGCCGGGTCCGAATATGCCACCGCTACTAAGTACTTCGCCAGAGGTGGGGCCGCGCGGTCCGGTTGTGTCGGGATACTCACTTTCAATGGGAACCACACCGCAACCGGCGAGCAACCATAGCCCGAAAAGCGAGGCGATCATTCGGCGAACGGTCATCGGGGTCTCACTTAAGCTTCTCATGTAGCCTATTGCCTATCGGCAGTAGGGGATATCGGAATAACAGAACTTAATCCATGATACTAGGCGGCTTCGTCCCGGCTTGGTACTAAAAAAGTAACGATTTCCGTACCTTGTAGGCAAACCGACAGCGTCCGGCACAATGTGTTGCGTTCGCGCCTGTGCTAAGTTGCATAATAACCACACTTACCG
>MDTE01023192.1_pt1 | contig 13702 bp, 12 predicted proteins | sample 811231 | NCBI WGS metagenome assembly MDTE01 (sample SAMN05326651, study PRJNA326480) | marine metagenome | isolation source: seawater | place: Indian Ocean: Red Sea | collected 2010
ACCACTAAAACAATAGAGTTAGGAATTGCCGAGTACTAAAGATCTAAGAGACCGAATTCGTTCGGTCTCTAACACAGCGAAAGTCACGGGCGCTATGCAGATGATTGCGGCGTCGAAAATGAATCGCGCTCAGAACGCAGTCCGTGAAGGTCGCCCTTACGCTGATCGTATACGTGATGTTCTGGGTGATCTTGCTGCTTTGGCGGCGAAGGATGAGGACGCACCTACACTCGATCTTTTGAGAGTTAGACCAGTTACCAAAACACTAGTGGTTCTAGTAACGCCGGATCGTGGTCTTGCTGGTGCACTTGTAGGTAATCTTCAACGTGAAGCTGCTAGGTTTGTGCATGAAACACAAGAAGACGTCCAGATGATTGCAGTGGGTAGGAAGGGTGAACGATTCGTGGCGCGCACTGGGCAAAACCTTCTTGCAAGTTTCTCTGTTCCGGATCGTCCTACTCTCGATGACACGGTTGCGATCGGTCGTATGCTCGTCGAAGAATACAGTACTGAACGTGTGGATAAGGTGGTGCTTATTTATGCCAAATTCATTAACACGGCCGTTCAGGAGATTACGACACGTCAGCTGTTGCCGGTTGAACCACCGGAGCGTGACAAAGATGAAATTGGTAAGTTAGAAGAGCTCGACTATATATATGAGCCTAGTATTTCAGCAGTACTCGAATCGCTGGTACCGCGATACATTGAAACACAGGTTTACCACGGCATTCTCGAGGCATTCGCTAGTGAGCATTCGGCTCGGATGATCGCCATGCAGAACGCGACAGATAATGCGAACGAAATAGTTGAGGGTCTTACTCTTGACTTGAACAAAGCTCGTCAAGAATCGATTACTTCCGAGCTTCTTGACATTGTGGGTGGCGTCGCTGCCCTAGAAGGCTAATGACAAAGAACCGTCCGGGTATGGCGGCAGGGATTTTCAGAAATCAACATAGACCAGGAGTGCCTCAATAATGGCAAAGGGTAGTAAAGGCAAAGTAGTACAGGTAATTGGGACCGTTGTGGACGTTGAGTTCACGGCTGAGGATTTGCCTGAAATATATTCAGCTGTTGAGTTGGAAAATGACGGCCAAAAGCTCGTTCTAGAGGTCGAACAGCATGTAGGTAACAGTTGGGCACGATGTTTGGCATTAGGGGCCACTGAAGGACTTGCACGAGGTGCTGAGTGTGTAGACACCGGTGCACCTGTGTCAGTTCCCGTTGGTGCTAACTCTCTTGGTCGACTTATGAATGTGTTGGGCGATCCGATTGACGATGGTGATGCGGTGCCTGCCGACGCCGAACGATGGCCAATCCACCGCAAGCCACCATCATTTGAAGAGCAGTCAGGTACAACCGAAGTTTTAGAAACTGGTATTAAGGTTATGGATCTTATAACCCCTTTTGCTAAGGGAGGTAAGGTTGGTGCTTATGGCGGTGCTGGAGTTGGTAAGACAGTCATTATCACCGAGCTCATCAGGAATATTGCTCAGGAACACTCTGGTGTGTCTGTATTTGCAGGCGTAGGTGAACGTTCTCGTGAGGGTAACGATCTATGGCATGAGATGATTGACTACGGTGTTATGGATTCAACTGCATTGGTTTTCGGTCAGATGAACGAGCCGCCAGGTACTCGAGCTCGTATTGCTCTAACTGGGCTGACGATGGCTGAGTATTTCCGTGACGAGGAGAAACGAGACGTTCTGTTATTCGTCGATAATATATATCGATACATTTTGGCCGGTATGGAGGTCTCAGCGCTTCTTGGTCGAATGCCATCTGCTGTCGGTTATCAACCTACTCTATCGACTGAAATCGGTGACCTTCAAGAGCGAATCACAACAACCAAAGATGGTTCTATTACCTCGTTTCAGGCTGTTTATGTTCCAGCTGATGACTACACAGACCCTGGTATTGTTACTACCTTCGGCCATCTGGATGCTAACGTGTCACTTGATCGGGCGCTTGCTGCTCAGTTCTTATTCCCAGCGGTGGACCCACTTGCATCTAACTCTCGTATTCTAGAACCGGCTATTGTTGGTGATGATCACTATAACGCGGCTCAGGGCGTTCGATCTGTACTACAAAGGTACAAGGATCTTCAGGACGTTATTGCAATTCTTGGTATCGAAGAACTTTCTGAAGAAGACCAGGTTACGGTTGGGCGAGCTCGTCGCATACAGCGATTCCTGACACAGCCCTTCTTCGTTGGAGAGGTGTTCACTGGTATGCCTGGTCGATACGTTTCCGTCGCTGAAACTGTTCGCGGTTTCCAAGAGATACTCGATGGCAAGCATGACGATTTGCCTGAGCAGGCGTTCTATATGGTTGGAACAATCGATGAGGCTGTTGAAAAAGGTAAACAGATTCAACAGGAAGCATCGGTTGCAAGTTAAGACTTTTATTGAGGTTCTAAAGGTATTTATTTGTTATGGCTAAACTTCAGCTAGCAGTTGTAACCGCAGAAGGCGAGAGTTTTACTGGAGACGTTGATATGGTCGTTGCCCCTGGCGGGCTCGGAGAGTTTACTGTGCTACCCTCGCATGCTCGCATGATTTCGAGTCTAGATCCAGGAATTCTTAGATTTGATCAATCAGGCGAATCTGTTTCATTAGCTTTGAGTGGTGGTTTTCTGGAGGTCTCCGACAATCGCGTGACAGTTCTGGCTGATGCAGCGGAGCGCGACGATGCTATCGATGTTGAACGTGCTGAAGCGGCACTTGTTCGTGCTCAGGAAAGACTTGCTTCGACTGAGGCGGATATTGATCTAGAACGTGCAATGTCAGCTGTAAGGCGAGCGCGTGTTAGGGTCAATTTGGGCCGCCGTCGCCGTGATCGTGTAGTTCAATAGTAAACCTTTTTTAGGGAAATCCCTGAAGTTTTTGGTCTTTGCTGTTTATATTTCTTTTGTGTTTAGTACGTATTTATAAAGTACTGAATTTATAAAGCTACTGGTTTGGTCTGTCTAGCGCATGTAATAGGTCATAGACTGTAATGATAGGACTGGGTCTATGCTTCTTAACACTACGTCATCTGGAACCTTCGGTGAGAGTGGCGCATAGTTTAGTATTGATTTGATTCCTCCTTCGACTAGGGTGTCAATGACGTTTTGTGCGCAGTCGACTGGTACTGCCACTATCCCTATTTTGATATCAAGTTTTTCTACAGAGTTTGTCAGATGAGAAATTGGGTGGACTTTGAGCCCTGATATTGTTTTACCGATTATTTTTTCACTGTTATCGAATGCTGAGTTTATTATGAAACCTTCAGGTGAGAATCCTGGGTAAGACACGACTGCTCTGCCAAGACTTCCCATTCCAACAACAGCTGCGTTCCATGTTCGGTCAAGACCAAGTATGGACCGTAACTTGGTTTCCAACATATCAATGTTGTAACCGCGTCCCTGTTTCCCGAATCGTCCGAAGTATGAGAGATCTTTTCTGATTTGCGCAGGAGTCATTTGTAGATGACTGGCTAACTGTTCAGAAGAAATCACATCTCCGCCCAACATATTGGTGAATTGTGAAAGGGTCCGGACGTATAGAGGTAGGCGTTGGATTACCACTTCCGGAACGTCTGAAATCAATTCGGTCTTGAAGAGATAATTGTTAGTATCTGTCATTAACGAGAGAATTTATATCGTATAAATCAAATTGTTGAATGATGTGCTTTTTATCACAAAGTGTTGTAAATCGCATCATCCATTGACTTGAGAATAAAATGTTGCTTATGCGCTTTATTTACTTGCAGAAATTTAAGGTTAATCTATGAAATCACGCGAGCTTGGTCGCGTTGTAGGGATACTAGGTGCTGCCTTAATTTTTTTTACTGGTTGCATAAGCATCATCTTGGGATTAGTCGACTCATCACCTGAACAGAGCGGTAATGCATTAGTCTCTAGAGGCCTCATCTTAGTTGGCTTATCCTGTGTTGCTGGGTATGGGGCGTCTGTTAGTTTTAATCGCCCGGGTTTAGCATCATTTGTTTTTGTTGGTACTTCAGCTATTGGTTGTATAGTTGCTTTTCGGAGTTTTGCTATTGCCGGATTCGTGCTACTTGTCGCATCGGCCATCACATACTTTAATAGATATAAGTGATGATGGACTTTGTTAATTGGAATCGACGGTTTGATGAGGTAATAAATTACTAATTTCTTAAACAAAAAGACCCAAGTTTATTCAACGAGGGTCTTGGCGGTTACGTTGAGCTGAATTTATGCAGCTGAATTAGTGGCCGCAGGTTTACCGTCAGCCATTGCTCTTCGAGCTGACTCTTGCGAGTCGACGGTGAATGAGCATTGAAGGCATGACAACGTCTTGCTGTTCGGATATACCACAAGTTCGATGTCACCGTGGCACTTCGGGCATGCTTTTAAGTAAAGCACTGTATTTTCCTTTTTCTTCGTCCCCGCCTTAATTAGGTCGGAGCGTTTTTATATAAATTGGCTTCGGTTAGGGTTACGAATCCTGTAATAATTTTCATACCGTGAAACGAGCCGGCGCAGATGTTACTACGAAAAATCGTAAGTATCAAGAGATCAAAGGTGGATTTCGTTAAACATTGGGTATGCACTTGCGATGCGGAGATGCATTACTTACGAAATCGCCAATGAAGTTTACATGATCCGTATCAACTATTACAATACGATTCGTGTTATTTAGCTTCACTTCATGAGGTTTATATGAGGCGTATATTAATAGTTCGGCGTACTAGAGGCGTAACTAGGATTTTATATTGAGTGAGAACGATCGTTTTTCGATTAATTCAAATCAAGCTCCGGAGCCAGGTATTGGTTGGGATCGGTCCGATAATTTGAACCGATTATTGTCTGAACTATTTGAAATTGCTTCATTTGACGACGATAACCGTAACATTCCTGCACTCAGGGAAGATCGTACCCTCGGGCAGATTGGGCGTCGCTCTAAATCTGAAAGGACATCTCAAAGCCGATTCTCAGGTGTGTACGTCATTAGTGTCGCAGCGAGACTGGCTGAAATGCATCCTCAAACACTTAGGAAGTATGACAAAGAAGGTTTGGTGAGTCCCCAAAGATCCGAGGGTAGTCGGAGGCTTTATTCTGATTCTGATGTCGAGCGTTTACGCGTAATTAGAAGGCTTGCGGATGAACTGGGGTTGAACCTGAATGGTGTTAGTTTGGTTTTGGATTTGGTGCGTTCCTTGACAGACATAGTTTCGCTCTTGGAGAACGGCCCCGAGGTATCAGGAACAAGGACCGCAAGAGTCGCAGCGGATGAATTGCGAAAGATACTTTCATACGTCGGTGCATATTAGAAAGCACTAAGGTATTAGTAAGTTTTTGATTAGAGGTTAGTAGAAAAAATTGGCGAAAAAAAAATGCAACGTACCGGACGATGATATTACGGAAAACGGCAAAGTATCGGAATCAGACTTGAAGGAAGACCCTCAACATTCCGAAAATCTTTCCAGTGATCAACTTGAGGAAGCCCTTAGAGAGAAAGAGCAATTCAAGCGTCTGGCTCAACGCGCTCAGGCTGATCTAATTAATTACCGGCGCAGAATCGAAAGCGAACAGGAATCATCACGTCTGCGTAATCAGCAACGTATTGTGTTGAAGTTCGCAAGTGTTATCGATCAGCTTGATGTAGCCCTAAAAGCAGATGGCGCCAGTTCAGTAAATTCTTCGTGGCTTAACGGAGTGGAGGCAATTTACAAGAATTTTTTGAATGCTTTGACATCAGAAGGATTTGAAAGATTTCAATCCGTTGGTGAGGAATTTGATCCTAGAAAACACGAGGCAATAGTTTCAACTGTATCTGAAGATCATGCGCCTAACACTGTGATTAATGAACTGTTCCCAGGGTATATGCACAACAATGAAGTGGTCAGAGCAGCTCAGGTAGAAATAGCTGTATCACCAGATGGAGATGGAGAAAAAAAATGACTCAAAACCTGCTCATTCCGCACATTTGTTTAATTCACTAAATGAATTGATTTGTAGATATTTGTACCGCGAGTTCTGATCTTAGATTTTAGATACAGAAGGAAATAAGGAAAACTAATAAAGCAATGGCAAAGGTTATTGGAATTGATCTAGGCACGACTAATTCAGCTATGGCAGTTATGGAAGCTGGAGAGCCTGAAATCGTTGAGAATGCTGAAGGGCGTAGGACTACCCCCTCCGTAGTAGCGTTCAATGAAAAAACTGATGAGCGATTTGTTGGTGAACTCGCTCGTCGACAGATGATCACAAACCCGGAGAACACCGTTTATTCAGCAAAACGGTTTATTGGTAGACGTTTTGATGATGAGTCAGTAAATCAGGATGTAAAGAACGTTTCCTTTAAACTTGCTGCCTTGGATGGTGGGGACGCTGGGATTGTTTTGAATGGAAAAACAAGTCCACCTGCTGAAATTTCGGCGATGGTTCTACGTAAGCTCAAGGAAGACGCTGAGGCAAAACTTGGAGAGTCTGTCGATCAGGCTGTGATCACGGTTCCAGCCTACTTCAATGACGGCCAAAGAGAAGCTACCAAAATTGCGGGTCAGATTGCCGGGCTGGAAGTTTTGCGAATAATCAATGAGCCGACAGCTGCTTCTCTTGCCTATGGTCTCGACAAAGAAGGTGAGCGGACGATTGCAGTTTACGATCTCGGCGGCGGGACGTTTGACGTTACGATACTAGCTCTAGGTGAGGGTGTGTTCGAGGTTAAGAGTACAAATGGTGACACTCATTTGGGTGGTGATGACTTTGATCTTGCGATTGTCGACTTTCTGGCCGATGAATTTAAGCAGGAAAACCTTATTGATTTACGTGAAGACGTCTCAGCTCATCAGCGACTAAGAGTCGAGGCGGAACGCGCTAAAATTGAGCTTTCTTCTGTTTCTTCCACCGAAATCAATCTTCCTTTTATTTCGGCTGATTCTTCAGGTCCGAAACATCTTCAGAGCACTCTAACGCGAGCCAAGCTTGAAGAGCTGACTTCCGGTCTGGTAGAGCGTACGATTTCTCCGACTAAGGCCGCGCTTAAGGACGGAGGAATTAATTCCGGTGAAATTGATGAGGTAATTTTAGTCGGAGGCATGACTCGAATGCCGGCGGTAATTGACACCGTTACCAGACTTTTCGGTAAGGAGCCAAACCGCAGTATTAACCCTGATGAAGTTGTGGCTGTTGGCGCAGCGATTCAGGCAGGCGTGTTGCAGGGTGATGTAAAAGACGTTCTGTTATTAGATGTGACTCCTTTGACAGTCGGTATCGAAACTTTGGGCGGAGTGCGTACTGCATTGATTGATCGGAATACGACTATTCCGACGTCTAAGACAGAGACATTTACAACTGCCGCGGATAACCAATCGAGTGTGGAAATTCATATTTGTCAGGGCGAGCGTGAAATGGCCGGTGATAATACTTCGATTGGCCGTTTTAACCTTGATGGAATTCTTCCTGCTCCGCGTGGAGTTCCTCAGATAGCCGTTACTTTCGACATTGATGCAGACGGAATTCTTAAAGTGTCAGCCAAAGACACTGGGACTGGTAAAGAACAGCATATTACTATCACCGGACGGTCGGGTATGGATGATGCTGAAGTTGAACGGCTGATTAAGGAAGCTGAAGATAATGCAGAGGCGGATAAAGTGAAACGTGAGTCTGTGGAGACTCGGAATGCAGCTGAAAGTGCCGTGTTTCAAGCAGAAAAAATACTTAATGATGACGGTGAAAAAATCCCTGAAGACATTAAGAGTGATGTTGAGGCGAAAGTTTCTAGTGTTAAAGATTTACTCGCGGATGAAGCGGCTGACACGGCGACAATTGCAACAGCGACTGATGATCTGCAGACTGTTCTTCAGGCAGTTGGGCAAGCTGTTTATGAAGCCAATCAGGCTGCGGGCGCGGATGAAGCGACTGTGGAGGGTGGAGATCAAGCATCAGCAGCGGATGATGCTTCGGAAAGCGATGATGATACGGTCGAAGGTGAATTCCGCGAAGTTTAGGTTGTATAACGCTTGTTGAGTTTCTAAGAACATACTTTTGATTATGAAAGCCCTGCCACTATTGGCGGGGCTTTTTGGTAAACGCGTTATTTGATATTGCGTTGCTTTGAACGCAATTGACACGAATTGGTAGAGTTTGTAGTTATGAACCAGTCTATATTTATAGGGATTGACGTAGGAACTTCATCAATCAAAGTTATTGCAGTTAGTCCAGAAGGTCGATTACTTTCCACTGCTATAAGTTCAATGTCGATGATTGTCAGGAGACCAGGCTGGAGTGAGCAATCACCAGAGGACTGGTGGGAAGGTGTATGTACGGGTATTAAGGCTGTTATTGCTGAAATAGGATCTCCCGAAGTGCTTGGCGTAGGGCTAACAGGGCAGATGCATTCACTTGTAGCGCTTGATGGATTTGATCAGGTTATTAGACCGTCAATATTGTGGAACGATGTCAGATCCAATCGGGAATCGGAATATGTGAGAGAAGTTGTTGGGGATCAAAATCTTCGTAATACAGTTGGTAATCCAGCTCTCGAAGGATTCACTGCCACTAAACTTCTTTGGCTGAAAAATAACGAGCCTGATAATTTCGATCGAATTTCGACTGTTTTACTAGCTAAGGATTATGTTCGGTATCGCCTAACAGGCGAGAAAGTTGTTGAGCCGTCAGACGCTTCGGGCACGCTATTGTTTGATGTGTTTAAGATCCAATGGTCTGAAAAGATTTGCGAACTTCTGCAAATAAACAAAAACGTGCTCCCAAGTATTGTTGAATCAGGTGAGATAGTAGGCGGTATTACACCACAAGCCGCTAAAGAGACTGGTTTGTCTCGTGGGGTTCCTGTGGTTGCTGGAGGTGCTGATAATGCATGTGCGGCAACTGGTGCAGGTGCAACTGCTGCAGGTGATTTATTATTGACAGTTGGCACATCGGGCGCAGTGGTAGCACCGACGTCAACTCCTATTGTAGATACAGACATGCGGATCCATTTAATGCGGCATTGCATCCCCAATACTTGGTACTTGATGGGAGTTATTTTGTCAGCGGGTGCTGCTCTTGAATGGTGGAGAAGAAGTTCAGGTTGTCTAAACTTTGAAGAGCTTGTAGCTGAAGCAATGGGCATGGATCCTGGTGCTGGCGGTGTGACCTTTTTACCGTACTTGACCGGAGAGCGCACACCGCATGCTGACGCTAACGCTAGAGGTGTTTTCTATGGAATGCATAATCAAACTAGTAGAGGGCACATGACTAGGGCTGTTATGGAAGGTGTGGCATTTGCCCTTAGGGAGTCTGTCGATTTAATGGATGAGCTGGACGTTGGATGTGTGGATGCGATTGCGGTAGGCGGCGGTGCTAAGTCTATGGGTTGGCTTCAAATACTAAGTGACGTACTCAATATACCGTTGCGAACGGTAGGGCCTGGAGAAGGGGCCCCTCTTGGTGCAGCTATGTTGGCTGCGAGTGGAGTAGGTTATTTTCAATCACCGAAAATAGCGGGTGAAAATTGGCTCCAGAATGAGTTGAATATTGATCCTGATCATTTGATATGTGAACAGTATGACGTAGCCTATATGCGTTACAAAAAATTGTATTTTGCGCTGCGAGAAACTTTCGTTGATAATTCAGATTGAGCCCAGACATCAGACATTGAATTTTGGAAACACAAATGATCTTATTTGATTAAGCGTTTGGTCGTTGTGTTTCCGAATTTCTTGTAGATATTTATCCTCGGTGAGTGGTGGTGGTATGTCGGCAAACACTTCGATGTTTAGGTTATTAAATTCAGGTGGTACTGATTTTGGTAGTTCTACTTTAATCATTGTTGCGAATGCCATTGTCCATGCTCGTGCTACCGCCGAAAGATCGTAACCGCCTCCTCCCACTGCAACCCATTTCCCAATCTCACTACCCAGAAATCCAAGTTTTTTTACTGCTAGATTAAATCCTTGGGCGGTTAGCGACAGGTGTGTTAATGGGTCTTGAAAATGAGTGTCAATACCTAGTTGGGTGAATAGTACGTCGGGGCTGAACGCTCTAACTAATTGTGGAACCACTTCGTCAAACACCCGGTGCCATTCTTCGTCTTTTGTATACGGAGCTAATGGAACGTTAACTGAATACCCCATGCCATCACCGGTTCCTGTTTCTTCCACGAATCCTGAACCGGGGAAGAGCCATTTTCCGGATTCGTGTATCGAAATAGTTAGCACCTGATCCGAGTCATAATGCCCAACCTGCACTCCATCTCCGTGGTGGCAGTCGATATCTACATATGCGACTTTCAGTCCAGCTTTAACCATTGCTTTCATTGCTATAACTGCATCGTTGAAAATACCGAAACCTGCGGCGCTTCGTGGCATTGCATGGTGGTGAACTCCTCCAGCAGGTGCAAATGCGATATCCGCTCGTCCTGATGTCACTAGTTCACTTGCCGTGAGTGTCGATCCAACGCAAAGAGCCGTCGTTTCGAAAATACCAGAGCGCGCCGGATTGTCCGGTGTACCTAATCCAAACTCCATCATTCTTGGTGCAATTGCGCCGTTTGAAATAGCAGAGACACAAGATACGTATTCGGAGTCGTGACTGGTCTCGATTTCCTGTCGACTTGCTACTCTTGGCTTTAGTTGTGAAACATGCGGTTGATCAAACAGTCGGCATGCTTTGATAAGTTCCTTTGTGTGATGTAGGCGGATCGGACGAAGTGGATGTTCTGTCGAAAGCTCGTATTTGGAAAGTTCGTCTGAGTATACGAATGCCACTTTAGGCTGCTGCCAGTAATTGCTCAATTTATTGATGTTTCTGTTAAAACGACTTATACGTTAGGAATTGCTCTTTGGTGTTCTTCTTTGCGACTTGAATAGCCATATACCAGTCAGAGTAGAAACTACTATTAGTATCATAGCGACTATGTTGTTGGCAGCTAATTTATTTTCAGGCTCGCCTAATGGATTATTCTCATCCATCTTTGGCATTTCTGTGCTAACAGGGGGCGTTGTGGTTCTTTCAAGCATCTCATTGTCTGTGCTTGATGTGTTTATAGATTTATAATCGATCAATGGCACATGAACGTCTTTTTGATCTTCATATTGATCATCATCTCTCGTGTCCGCAGACGGTTTGACTAGGGGGTCCGCCCCGAAAAGCGCGCGCCACTGATTTTCCACATCCAGCATAGGTATGCCGAATGCTGCTTCGAATGCATCGTAGAGTTGGCTGCCTGTATTTATAAGTTGCAGCATCTTCGCGAGATGCGATGGACCGTACTTTTCTACCAGAAATCCGACAAAGGCTCCAGATTGTGGGTAAAAGATTGCAACATCGCGTCTCAGACCGGGGATGGTTTGCATTTTTGATAGTGAAAGTAAATCATCGTTATTGACCATTGCTCGTAATCTGTTGTTTGAAGGTTCTGATGATCCCGATTCAAGAAACCTTGCAATTCCTTCGTCGAGCCAAGACGGGATACCGCGAAAAGCTGATGAAATCGCCTCGTGTGTATATAGATGCGCTAACTCGTGTGTGAACGTCTTAGAGTTCATTTGCCCTTGGACGAAAAGTCGATATTTTGGTTGTGCGAATCCGGCGAAAAAATGTTGATTTGTCGCAGTTTGGCTAACTGTTGGGAATGATGGAGTTGCCTGCTCTACCGTAGGGAATACGATTGCTTTTATTTTTGGCGGATTAGTGACACCTGTAGTTGCCGCTATATTGGGAATCCGTGAGTTGACCTCCTCAATGAGATCGTAAACCTCATTAGAAGATATGCCGTAATAAATAATGCTGTATCCGTTGCCATTAGCGCGTTCCCAATCCTGATCTGGATCTAGATATTCAATTGAGTTTGAGGATGAGATTCTAATAGCGTAATCAGTGAATTCGAATTCAATATTGAACTCTGTTCCAGGAGGATAGTAAGCCCCTGCCCCTGTTGGTATTTCGAAGTTTATTAAAACGTAGTTTTCGCTAAAGTCAAAATCTGATTTAGACGTGTTTTCTGGATAGGCATATGACCAGATTGTCCCATTACCTTCGGGGCGAAAAAGTATTCGAATTGCTTCTTTATCTTCAGCGTTTAGAACAATGTCTCCCAGATCTATTGTTGTTAAAACTGAAATTTTTTCTCCGTAGTCTATTTCGACTTGTTGATCAATTATTTCAGGTAGTTGCGCAGATTGTGCGTTTACTGTTATCAAGTCGTCACTGGAGACCAAAACAATTAACGTAAGTATGAACATCCATAAGGGGTGCATGTGCGGGTGGGAAAAATGGTTAGTGGTAGCTCGTTTCATTACAGATAAAGTTATACATAATTATGTGTTATTCGGTTGTTTCGAGAAAATTAAGACATTGAAGTAATCGATTTATTAGCGTAACCAAAATTGGTTCTACTCAGTTAACCTGAATTTCAATGAATTCATAATATGAAAAATACAGATTATTTAGGTGCGATATATTTGTGCATCTTTAGTTAGGCGAAAGCAGACCATGCGTTATTATCAGTATTTGAAGAGCGGTTCAAAGCATGTCGGTGTCGAAGATGATTTAGAACAGATTACTGATCTGACGGACATTAATTCGCAGATTGAATCAACTATAGATTTAATGAAGGTTGCTGCAATTACGGACTCAGATATCGATTCGGTTGCAACACGAATTCTTGAATCTAGCTCAGTTCCTGAAACGATTTCAACTTCTAAATTCTTCGATTTAGCTAAATCATATAACCAAGCAATTACTTTACTACCACCCGTAGACGCTCCTGAGGTTTGGGCTTTTGGTGTGACTTATATGGATTCAATGCGAGAACGCCAGGCGGAGAGCGGATCCCCTGATGTCTACGCAAAGGTATACGACGCTGATCGTCCTGAAGCTTTTTTCAAAGCTACTCTTGACCGTCTACAGTCTCCGTTTTCAGAAGTTGGCATTAGGGCTGATTCGGGTTGGGATGTCCCCGAGCCTGAGTTGGCTTTTGTGACATATGGCGGAAAAATCGTTGGTTATACCTGTGGTAACGATATGAGCAGTCGAACGATTGAGGGTGAAAATCCTCTCTATTTACCACAGGCAAAGGTTTACGATAAGTCGGCTTCGCTTGGTCCTGCACTAGTGTCTAGAGAGTCAATTGGGGACCCACAACAGTTAAGCGTAACTCTGGTAATCGAACGAGGAGGACGAGAGGCTTTTCGTGGGCAAGCAGACACCTCGGATATGAAGAGAGATTGTGACTATCTGTTCGATTGGTTAGTGCGTCACAATTCTATACCAGACGGCACCTCAGTGATGACGGGTACCGGGACGATCCCTCCTCCTGAATTCTCACTAGCTGAAGGTGACGTTGTGCACATTACAATCGATAAAATAGGGACGCTAACCAACACTGTAGTTGTTGTTTAAAACCAAGAAACATAAATGGTCTGATTTCTTGGTGATCACTACCTTTACGGTGATTGTGATATTTCCGTTGGGCTGTGCTTCAGTTTCTGTCACTTGGGGACCAAAACAGGAATTGCCCCCCACATCGATCCCTCCGACGTTTGTACGAATTGCTGTTACACCAAAGCCAACTGAAACCCCTACCGCTACTTCTGTTCCGACTGTTCCGCCAGCCTCTTTGGATGATGGACCACTGGAATTTCCTCTTTCAGTCGACCCTGAATTGGTAGAAGACAAACCAGAAGATTCGATAATTTTTCAGAGGTGGAGTGAATACCTGACAAACACCAAGAT
>MDTE01202440.1_pt1 | contig 13702 bp, 19 predicted proteins | sample 811231 | NCBI WGS metagenome assembly MDTE01 (sample SAMN05326651, study PRJNA326480) | marine metagenome | isolation source: seawater | place: Indian Ocean: Red Sea | collected 2010
CGAAAAGATGTTTCAATTCCAGCCTGGCAACCCCTTTGCCAAAGCAAAAAAAGAAATGCAGGAAGGTGCGTATAAAAGAATGTCCACTGACGATCAGGAAGATGCTCGTCTGAAGGCGCAGAAGAGGGCCGCTCGACTTTCCAAGAAGATGGCAAAACAAGAAACAGAAACAGACCCAGGCATCAAGGAAGCGGAAGAAAAAGAATACAAAGTTAAAATATCGGGTGGTAAGTATAGGCCTGGTAGCACAGAGACTATGACGGTCAAGGGTAAGAGTCCCGAACACGCAATCGCCCAAGCGAAGAAAGGTCACATGAATCGTGAAAAGGGTGAGTTCTCTATTCACGAGGATACTGTTGCGGAAAAGTTTGAGGAACTTCTGGAGAAGAATGTTCCTACTAATCCGAAACTGTGGTCAAAGTTCAAGGCACAGGCAAAGGCGAAGTTTGATGTATACCCTTCTGCATATGCCAATGGTTGGGCCGCAAAACAATATAAGAAGGCTGGTGGTAGTTGGAGATCGGAGAGTGTAGAATTTGACGAACTCGCTGATCAGTTGGATGAGTACATCACTTCTAAACAGGTCAAGATGGCGAAGGGTATTGCAAATGACCCCCGTCACAAGGGCGGTGACATGACAGGTGCCTCAAAGAAGATGGAAAAGATCAAGAAGGGTCTTTCCAATCACCCAGGCGCCAAGAAGGCACTCCGACTTGCAAACGAGGGTGTATTCGATGACTACTCCGACGAAGAGTTGGATGAGTTGATCGAAATGGAGTACAAGGCCAAGTTTCAGGCAATGCTGAAGAAAACTGGTAAGTCACTTGCCTCCATGTCACCCGAAGAGAAGAAAAAGTTTTTCAATAGTGTAGATGCCGCGCACAAAGCGAAGAACGAAAGTTACACTATGAAGAACACCTACGCCAAGTCTGGTGCGATGGCAAAAGACAAGGCGAGTCACAACACTGGTGGTTTCCGAATCTCTAACAAGGATGCTGCCGCTGCAAAACAACGTCTGATGCAGAAGAAGGGTATCAAAGAAGATGCCGCTTCTGACGCAAAACGCGACTATGACCGCGATGACAAAAAGGGTCTTGCCCCCACAAAAAAGGACAAACCCGCAAAGGTTAGTGACGCATCAAATGCCAAGGAAATTGAACACATTGTACCTCAGTTGAGAAAAGCAATCACTGTTGGTAAAGAGGTTCAGTTTCAAGATGGGAAGACGCACAAGATCAGTAAGGGCCACGCTGCAAAGTTCTTGAATAAGTATATGAACAGCAAACCCGCTCAGAAGTCTGACATGCAATCGTCTGCCCACAAGAGCCACGATCACTTTATGAAACATGTATAAATAACTAAGAATAACGAAAACCTTAAAGGAGAGATAACATGTCAGGTTGGGGAAACAAAGACGATAAAACGTCTGCTGGTACAATTGCTATCACCACTGCTGGTGTAGTAACTGGTACATCAACTAACTTTGACCCAGAACTGCAAGTGGGTGACTACTTGAAAGAGGCTGGTGGTCAAGAGTTTATTTGTACTGCTCGCACCAGTGATACTGCTGCCGAAGTAGTGAAGGCAGATGGTGGGACGATCACAGCAGTAAGTGCTGGTACAAACTTCACGATCAGTGAGAAACCAAAGTATGTTAGTAACTATGCAGATGGTGGAACAATTACTACTACTGATGTATACGGTGTTGACGAAGACGAAATCGCTGCTGCTCGTGGTGATGGTAAAGGTCTTGCACACGCCGGTTGGGTACATGCGAAAACAGTAGCATCTGGTCGTATCGCTGCAATTGATACCGTTGGTGCCGCAGACTCAGATCGTACAGAGGGTACATACATTCTTGATCCAAGTATGTACACTACCGCATCTTCTGGTGACGGCGCACGTTTCAGTATTGCTGTTGCTTCTAATGGTGCTGCAACTGTAACTGTTCTGAACCCAGGCTCTGGATTTGCAGATAACGAAGTAATTACTGTTGCTGATGCTCAACTTGGTGGCGGTGGTGCTGCTAATTTGACTTTCGCAGTCAACGGAATCGAATCTCGCAAACAGTATGAAACTCTGGTTGCCATGAGTGGTACTGAAGCTGCTACAATGGGTGACGCGGAAGATACTGAATTCCCAGATAGTTAATAGGTGTTGACTAATGGCAGACAGTAAACTTTCAGAACTAACGGCGGCTACATCTGTAGACGCCTCTGATACTTTATATGTAGTACAAAGTTCTACGAGTAAGAAGGTAACCGCCGCAAATATTTTTGGGGCGATTGCCACTCCTACCGTGTTCAGCGACAAAGTATCCATCGGTGACCATCAAACGGTCACTTCCGCTGGTGTGTTGTCAAACGACTACAATGTTCATGTCATTACCGACCCCGCTTCTAGTGGGACACTTACCATGACTGCTGGTGTCACTGGCCAAATCAAAATCATCATCATGTCATCCAACGCAAGCGCTGTTACCTTGACGTTGGATGACAGTGATCTTGGTCACGACACCATCACATTTGACAATGCGGGTGATACGGCAACCCTTATCTACGCTGGTAGTAAGTGGTGGTCTATTGGAGGCAGCGCCGCGATATCTAATTAATAATAAGAACACATTATGGTTGATTTGAATGAAGAGAATTATCTTGTTTATGCTTTGAAAAATTACAACAGTCCCGAATGTTCTGGGATGGATGATTTTGAAGAAGACATAAAGAGATTTAAGTATCTCAAGAGATTGTTTAGGAGATACGAGAGAACAGGTGTATTGAATGATAGATTGATTTTAAATCACTTGATCGTTCTCTATAATGTGTTGGACAAAGCTGCTACACCATTGTTGTTCTATAAGATTGATAAACAACATTGGCCCATACTCAAAACGTTCTTGGTTTTTTTGAACCGGATGCCGATTGAGTCTATTATAAGTGGTGGTGTAAGGGGTGATGATATACCACTTGACTATGATATCATAAACAAATTAAGGTCGATCTAATGTCGAGAGTAGTAGATTCACTCATTGCTTACAGGATACTAAGGTTGTTTGCCACACCCGTGGAAAAAACTCCAGCGTATCAAATGGGTATCATCGACAAAGATTACAACAAGATTAAAGAACCTAGCACTAACTCCGAGTTAGATGCTTACACGATGCTAGATAGAATGGCGTTTAAGATCAGGAAAGCCCTGATGCGGTCACCGGATCGTACTGCAAGACGCCTCTTAACATTCGCGGCTGCAATCGCCTTGTTGAGAGAACAGAAAGATTTTGACTCAATGGATGACGATGAATTTGATGTTTTGATCGACATGTATTCTCAAGATGAGAATGTAATAAATGAGGCAGAAACATTGGAGTCCGGCAAGATACCTTTTAGATATTTTATGCTGGATGAAGAGATCGCAAATGCAGCAGGGCCTATGGGCGGCGGTGCAATCGCCGGTATAGGAACTGGGCCACAAGGAGAACCCGGCCGCTATCCTTCACTCATGCCTCTTCAAAGACGTAAAAAGAAGAAGAGGCAGGCAAATGTCAACTGATACTAGAATCGCTGTACTAGAAAACGAGATGGAAAAGATGGATGGATTCTTTTCTAGGCTCGACGTTTCTATAGAAAAAATAGCTGAACTCAATGTCTCCATACGGGAAGTGTTGGCTTCGCATGATACTCGCATCAACTCCACGGAAGAAGAATTAGAGAGTCAGTTTACCATGTTCGACCAAAGATACGAACAATTACATTCCCGTATCTCTACTATTCAGAGAGAACTCTCTGATGAAGTTCAACAAGAAACCAATAAAGTTATGGTTGCGTTGAATGATCTGAGAAAAGAAATTCTAGCACACGCAGAAAAAGAAGAAGAACGTATTCGCCACGTTGAACGCAGACAGTGGATGATTATGGGCGCAGCTGCTGTTGCTGGGTTTATACTAGGAAACACGAGTATCATGCAACTGTTTGGATAATATTTTTTTTTCATTATGATAATACTTGACGATAATCACAAAGTTCGTCGTTTGATTGAGGGTCATTATGAAAATGATGATGTCCTCTTCTGGAACTCCAATGAAGCAGAAATGCGTCCAGACTACGACTACACAACTCTAAAAGCAAAGTCCTTCATCGAAGTCACTGGTAACCTAGATGGTATAAAATTTTCAGACCCGAATCACAGGGCGGTGATTTGGCCTTGGATGTGGTTGCTAGATACCATTCGCACATGTTGGAATCCTGTCAATCCGGATTACACTGATCCTGATAGATATTGGCAAGTATGCAAAGAACCCACCGACTACTACACTTGTATGTTGGGTCAAGATAGACCCCATCGACAATCTGTTTACGATCTACTGGTAGCATATGAAGGCACTGCTGCTCTACCCTATGTTACTTTCGTTGGACAAGGTATTTGTGCTGACGTACAACAAGAAAAAAATCAAGAGATCAACAGAGTAAACTGGACTCCCAGAAATCAGATATTGACACACCAGTTCCCCCCGTGGTATGATAACGTAGTGATTGATTTGGTAGTAGAGACTCATGAGGACATGACTTTCTATACCGAAAAAACTTGGAAACCTTTACTTGGAATGAGACTGCCTTTGATATTTGGTAACGTCCACATGTATGACCAACTCAGTGATTGGGGATTTTACTTTTGCGAAAACATGATAGACTATTCCTTCTCTAAGGAAGATCACCCCTACATTCGGGCGAAAAGGCTGATCGAAGAATTGATGAGAATTAAACGAGAGGTTCCCTTGGATGTTCTTCACAAAGAATCCCTCGGGTCTAGGAAAACAAATCAAAGATTGTGTTTCGATCTATTAGAAGACATAGAAATATATGATGCTCCAGCGATAAACCCTACCGATGTGTCCCTACTCAAACAAGCAAAAGAAATCAAATCAACCCTTGACTTGTGACCGGCCGTGTGGTAGTATGGTTGAATGTTATACGTTGACGTAAAATACCTTAATCTGATCTCTCACCGATTTGAGTTATTCAAAAGAAAGAATGATTACCTCTTCAATGTCAGGTGTCCATTCTGCGGTGACTCACAGAGAAAGAAGAACAAGATGCGGGGATACTTTTTCCGCAAAGACAATGGTATGATCTACAAGTGCCATAACTGTGGTTATGGTTCTTCTTTCGGGAATGTTCTGAAACAACTTGATCCGATTTCATACAAAGAATACTCGCTAGAAAAGTTCACTGATGAACAGAAAAAAGACTGGCAACCGAAGGGGTCAAACTGGACTCCAAACGGTCACAAGTTATTCGATGAAGTCGCTGAACCAGAACAGCCAAAGGTTCGCACTCTTATAGATAATATAATGGATAGAGTTGATACTCTGCCCTACGATCATGAAGTTGTCGAATATGTGTCTGGTAGAGACATTCCCAAAGATGTCTGGAACAGATTATATCATATTGACAACATCAAAAACATTGTACAATTGAACGAAAAATATGCTGCAAGTATTGTCACGGAGGAACCCCGACTAGCAATTCCATTCTTTGACAGAAGTGGTAGACTCACTGCTGTATCATTGAGAGCCATGCGAGGGGAAACTCTTAGATATATTCTGGTCAAAGTTAGAGAAGAAGCCCCCACCGTATTTGGATTGGAACAAGTTTGTGACAAGGATATCGTCACAGTTGTTGAGGGGCCACTTGACTCTCTGTTTTTGAAGAATTGCATTGCTTGTGCTGGTACATCATTCAATAAGATTGATGAACTTGGTTTTGACATAGATAAAGTTCGTATTGTATTTGACAATCAACCAAAGAACAGAGATGTTTGCAAGTTGATGTCAAAATATGTGGATCAAAACTACAATGTCGTTATATGGCCTGAGAACATAACTCAGAAAGATATAAATGATATGGTACAAGATGGTTTGGATGTACAGGAAATTGTGGACAACAACACTTACAGTGGACTGTCTGCTAAATTTAAATTTACCAATTGGAAAAAATGTTAGGAGATAACATGAAAGAATTATGGAATAAGATCAAAGCATGGTGGCTTGGTTTTGACTATAATAAAGATGGCAAAGTCACTGGCCAAGATGTCAAAGATGCTGTTGAAGATGTCGTTGATGATGTCAAAGAAAAAGCTGATGAGATCAAAGCAGAAGTTAAGTCCCGAGCAAAACGTGTGAAGGAAGAACTTGATGATGTCAAGAATGCTGCCGCTGATGTTGTTGATCAGGCCGGTGACATTGTAGACGCTGCAAAGGGCAAACCCCGCCGTGGTCGTAAGAAGGCCGCACCGAAGAAGAAGGCTGCACCCAAGAAAACGACTGCAAAATCTAAAAAGTAACTGAGGAACATTATACAATGAGTAAAGTGAGTTTGATAAGTTTATCAAAGCCGAGTGCAATCACTGGTTGTAACACGGCATCTGATCTAGTGGCATACACCGCTAGGGTTAGCAATCCTGCTAATCAAAATAACTTTGATACCGCTCCAAAGTTGTTGAAGTATTTGATTCGCGAAGATCATTGGTCACCATTTGAAATGGTTCACATGACTATGGAGATTGTGACCACTCGCGATATCGCAAGACAAATACTGAGGCACAGGAGTTTTAGTTTCCAAGAATTTAGTCAACGTTATGCAGTGAGTGAGAACTTTACTACTCGCCAAGCTCGACTGCAAGACCCAAAGAATCGACAGAATTCCATTGAGATTGATCATATGGTTCGCAAAGATGGACTGTCAACACCAGAGGGTAGGTTGTCGGAGAATTGGAGCATGAAACAAACTCAACTTATAGGTAAGGTTGAGGAAATCTACAAGTGGGCTTTGGAGAATGGAATCGCCAAGGAACAGGCTAGGGCTGTGCTACCAGAGGGACTAACTGAGTCTACTCTGTATATGTCAGGTACTTTACGTTCTTGGATACACTATTGCCAATTACGAATGGGGAACGGTACACAAAAAGAACATGCTGACATTGCGGCGCAGTGTTGGGATGTGGTTGGTACTCATTTTCCAGACGTAGTGGAAGCGTTGGAGGTAGAGGATGTATGAATTAACAGAAACAGAACAAGCAGAACTAACTAAAAACGTACACAAGTACCAACAGGATTGGTGGACTCAAGAAGAAGAACGACTTCCAGAAGTAAAAGAGTTAATTAAGTATGCGGGCCCAAAAGCCTTCTTTAAGAAACATGCTTACGCTACTAAGTTTCATTCTATTGACAGCAAGCAGCAGTGGAACAAAAACTTAGAAGAGAAAAAAGAAGCTTTAGAAAAATATGGTTGGTTAAAACCAGAAAACGCAATCACATATGAATTCAACTCAAAAGGATTTAGAGACGAGGAGTTTACTGATTATGATGATTGTTGGGTTGCTATTGGTGAATGTTTTACTTTTGGTACGGGTCTCGACAGAGAACTAACTTGGGCTCACAAACTAGAACAGAAGATGCAAACTAAAATCTGGAATTTGGCTCAGTGTAGTACCGGAACTGATACCGTATTCCGTGGTTTGCTTGCTAATCTTGAAGACTTGAAACCATCTAAGGTTTTGGTTTTAGAGCCTCCCCCAATAGCAAGAGAAGTTTTTGTTGATCATCCCGAACACCCAGGCATGCCCGAGTGGCTTGGTTCGTGGAGACAAGAAGATTGGATGAGGTCTCTGGCAGAAAATAAAGTCGAGAGATATATCACCAGAATGAAAAACTATCATGCTATGGAAAGTTTTGTCAGGTCAAGCGGAGCGGAGTTCCACTTCATACAGTCCGAAGAGAGACACCAAATCGCTCTGGATTCTTGGGATGAAGTAAACACCGGAGAATTTGCAATTGCAAGAGATTTGATGCACCCAGGCTGGCACTTTCAACAAAAAATGTTTGAAAGATGGTTTAAAGAATTAGACAAAGGACAACAATAAATGGCGAAGCAAGAATACATGGGTATTCAAATTGATACCTCTAGGGACGGTCTATTTGATAAACTAGGTCTCCAACGACTGAAAGAAAGTTACATGCGAGAGGATGAGGACACTCCGCAAAAACGATTTGCTTTTGTGAGTTCTACTTTTGGCAGTGATCCAGAACACGCACAACGTCTCTATGACTACTCAAGTAAACACTGGTTGTCCTACTCTACTCCTATCCTATCTTTTGGTAGATCAAAGAAGGGCATGCCCATTTCTTGCTTTCTTAATTACATCAACGATACAGCCGAAGGGCTGGTGGAGAATTTAAGTGAAACTAACTGGCTTAGTATGTTGGGTGGTGGTGTCGGCATTGGTTTTGGGATCAGGTCATCTGATGATAAGTCTACTGGCGTTATGCCTCACCTTAAAACATATGATTCGTCCTGCCTCGCATACCGCCAAGGCCGTACTCGACGGGGTAGTTATGCTACTTATCTTGATATTAGCCATCCAGACGTAATTCATTTTCTTGAGATGCGGAAACCCACGGGTGACCAAAACTGGAGATGTCTCAATTTGCATCATGGTATTAATGTCAGTGACCGATTCATGGAGATCGTGGAACGTTGCATGACAGACCCAGAAGCAGACGATGGGTGGAATCTGATTGACCCCCATAGTGGTGAGGTCAGGGACACGGTGTCTGCTAGGGCTCTGTGGCAAAAGATTCTGGAAATGCGAATGGAGACGGGTGAACCCTATGTCCATTTCATTGATACCAGCAATAGAAACCTGCCGGAATTTCAAAAAGAGTTGGGACTGAAGATTCACCAATCAAATCTGTGTTCAGAGATTATTCTACCAACAGATAAAGAACGGACTGCGGTTTGCTGTTTGTCTTCCGTGAATCTTGAACATTATGACGCATGGTCAAAGGATGCAAATTTCCTAAAAGATGTTGCCGAGATGCTAGATAATGTGTTACAATATTTTATTGACAACGCACCAGCAACCGTGAGTCGAGCAGTATATTCTGCAACACGAGAACGATCTATCGGTATTGGTGCTTTGGGTTTCCATGCCTATCTACAAAAGAAAGGAATCGCATGGGAAAACTTCATGGCAAAGTCTACCAACATCCGAATGTTCAAACTAATAAGGAGTCGATTAGATGAAGCGAACTTGGAACTTGGTAAAGAGCGAGGTGAAGCCCCTGATGCAGAGGGCACAGGGCGAAGATTTAGTCATGTTATGGCTATCGCTCCCAATGCTAGTAGTAGTATTATTATGGGAAACACATCGCCGTCTATTGAACCTTTTAGGGCTAACGCATACCGTCAGGACACACTTAGCGGTGCGTATTTCAACAAAAATAAGTATTTGGACAGTCTTATTAAGGATAAAGTGGAAGAGAACCCGAAGTTGGATTATGAGGAGATTTGGTCGAGTATAATTGCAAACGATGGATCGGTGCAACATCTGACATTCTTGGATGACTATCAAAAAGATGTCTTCAAGACCGCGATGGAAATTGATCAACGGTGGTTGATTGAACACGCCGCCACCCGACAGGAGTATATTGATCAGGCACAATCACTGAATCTATTCTTCCGACCAGACGTTGATATTCGATACCTACACGCGGTTCATTTTTTGGCATGGAAACAAGGACTCAAGACACTATACTACTGCCGGTCAGAGAAACTAGGTAAGGCGGACAGGGTGTCAAAACGAATCGAAAGGGAAGTAATCAAAGAGATTGACTTCCAAGAAATGATTGATGGCGATACCTGTGTAGCATGTGAGGGATAATTGTGTTCTATACTTTAGAAAACATGATCCCGATAAATAAAAGGATCGCCGTTGTTGTATCTGGTGGATGGGACAGTGCTGTACTCTGGTACATGGCCAAGTCTATCTGTCTCGCGAGAAACCAAGTTTGTAATCCCTTCACAGTCCCTAAGTTGGACGGTGCAGAATATTACGCAAACAAAGTATTGGAATGGTCTTGTAGGCGATTAGAAATACCAGTTGTGAAAACAACAATAGTAGGGCAAATTACTTCAGATAACCCCTCAGATTATGTCACCAGTGGTGCATATGAGATATTTGAAAAGGATTATGCCGACTATCTCTTGAATGGTATGAATAAGTATCCCCCTAATCAACGGGACATGTTGCCCGAGGGGTATCCTTTACCCAATGATAGGTGGGAACCAAAACCAGAACACAAGGAGTATGTAGGACATCCATTTGCAGACATGACTAAGGCCGAAACTATACAGTTGGGATTTAGTATTGGGATTGCAGATGAGATTATGCCTATTACACATTCTTGTACAGAGAGAGATAGAGGCCGTTGTGGCGAATGTTGGTGGTGCAAGGAACGAGAATGGGGTTTCGCACAAATAGGAAAAAAGGACACCGGAAATGAATAAGATAACAGCAAGACTGACCGAAGAACGTCACTATTTCAAGCCCTTCAATTATCCGTGGGCTTATGAGGCGTGGTTGAAACACGAACAGTCACATTGGTTGCACACGGAAGTTCCTATGGCAGAGGATGTCAAGGATTGGAAGGATAGGTTGACCAAAGAGGAACAGGCGTTTCTCACAAACATTTTTAGATTTTTTGTACAGGGTGACGTTGATGTTGCCGGTGGTTACATTAATAATTATTTGCCATACTTCCCCCAACCAGAAGTTCGTATGATGCTTGCTGGGTTTGCTGCACGAGAGGCTTTGCACGTTGCTGCTTATGCACATCTAATTGAAACTCTTGGGATGCCGGAATCTACCTACAATGAGTTCTTAGAGTATGAGGCTATGGCAGACAAACATGATTACTTTATGAACCTGTCAGAGTCCAATGGCACGACAGAGAGTGTGGCTACGAACATCGCCGCGTTCAGTGCGTTCACTGAAGGTATGCAGTTGTTCAGTTCGTTTATCATGTTGTTGAACTTCCCCCGCCATGGTAAGATGAAGGGGATGGGACAAATCGTTACATGGTCTATTGTTGATGAGACCATGCACGCCGAGTCAATGATCAAATTGTTCCGTACATATGTGGAAGAGAACCGAGAAATCTGGAACGACGAACTCAAGTCTTCCATCTATACTATTGCTGAGAAGATGGTGGAACTAGAAGAGAAATTTATTGATCTCGCTTTTGCTATGGGGCCGATGGAAGGTCTGACAAAGGAAGAAGTCAAGAAGTATATCCGGTATATCGCTGATCGTAGATTGATCAGTATGGGTATGCGTGGCATCTTCAAGGTGAAGAAAAACCCACTACCTTGGGTTGAGGAAATGATCAATGCGCCAACGCATACTAACTTTTTTGAAAACCGCGCTACTGACTATGCTCGTGGGGCACTTAGTGGTGATTGGGGTGACGTATGGGGTTCTGCTGCGTGATGCCCTTGTTTATTGAGTGTGAAAACTGTGAGTCAACATACCAGTTGAAACACGATATGTCTGAAAGACACTATCAACCAAAGTATTGCACGTTCTGTGGTGAAGAACTTACTGAATACTATGACCCCAATCAACGAGAACTATTTGATGATGAGGATATTGATGATGGGACAGACGATTGGGAAACCGACGAAGTTTGATTATGCCCATATGAGGACAGCAGAGGTTTACGCCGAACTGTCTTCAGCAAAAAGGTTACAAGTTGGATGTATTATAGTAAAAGATAATCGAATCATTTCGATTGGATATAATGGTATGCCCTCTGGCTGGACTAATGAGTGCGAAACTTATGAGTCCAAGGTTAATTTTCCGTTTCACGAGGAAGACTTGGGTGTTTACGGAGAATATAAAACCAAGCCAGAGGTTCTTCACGCGGAGACTAATGCAATCGCAAAGGTTGCTAGGTCAAATGAAAGTGCTGTTGATTCTACCCTCTACTGTACACACGCACCATGCTTAGATTGCGCCAAGTTGATATATCAATCCGGAGTATCAAGGGTATTTTGGAGATATAAGTATAAGTGCGATAGTGGTATAAAATTTCTAAATGACTGCAAAATAGACTGTGTACAAATATGAATAACATTCGTGGATTTATGTTAGATGGCGATTACGCAGCCATCGAAAAAATATGTGAACCCTTCCTAAACAGGAATTACGTTACTGTTTTTGAAGTTGGCACGCTGTATGGTAAAAGTGCAGTTGCCTTTGATGATTGTTTGGCCTCCGTAGCACATAGTGTGACAACACTAGATGTGTGCGAGGGTTGGACTGGCCCGCCTGAGGAACTAATGGACACACTAGAGTTGGGTGATGAATTCCGACAACAAGTGTACGCCAATAGAAGTACCGCCGAAGAACAATTTGACGAAGTGATGTCTAACATAAAAGATAGACCCATAAACTTTCGTGCAGAGAAGTTTGATAAGTGGTATCCTTGTCCATCTAAAGTGCCCAACATAGTATTTTATGATGGGTCACACTCATACCAAGAAACAAAAGATTTTCTTGATTACTGGTATAGTAAATTGTCTAACGGAGATGTCATATCAGTCGATGATTATGGTGTCGGTGAATGGCATGGTGTTAAAGAAGCGGTTGATGAATTTTGTTCGGAACACAAATTGTCCATCGACCATTATGAAAATTCAAAAATTATTTCTATCACTTTACGGGGGATAGGTATGATCTGATGAACGGTTCAAAATTGATGACGCTATGGATGGCGTTTCTGTGGTTAGTATTTTTACCGATAGTACCTTTTATATCCAAATCAAATTGCTGGTACTACTCTATTTGGAGATGGGTTTCTTCTGGATTCAAAGGCAAAATTGTTCCTGTGCAGAGCCGCAGATGGAGAGGATATCACTGTGTCTATGTTGATGAACATGGTATACCGTGGGAATACACCATGAAGAAGTTGCCTAGGTTTATGCCTTGGTGGCAATTTATTTTGTATGATGGTATCGTAAGGAGATATCGTGGCAAAATCGAATAAAATTAATTACAACGCGAAGAGACCCAAGATTAAAACTGTGCCGAAGGAAGAGGCCTGGGAGAGATTATACGGTTCTGGTAACACCATAAATAGTAACTCAATAAGTGAAGAGTTACCAGATGGATATGAGTGGAACGAGAAGAAAACGAAAATCATCCCCAAAGAAACATAGGGTTTATTGTACATACTTTCCCGATGGTAGATATTACATTGGGTACTCATGCAAACCAGAAAGGTTGTATGAAAAATATTATGGAAGTTCAACGATAGTGAAAGAGTATGAGGGTGAATTAACAAAAGAAACAATTGCAGAGTTTGATAAAAAATCATACGCTAAGATGCAAGAATTTCTTTTGCAGTGGCAACAACGAGATGATGATAGGTGTATTAATGATATGCTCAACATCAGACTCAGGAGAAGTCACTTAACAGAGTTTACCCCCGTAGAGTGGAGACCCCGATGAATCACATTTTCATTTTTGGTGGGCCAAGAAATGGTTCTTGGCACTACCAGTTTGTTCGTACCTCACAAGAACCTCTGTTGTATTCTGGTCTCAAAGAAGTAGATTGGAAAAGTGATAACTACAGAAACTTTGATGGTGATGTACACCACGGTACTGTGTTTCGCTCCGGTGCAGATGACATCTATAAAAAACTCATACTGGAAGATCATACTCAACCCGCAAATTTTTTTGAAGCGTGTTGTTTACAGTCACCGGAAACTTTTTTCGATAACGTAAATTATATCGAAGACTCTGGGCATAGATTGTGTGTCAAGGGGTATGAACAGGCAGTCGGTCTTGCAGAGGCAGTTGACCA
>MDTE01101377.1_pt1 | contig 13700 bp, 7 predicted proteins | sample 811231 | NCBI WGS metagenome assembly MDTE01 (sample SAMN05326651, study PRJNA326480) | marine metagenome | isolation source: seawater | place: Indian Ocean: Red Sea | collected 2010
CCACTCTAGTAAAAACTGACGATCAATCCGGATGCTTCCCTGACAGTCGGCCCACCATTGAAGAATGGTTGCTTGGTGCGGTCGGAGAGGGCGGTGTCAGGCTCAAATCGCTACCTGCCGAGTTCTCGGCCTTGATTTTGATAAGCGGGCTCGGTTCTTGATTGATCCAAGCAAGATTATCGATGTCATTGTTTGGTCCTTGTGGGTGATTTAATCCGGCTCTCATTGATGTGAAAGCATGCGCAGGATGATGACAATGCCAACAAATACGTTGACGTAGAACTACGTCAACGGTTCTAGAATCATTAGGAGGGAAAGAGCTGTCGGTCTAAGAACTTGAGCTTCGTTCGAATCTCGATCGTTGGCTTGCTGTTGCTGTAGCCCCAGTGCCATACCGACCCGACCGGTGAATTGAATACGGCAATGCTTTTCCCCGTACCGCCGACGCTTCCTCAGGATGGGGTGGCTTGACAAGTGTGCTTTTCACACAAAGGGTCTTTGATTGTGATCATGCTGCGGGGAAAGCAACCAAGTCGTTTTGACGAGGGGGGGCAAAGATCACTCGTCCTGATTGGATGATTCGCGACTGAAATCTCATTGGGTTGGGGAATCGGGAGCGACCTTTTTCAGAATGAAGCCTAAAGAATACTTCCTGTGTCGAGGGTGGTGATTCAGTCAGTTGCCGAGCCTGAAAAATCGATTGGGTGTTTTCCCGATCATGAATTCAAGAGGTCCGGTCGCCTGAGGGTCAAGGTCCTTCCAGTGATCTTGATTGAGATCATCTTTATACTGAACGGTCCTCCCTTGTCCGCTGGCATCGCAGAAGAGCACAATGCGGTCAGCGAGTGTGACGAGGGTGAGCTTCTGTTTTGAAAGTGTTTCCTTTCGAAACGCGATGACCGATAGCCCTTGAGAGTGGTAGACGGCGTGGAGCAAAATCTCGTTAGCCCGATTCGACAACACCTCCTTTTCAAAGGTTCCCTCCAAATGATGAGTTTCAATTACGGGAATCACCGTTCCATGTGAAGGCAGTTCGTTCGATTGCCAATCGAGAACGAGCCTCCCGGAGACCTTCGTCACCCCCTTAGACGTGAGGGCGACGCGGTTCTCATTTACGATCAATTCCGTGCTGCCAGCGGGATCAAGCGTCAGACCGCCGTCAAAGCGAAGTCCCCCACTAGCTACCTCCAATCTGTTATGGCCGATGAATTCAGTTTTTCCAGACAATGTTCCATGCCCCCTGACAACACTCTGTTCGAATAGAAATCTCGGAGCGTTCAAAGAACCTCCCTCCAGATGGACCTCACCCCCAATACTATTGAAAGTCGATGTGAGGGTAACATTGCTAGTGCCAATACCCAAAGCGCCGCTATTGGTGATACGCCAGTTGAGGGAACATGGATTCATGCCGCTCATGACATTCAAAACGCCTTGGTTTAATAAGGGGGGGCCGTGGAGGATTAAGGGATCGATGGAAGAAACCCTCCCGTTGATGGTCCATTGGCCAGTGGCGCTATTAAACAGTTGAGTCTCCGGATCGAAGAGCCATTCGCCTTCATTCAAAGTGAAATTGCCTCGGTTCTCCAGGCGCCGAGCTTTGAGAAGCCCCGATGGTTCCTCATTATTCGGTGGTTGGACCAGGGCTAGGTCGCCAGCATTGATTACCGAGAGCGAACCTTCAACCCGCGCGCCGGCATTCCAGAGAGACTTTCCACTGAGAGTAAGGATGTCTGATCCCCTGAGTAGTGAGGGTTTGAAAAGATTCAGATTCTGAATCTCCAGCGGGACTCCTGTCTCGAGAGCTAACGCTCCTTCTTGGACAAGGACTTCTCGGCCAAGATTCTTGACTGTTGAATCAATGCCAAACCTCAAGGTAGGACCGGCTAAAACAGTGGATCCCGTCGCTTCGTAAGTTCCTTTGAAATCAATCGTTTTATTTGATCCATCAAACCAAACGGTTCCCTTTGCGATAAGGGATGAATCCTTAGAAGAGTAATACTCCCCGCTGATTCTTATCAGTTGGTCTGGCCGGGTTCGCATTGTTCCATCATTATGCAGGCTTCCCTCCCAGCGGAGGTAGCCGTTTTGAAGGTCGAACAATCCCGAATTGACAAAGGTGGGTTGGATCGTCGTCCAACCACCGGGTAAATCTTTTACCCATCGACCCAAATTCACAAGACTGCAGGGACGTTGGGAGTCGTCCATTCCAAGTGTGCCATGGTTCTTGTCGAGAAACAATGCAGTTGGGTGATTGGTGAAAGTGCTGCCGTGCTTGAGCATTGTGTCGCCTCCACTCCAAGTGACAATGCCGTGATTGTGGAATGGGCGCCCCACCAGTTCTCGAGGTTCGAGGTTGGGGGATGCCTCGCACCACTCGCCGAGTGTTTGATTTTCCAATTGGCCTGGACCTGAGATTGTGGTTCCAGATTCCCAGATGAAATATTCTCCTACCGAGATATCATCTGCTCCTTCGATTTGTGCGTCGCCGGTGATGATTAGAACCTCGGGCTTGACCTGTTCCCCGCTGTAAAACCCAACGTTACTGTTGTCCACGATTAGGCGTTTGCCAATAGCAACTAGGCTTGCCGATGGATTGAAGCGTATGTTTGCAGCCTCAAGGACAGTTGCGTGACCTCCCTTGAACGAGCCTTGAATGTTCGAGAACTTTTTCTCTCCGGTAAATCGAAGGATTCCCTCTGTTGACAGTGCTCCTTTGACTTCGTCAATGTATTCTCCTGCAAAGTGATAGGTAGTCTCGGCGAGTCCATTTATCGAGCCCTCGTTCCTCACCAAGCCATCCCATTTCAGTCGACCTGTTCCCAGGTCAATCCGTCCTTTATTGATCAGATCAGCTTGCACCAGAGTCGTTCCGACATAGGTATCCTTATAGATGTGCCCAAGGTTTTCAATCACCGAACGGGTTTGATTGGTTTCGACGAGCCAGTTGCCATCAAGAGCGATGTCGAGGGTTCCACTAGAGGTATTTAGGAATCGGGCTCCAGTGCCGCCCAAGATATCGCCTGTGGTCCATGTGGCCAAAGACTCATTGATAATCATGAAGTCTCGGAACACTTTGGTGGCGCCATCTATTATGACTTGCTGGTGAGCGATTAGTTGTCCAGCCCCTCCCGTAAAGCCGCCGCCACTCCAGTGAAAATCTTTCCAGACTGTCAGGGAGTCTGAGCCTTGAAGAAAGCCAGATCTGAGGTTCAAGCCCTGAATTTCAACCGCCGTGTTTAGATTGATGTAAGGGGCAGCATCCAGTGCGATCATGACGTTGTAGGTGTCCGTTTTGTTGTTGTTTGGAAATGGAAGAAAGCCAAACGTATTCCAACGGAACGCGTCGGTCCACTGACCGGAGGTCGCGCTAATCCATGCTGCATTGAATACCTCGGAGGATGTGTCCAACGAACCACTAGTGAGGCAGAGGCCAATCATTCCCTTCACGCTCGTCGGCCAGAGGGCCTTGATTGATCGGGGCAGAGACGGAAGAGCCCATCCGTCATGAACAACGGGTTTTTTAGGTTCGGTGATTAATTCATGTTGCATGCGCAATTAAAAGCTCCGAGGATGTCGCTGTCTTGGTGGGCGAATTGCCGAAGGTGCGGATGTATCTTATGTTTTGAAGCAGCGGTGCCGAGGGTGGCGGAAGGGGAGGGATTCGAACCCTCGGTACGGTTACCCGCACGCCTGATTTCGAGTCAGGTACCTTAAACCAACTCAGCCACCCTTCCTTCGGAGTGCCGACCCTTCATCAAAGGGTGATCCGCGTTATTTCAATGAGTCGGTGATCGGTTGGCAAGGATATTGTCGGGAGAGTTCCTTTCGGGTGGCCTGCCTCGACTAGATTCCTTGATGGGATCAGGCTCGTTGGGCAGAGTAGGGCGTGTATCCAAATTTGTTATGAAGGGAAGAAAGTGTGCATTGATTTCCTTGTTGAGCTTGCTTGGCAGTTGGGAGGCCTCCTTCGCCAAGGATGCCAGGGCGTGGGGTGAGTTTGTTGAGCCTGGGTTCCCCTATGTGGCCTCCACAATTGACGGTCGCTCCGTTCAGGGGGGAGATCAGCCCGACAATCTGGTGGTCCGTGGGGTCGTCGTGTTCCTCGGCAACGAGACTTACGCGTGTTACGATACCGACCTGGTTCGATTGGCCTTGGTTTGGAAGGGGGATTTCCTGGCCTACCGGGCCATGGCGCCCCATACCTACTACCATCAGGGGAAGAAGAATCACGGCGGACAGAAGTGGATTTCACGGGTGACGGGACGGTGTTTGACGGAAACGGGTCTCTATCCTGGCGCCCAGTCGGGAGGGTTGCAGTTGACCGATCCGCGACCTCAAGGTCCCGATCCCCGCGAGATCGGTCGGGGCCCCGTCGACTCAAGTCAGGCACGTTGGCTGGGCACCCACGTCCTGGGGGAGCAGGCGGTGGTGAAGTACTCGGTCGGCAGGACCGTGGTGAAAGAGCGACTCCTGAGCTTAAGTGATGAAGGGGAAACGGGGTATGTTCGGCACTTTCAAACGGGCCCCCATCGCGACCCGGTCCAAATCGCTCTCAGCGCCAGAATGGGAAAGGTCTTTCGCTCCCAATCGGACGTTGAGGTTGCTTCCCTGGGGCAGGCGCCCCGGACCCGGTTCGTGATCCTCGGGGAGAGTCGGGCGACCCTCCGAGTGGACCAGAGCGGGGCGGTGGTGCTGGTCCTACCGTCCAGCCGCGCTGCGGCTGACATTCGAGTGGGGGTCCTGCAGGATTCGGCGGTCTCCAGGAGTGATTTGGAATCGTACCTGCGGGCCAACCGTCGATTTCCCCGCTTACTCCATGACGCCCGGCGGCACTGGCGAGACACCGTGTCCACCCGGGGAAGCCTTGGCAAGGGCAATGGGTTTGTCGTGGATGAAGTGACGCTTCCGGAAGGCAATCCGTGGAAGCGGCAAATTCGCGTTGCCGATACGGTGTTCCTTCCCGACAAGACGGCCGCGGTGGTGACCTTTGACGGGGATGTCTGGCTCTTGTCCGGGATCACTCCCTCCCTGGATCAACTTCGCTGGCGACGGGTGGCTTCGGGACTCCATGAACCCCAGAGCATCAATTGGCGAGATGGGAAACTGTTTGTCTACACTCGAAACGGCCTCATCCGACTGAATGATTTGAACGGGGATGGCGAGATCGATTATTACGAGACGTTCAGTAATGACTTCACTCAGACCGCCGAGACCCGTGAGTTTCCCAATGATTCGGTGGTGACGCGGGATGGCGGGTTTCTGTTGGCGAAACCGGGACAACAAGCGGCGCACCAGGGCCGGCACAATGGCAGCATCCTGCGGGTCTCGCCTGACGGAAAGACCGTCAGGGAGCTGGCTCATGGATTTCGCCAGCCCTACCTGGGATATCGTGCTGCTGATGATTTCATTACCGCGAGCGACCAACAGGGGCACTGGGTGCCCACGACGCCGATCCATTGGGTCCGAGAGGGGCATCATTTCGGGCATCGGCCGAGTTCTGAGGTCCTACCGCCTTCGCGGTCCCCCACGCCGCCGCTTTGTTGGATTCCTCACCGGGTTGTCCAGAGTGCCACGTCTCAGGTGTGGGTCGAGAGTGAAAAAATGGGGCCTCTCAATGGCCGGTTGTTGTGCCTCGACTATTATCGGGCCAATACCATGCTGGTTCACTTCGATCAGCAAGCGGAGCCTGTTCAAGCCGCCGTGAGTGGATTAAATCTCGATGTCGATCTCCCTGTTCTCAAGGGGGAGGTGAATCCCCACGATGGATGGCTGTATCTGACGGGCTTTCAGATTTGGGGATCGCACACGACGCCCTGGAGTGGGATTCGACGCATTCGGTATGTGGGCGATGAGGTTGACTTTCCCACCCGGGTCCGAACCGTGCGGGAGGGAGTGATCCTGGGCTTCGAGCATCCGCTGGACCAGGATGAGGCGCTTCGGTTGGCCAATTATCATGTGGGCCGGTGGAACTATCGCCGGACCAAGAATTACGGATCCGGTCATTATCGACTCGACGGAAAACCGGGAAGCGAGGTGGTGGGAATCTCCGGGGTGGTGCTCTCGGCGGACCGAAAAGCCTTGATGATGGTGATTCCCGACATGCAGCCGGTGATGCAAATGGAAGTGGTGTATCGTCTGAGAACCGTTGAAGGGCAGGCCCTGGAGGGATCCGCCTATGCGACCGTTCACGAGTTGCAGTCGGTCGATCTGGCCGAGATGGGGTTTTCCGTCTCCGAGGTTGCGGGGGCGCTCGAGTCTCCCGTTCACAACCAGTCGGCCTTGGAAGAGGGTGGTGAGGGAGGCGCCGTTAGCGGAAAGGTTTTGTATGAAACGATGGGATGTATGGCGTGTCACTCCCTGGACGGCTCCACCGTCGGACGGTCGGGGCCGAGCCTGAAAGGCGTGTTCGGTTCGCTGAGGGAGTTTCAGAAAGGGGCCCCGCGACGAGCGGACAGGCCTTACCTCCGCGATGCCATCCTCAATCCTCCCAAGAATATTCTCAAGGCCTATGCCACTTCCGACATCGGCATGCCTTCCTATTCGGGGATTCTCAACGAGCGGCAAGTCGACGCCTTGATTGAGTTCATCGCCTCGCTCGCGGAGTGAGAGTCCCACGGCCTAGCGTGAACCAACCATGTTCCTAAGGGGGGGCAACGTTCTGCGGACGGTGTTAGTCGATGGCGTGGGATCTCGCTGGGCCCCGGCATTTGCGCTTGACCTGCATGCGCTGGCGCTATTTCGAATTGGTCTCGGGTTTCTGCTGGTTTGGGATCTCGGAACGCGGCTCGTCGATTTTGAGACCCACTACACGGAATCGGGAATCCTCCCCTTGGAGGCGACGGTCGGCTATTCCGATGCGCCGGCCTTACTCCCGTTGCATAAATTCAGCCCTAGCGGATGGTGGCAGCGAGGGCTTTTCGTGGGAGCTCTGGTCGCCAGCGCCGGGATGCTGCTTGGGATTCGTGCTCGAAGTTGTTGTTTCATCGGATGGCTCTTGTTGGCGGCGGTTCATGCCAGGAATCCGCTGGTGTTGTACGGGGCGGATCAATTGCTGATCGTCGTCTTGTTCTGGGGCATGTTTCTTCCGCTGGGCGCCCGGTGGGGCGTCGATGCATGGCGGGCTGGACGGCGGGGAGCGGGGCGAGTCATGACCGCGGCTGGCATCGGGCTGGTCTGGCAGGTTTCGGTGGTCTACTTCTTCAGCTTTCTCAGCAAGACGGGACCCAGTTGGGGCCAGGGAGAGGCATTGGAGATGGTGTTGAGGTTGGAATACTATACGTCCGATTGGGGGCGGTGGTTACTGGGACGCCCCGGATGGCTTCCTCTCTTGACGAGGGCGACCTTGTGGATCGAATCGGTGGCGCCCCTGATGCTGTTGGTGCCCCATCGCGGCGTTCGATGGGGCGCGCTGGCCCTGCTGGGGGGGCTTCAGGTGGGGTTTGCGATTTTTCTCGAGGTAGGGCTGTTTCCCTATATTTCGATCCTCGCTCTGCTTCCCCTTCTGCCACGAGTGATCCAGTGCAGAAAGAATCCTGTTCGGGGTGAAGTGCGGTTGAATCGAGCTGGAGAATGGGGGGCTGGGTTGAGTGCGATCGCCATGGTGCTTTGGAATATCGGTGTGAGTCAGGTTCAATTCGAAAAAAACCGATTGAAATCGATGCTTCCGTCCCCGTTGGTGTGGGGGCTGGAGCGCTTTCATTTGGATCAAAGCTGGTCGATGTTCTCGCCCGATCCCCCATCGGACACGTCTTTGTTGATGATCAAGGGGACGCTCGGCACGGGCGAGGAGATCAACGTGCTGCGTCCGGGGGAACCGATTTCCTGGCGGCGCCCCAACCGTCCGGCTGCCAGTTTAGGAGGGGATCGTTGGCGGGCTTATCTGCTGAACCTCAGACAACGAGGCCTCACCTGGCGACCCGTATGTCAGTTTTGGATGGAACGTTGGGGTCGTGAGTTTCCTGAGGCCGCGGCCATTGAGCAAGTGGAGGTTTTCTCCTTTCAGATTGCGGGGCCATCGGGCAGACCCAGAGAGCTCGTTCGCGTGTTTCACGAGAGGGCTCAACCATGATGATCAAAACCGATAATAAAAGATGAGAATGGAAGATCTCTTGGGGGTTAATATTCATCCGTCTGCGTTGATGGATGGGTGGAGGGACCGGTTCCTGGACGCGATCTCCAAGGGCTTTGTGCCGCCCATCTTTCTGTATCAGGGGCCTCGGTCGGCAAGCTTGTGGGAACGTCTTCATGTCCAGTATGCATCCGCCTCGCAGGATCGGACGGCTGAGGCTCTCTATCGAAGATTGTTCGAATGGTTGGAAACGGTTTTGGGTTCGGGGTCGGTGGAATTGGTCTCGCTGGGGTGCGGATTGGCCGAGAAGGAGGGGCAGTGGTTCGAGGTTTCGGGAGAGCGACGGATCGAGGTGCAGCTTCTCGATGGGAGCTTCGAACTGGTGGCTGAGGCAAAACGTCGACGGGTTCACCCGGGGTTCCATGGCGAGGTTGGGGCAACGGTGGCCGATCTCACGTCGCCGAGCCTTTGGCGGGATCTTGCTCGTTACCGGGCCGGGTGCCCGGTGATCTACACGCTCTTTGGAATGCTTCCGACGCTCGCGCCCGAGTTCCTGATCCCCCGGATCGGGCCACTCTTGAGGGAGAGAGATTGGCTGCTCCTGGACGCCAATCTGATCCCGGACTCCCCGGAGTACGATGGAACGGTGCCGCCGAGAATCGTTTCCCAGTACGACAACCCCGAAACCAGGGAGTGGCTGCTGGCCTCATTGGCCGAGTTGGGAATCTATTCCAACGCCGGATCCCTCGCGTTTCATGCCCAGGGAAGCCTTCACCGGAGCGAGGTGCCCCGGATTGTGGCCTCGTTTGCGTTCAACCAAACCGTGACCGTCGGTCTGTTCGGGAAATCGATTGGGTTTTCCAAGGAACGCTCATTGCGAGTCTTCCGTTCGAACCGATACTCCGTTCCCCTGCTGACGATGATGTTGGAACAGCAGGGGATTCGTGTGGTTCATGTTCTCACCTCGGAGACGGGAGAGGATGGCCTCCTGGTCTGCCGTTCGTCTCCTACCGCATCCCTACCGGGCGGAGGATGAGCTCGTGAAGCACTGAAGGGTGTCGATGACCGCTTTGACTCTTGGAATTTCGTGGGTGCGGAGCAGGTGCGTTTTGCCAAGGGCGGCCAATACCGCGAAGAACGATTCGGCCGTTCGCACCTCTTCGCCGAAGAATTCGAAGGCGTGGGGAAGTGCGTGGCAGATGGGCTTGCCGAGTGAGTTCAGTCGGAACGACTGGACAAAGGTCTCCATTTGATAGCGCACCCGAGCGTTTCCATCGGACAAGTTTTTGTAATAGAATCCGAGTCCCGGATCGAGAATCACTTTTTCCAGGCCCCGCTGAGTGGCCCGATTGATCTCCTTCTTAAAATACTCGTGGAAGGCGCGGTAAGGATCGCCTGAGAACGTCAGAGACTCGACCTCTCGAACATGGGGGCCCTGGACGTAGGAGACGATCACCGCCGCGTTGGCCTCGGCCGCGAGTTGGTAGATCCGCTCACATTCCGAGGTGCCGGTCATATTGATGACCTGGGCCCCCTCTTGGAGGACCGCCGCCGCCACGGTGGCTGAATAGGTTTCGACCGAGAGGGTCAGTCCCTCGCCGATGAGGGGGGCCACGATGGAGCGGAGCATTTTGATTTGGTCCTCCGGCGATACCCGTTCGGCGTGACCCAAGGTGGATTCACCCCCGATGTCGATCACGTCGGCCCCCTGGGTGTGCAGAAGCTTGGCCCTCTGGATGGCCGCCTCGGGGCTCAAACAGACACTTTCCCGATACCAGGATTGAGGGGAGAGGTTGACCACCCCCATGAGTCGGGGTCCGGCACCGATCCTCAGCCCTTCCGAGCCAATCGACAGGGGGGAAATCTCCTTGTCAAACTCCTCTTGGTGTCGTTGCCAGAGGGCGGCAAGCCACTCGAGATCAAGCATGGTGCAATCGCTTCTGATCGACGCTTCGGAATCTTAACCCTGAAATCCCAATCAAAAAAACAACTACCAATCGTGGGCGGAGGGTTTCACTCCACGAACGTAGGTGCCGAATCCATACATGGTCGGTTGGTAGGCGCCGACGTAGGAAACCTTGGCGCGGTCGGGGATCTGATCCTCCATGTCCAGACACCAGTAGGAGGCATTGACCAGGAGTCGTCGCAGGTCCTCGCTGAGCAGGTCCACCGAGGCCCCCATGGTGGTGCAGAAGATCCGGTTGGTCTTGCCAGACGCTCCCTGGTAGAAGCGCGTCCAGGCGATCGGCATGAGGGAAGTCTCGAGTTTGATGGGATCGTCGGGTTTCATGCCGGTCAGGGTCGCACCGTGAAGAAGGATATCGTCGGTGGGTTTCAGATTGCGGACCCCATAGACATCCGAGGTCCCAAACACATCAACTACCCCCTTCAGAATCGGATGGTTGCGATGTTCGCCGTTAATCAACCCACGAGTGGCTTCCCGTTTGTGGTGACCGTGATGATTGATCCAGGTTTCGCCCAAAACCTGTTGCCCGAAGCCCCCCTTCCATTCCTCGGAACGGAAATCGTATCGCTGATAGGGACTGGTTTTGTTTCGCTTCATGTTGAAGGCATGCGTTGCCGTCCGGAGACCAATGATCGGTTTGCCGGAATCCAGGTAGGCTTGAAAGACCTTCATTTGATCGTCGTTGGGTTCGCGGAAACGATAGAAGACCACCAGCAGGTCGGCGGTCGAGATCCGTTCAAATCCAGGCAGGTTGGTCTGGTTGTCGGGGTCAATGTCTCCTGTTTCGGGGTCCACGGCGAACAAGACCGTGCACTTGAACCCATGATGTTTTGCCAGAATCTTACCCATCATCGGCATTCCCTCCTCTGATCGGTATTCCTCGTCTCCGGTCAGAAAGACAATATGCTTCCCGTGACCAGGGCCGGCACCGCCTTCGTAAACGACCCAGTCCTTGGCCTGAGTGGTCATCATGCCGAGGAAAAACGGGGTGAGGAGGAGGGACTTGAGCATTGCGTGGATGGCGTTCATTCTCATGGGGTTGTAATGGTTGTTGGCGGAATTATGGATGAAGGCGTTCCAAAAAATCAATAAGCGAGCGCCATTGGTTCGAGATGATCCCGCATCGGGACAATCGTTGCTCAATGGGGGAGGGCCGCTTCCATAATCCGTTCCTCGGTGGCTTCGGCCCTGTTGAATTCGCCGGTTTTCTTCCCTTCGCACATCACCAGGATCCGGTCTGAAATCGCCAGGACCTCGGGTAGTTCGGAGGAGACCATCACGACGGCAAGCCCGGTTTGAGTGAGCTCATCGATCAAGCGATAGATCTCTTTCTTGGCATTGATGTCGATCCCACGGGTGGGTTCGTCGAGGAGGAGCACCTTCGGGTCGGTAGAAAGCCACTTAGCCAGGACGACTTTTTGCTGGTTGCCCCCACTGAGATTTCGAATGACTTGTTGCAGCGAGGGGGTCTTGATGGTGAGGCGTTGAACGAACCGGTCGACGAGCGCGGTCTCCTTGGACGGGCGAATGAGACCCCCACGTTCACATTGGCCGATCGCCGAGAGGCTGGCGTTTTCGGCAACCGTCATCTTAAGTACGAGTCCTTGCCCCTTGCGATCCTCGGGAGCCAGGGCGATGCCAGCACGGATGGCATCACGAGGGGAGCGAATGGTAAGTGGGTTTCCGCCCAAGGTGATGGCCCCCTCCGTGAGGTGTGGATGGAGTCCAAAGATCGTTTCGAGCAATTCGGTTCGGCCGGCTCCCATGAGTCCGAAAATTCCCAATACTTCCCCTTGATGGACGTGAAAATCGAATCGGTCGACCAGACGGACAGAGGGCGCTTCCGTTGAGCGGAGAGTGAGCCCTTCAACCTGGAGAAGGGCTTCGGTTCCTTGCGAAGGGGTTTTGGGATACAGTTCGGAGAGGTCTCGCCCCACCATCATTTGAATCATGGTGCTTCGATCAAGCGAGGCCATGGGGCGACTGCCGACCCACTTGCCATCACGGAACACGGTCACGTCGTCGGCGATTTCGAAGAGCTCCTCGAGTTTATGGGTGATGTAGATCATTCCGGTTCCGGCCGTCTTAAGGCGTTTGATCAGGCGGAAGAGGGTGGCGATTTCCTGCTCGGTAATCGCCGAAGTTGGTTCATCCATGATCATCACCCGCGCCTTCAAGGAGAGGGCTTTGGCAATTTCCACGATTTGCTGCTGTCCGACCCTCAAGCGCCGGACGGGAATCTCGGGGTCAATCTCACACTCGAGTTCGGTCAGGAGTTGGGCGGCCTCCCGGTTGATGCGGTTGTAGTCGATCATGCCTAGCCGATTGAGGGGTTCCCGTCCGAGAAAAATATTTTCTGCAACACTCAACTGGGGGATCAGATTTAACTCCTGAAAGATAATGGCGATTCCGGCGGTTTGTGCCTCGCGAGTGCTGTGAAATTGAACCGGGCGTCCCAAGTATCGGATCGTGCCGCGATCCGGGCGGAAGACCCCGGCGAGGATATTCATCAGGGTTGATTTGCCGGCCCCGTTTTCCCCCAACAGGGCGGTCAGCTTCCCAGCATGAACCTTGAGGCTGACCTGGTCCAGGGCTTGAACTCCGGGAAACCCTTTGCTGATGCCCTCGGCCTCAAGAAGCAGGTCCGAGGGGACGGGGGCTGAATCTTCCTGGGGGGGCGTCACTGGAGAAGGACTTTAGACCGGAGTTCCCGGGGGAACAAGGGGAATGCCCTCTCGCTGGAGATGGGGCATCGTTCCGAGGTTCTTTGAGTTGTCCCCGGTTCGAAAAGCCTCTATGGTCCGGGGCCAATCCCCTGGGATAATGTCGAAGCCTGTGTGGTCGGGGCCTCGATGAACCATGGGGATCGAATCATAGAAGAACCGAGTTATGTTTGGACATCCTCCGGGTCTCAGGACCCTCTTTTTCACCGAACTCTGGGAGCGTCTCAGCTACTATGGCATGCGGGCGATCTTGGTGCTCTTTTTGGTGGCCGCGGTTGAGACGGGGGGGTTCGGAATGACGGAAAAAACCGCGGGGGCGATTTATGGCCTTTATACGGCGATGGTCTACCTGTGCGCCTTGCCCGGGGGGTGGATAGCCGATCGCATATTGGGGTTGCGGCGATCGGTCTTCCTCGGAGGCGCCATCATCGCCGCGGGGCATTTTTCGATGGCGGTGCCCACCCAGGCCACCTTCTATTTGGGGTTGATTCTCATTGTCATCGGGACGGGTTTGTTGAAGCCCAACATCAGCGCCCTGGTTGGTGAACTTTACCCGGAAGGAGGCGGGCGTCGCGATGCGGGCTTTTCAATCTATTATATGGGGATCAACCTCGGGGCCTTCCTCGGGCCGCTGATTTGCGGCTATCTGGGACAGAAGGTGAATTGGCACCTCGGGTTCAGTGCCGCAGGAATTGGAATGGTGTTGGGGCTCATTCAGTATCGCCTGGGCTACGGAAACCTGGGGGACATTGGATTACCGCATGCCGATCCCGCGGCCCGGAAAGCCTCGGTTCGTGTTTTGGGGATGGCCATCGCCGGGATTGTTGTGGTGGCGGGACTGATGACTGCCCTGCATCTGAGCGCGATCTTCCCCGTGACAGTCGGCGGCGTGGCGGGGGGCTTGGGCGTCTTCATTGCTCTGGTCGCCGTGGCTTATTTCGCC
>MDTE01043098.1_pt1 | contig 13697 bp, 8 predicted proteins | sample 811231 | NCBI WGS metagenome assembly MDTE01 (sample SAMN05326651, study PRJNA326480) | marine metagenome | isolation source: seawater | place: Indian Ocean: Red Sea | collected 2010
GTACAGATACATCTTGATCTCGTCATCACCCAGGAAGAATTCGTCCACATAAGCACCGTCGGAGTAGGCGGACACCATATAGCCGAGATCATCGGCGTCTACACCGAGCTCGGCGGCCCGCTCCCAATCAGGTCGAATTTCTATCATGGGTTGATTCATGGACAGACTGGAGGGCTGCAAACGGACCTGCGGGTTGTCGAAAATCTCCCTAGCACTCTCGTAGGCAACATTGCCAACCTCGAACAAACGCTCCAGCGAGCCCGCGCTAATGTCGAGATTGATGCTTCGCGATCCTCCGCGATTGCCTTGAAAGATCGAGCCCCGCGAGACAAACGATCGCACACCTGGAAATGCCTTCATGCGCTGACTCACGGTCGATATCAAGTCATCCACCTGGGTCCGATCGGTGGCCTCCGGAATGAAGGTTATGTACTGCGCACCGGCGTAACCCACGGCAAAGTTCAGCGCTGGAATATCGCTTTCGCCACCGGCGAACAAGGCCGGATTGGCCCCGACCTGTTCGACAAACGGCGGATCAAACTTCCGATAGATGTCATGCATGGTCTCGACGTTGTAGCCGGGTGGCGCATACATGTTGGCAAATAGTTTCTGCTCTTCACCTTCGGGCAGATATTCAGCCTTTGGGGTCAGTCGATCGATGATCATCCACGAGACCCCGAGCACCACCACTATCAACGCCAGGCGACGACCGGCGCCACGCAGAAGCCAGCCAAGATAGCCCATACACACTATTGAAAAACCACGTCCCAGCGCAGCGAGCAGATTGTAACGGCCTGCGGATTCTGCCGACGGATTCAAGAATCGACTGCACGCGGCCGGAATCACGGTCACCGCGACCAACATCGATACCAGTATCGAGGCCGAGATGGCGACAGCTATGTCCGAGTAGAGTTGCCCCGCTTCCACCTCTATGAGCACAACCGGCAAGAACACAAACACCGTGGTCAGTGTGGACGCAAGCACCGCCGTCCAGACCTCGGACACGCCGTCGAGCGCCGCCTGCCGTCTGGACTTCCCCATACCCATGTGCCGATAAATACTCTCCAGAACCACAATGCTGTTGTCGAGAGTCATGCCGATCGCGAAAGCGACGCCGGCCAGAGAGATCACGTTGATGGTTCTGCCAGCCAGCAACAATCCGAGGAATGCCGCAATAGTGCACACCGGGATGCCGACTGCACCGACAAGCGTCGCCGAAGTGGAGCGCAGGAACACCAGCAGAACCATGACCGCCAGAACGCCACCGATGATCAGATTTCGCCGCACGACCAGCACCGCATCCTTGACGTACTGGACATCTTCGCTGGTGAGCTCCATCTCGATGCCCTGGTGCGCCAGCAAACCATCATTGAGTTCGACGACCTCAGCCATGACACCATCCATGAGCTCGACCACATTGGCGCCCACTTGACGACGGACGCCGATGGTAATGTTCGGTCGGCCGTTAGCGTAGGAGTAGTAGCGCACCTCAAGGCTGTCGAGACTGGCGCGGCCGACGTCTCGTAACCGCACCAGCGTGCCGTCACGCCTGGCAATCACCAACTGCTCGATTTCTTCGACGCTTTCGAAGCGACCGACGGTGCGCAGTAGGTAACGTCGTTTTCCGCTGTCCACATCACCACCCGACACATCGCGGTTTCGTGAACGCACTGCTTGGCGGACATCGGCCAGCGTGATCTGACGCTCGGCGAGCCGGCTCGGATCCACTTCTATCTTCACCTGGCGTTGCGCACCACCCCAGATTGACACCGCCGAGACGCCATCAACACGCTCGAGTCTCGGACCAACCCGCTCGTCGAGAAAATCTCTCATCAACAACATGTTCACATTGCGCGGATTGCCTTCGAGAGGCATGACGCGAAAAAACATGAACGGTGAATTCGAAAACGAATTGGCGCTGATACTTGGCTCGACCACGTTCTCCGGATAGCCCGACACCCGCGACAAAGCATTACTGACCCGAACCAGCGCCTGATTGATATCAGTGCCGTGAGCGAACTCGAGGGTCACCCGTGCCGACCCCGTGCTGGCCCGCGAAGTCATCCTCTCCAATCCCGGAACACGCGCCAGGAAACGCTCCTGCTCGATGAGGATTTCCTTCTCGATGTCCTGCGGTGTCGCGCCCTGCCAGGTGGTCCGGACAGAAACTACACGCGCATCCAGGTCCGGAATCATTTGCACCGGAACTCTAAACACGGCAATTGAACCGAACAGACAGACGATCGCCATGACGACAGAAATAATGACCGGCTTCTGAATGGCGAACCGAAACATTATGACGGCGGGCTCATGACTTCCATGACCTCGACCGACTGCCCTTCCGACAATCCCTCGTTACCCCGCACCACCACATGCGCACCGCGACTGAGCTTGCCTGTGCGCACCTCCACCCAGCCGCGCAGACTTCGGCCCGACTCAATCACCACCTGCGAGACCACCGCGACACCATCATCTTCGCCGATGAGCCACACATGCTCGCGGCCGTCCGCGTTTCGGATAACGGCATCCTTCGGCAACAGCATCGCCCCAGTGCTGTGATTGACCCGCATGGTCACCCGCGCCGACATACCAGGAGCGATAAGTCTGTCAGCATTGTCGATCTGCACGTGGACCGGAAAAGTTCGCGAGGCGTCCGCACCGCTCGGAATCCTGGTGGTCACCCGGCCGACATAGGTAAACCCCGGCAGAGCGTCAAAAGTCACTTCGACCCGTGTGTTTCCACTGACCGCACTGTAGAAAGTCTGCGGCACCGGCACCACCACCTTGACGCGATCGATCTCTATCAGTCTCACCAGCTGCGTACTGGTGGTCACCCACGCGCCGAGTTCGACTGGCTTCTCGACCACTACCCCCGGAAACGGCGCTTTGACCGTATGACGTACGAGCAATACCTGCTCTCTGTCGAGTTCTGCCTGCAACCGGCGCACACCGGCGGCGAACAGAGCCACTTCCGACTCGGAGCGCGCCATTTCGGTGTCGGCGATGTGCTTTTTCTCGACCAGCCCCGCAATCTCGTCTCGCTGCCGAATGGCCTCCCGATGTCGGACTCGAGCCTCCTCAAGCTCGGCACGCACACGCTCGATTTCAATCTGGGCGAGCGTTGGATCGAGTTCCAGAATGACATCGTCAGTGCCGACTTCGCGTCCCTCCTCGACCTCAATGGACGCCACAAACCCTTCTACCCGAGCCGACAAATAGGCCTCGCGCACCGGTGTCACGGTCGCGGTCAACGGAATCTCATCGAACAGATCGGTCACCAGCACGCTGGATACCGACACGGGTACCCGTCGCTCGCTGCCTTGTGCGGCCACTGTCCCGGCCATCAGCAGACCCATACCAGCGAGTAACAGCGTTCCTAGCAGTTTTGAAATCATGTCGCAGTCGTTTTTGTCCCAGGTGACAGACCTTGTCTGGTTTGGCGCAGATCTCCGTGTGCGCACACAAGCTCTAATTTTAAAGCCTGTTCATATTTCATACAGGCCCTAATGTCCCGTCCATCACGCATCAGCAGCTTTGATAGAATGCCCTCGATAGCACCCGAAGTTCAGTCGAGAACCCCACACCCATGTCCACCTTGGTTACCTTGCGCGATCTGAGCTATCACACCGGCTCGAAGACTTTGTTTGACAACATCAGCTTCTCGCTCCGCGCCAACGAACGCGTCGGCTTGATTGGCCACAATGGCTCGGGTAAATCCACCTTGTTCCGTCTCATCAACGGTCGGGAATCTTTCGAGCAGGGGGAGCTTGCACTGCGCCGTGATCTCCGACTCGCAACTGTCGAGCAATTTCTTCCCGAGGAGCTGCTCGACAACAGCGTGCTGGAGGCGGCTCTGGCACCGTATGAAGCCAGTGACCGGTCGGCACGCAGCTATGAGGCCGAACGTCGTCTCGAAGGACTCGGCTTCACCGGAGACGAGTTTGGCTTTGTGGTTCGTGATCTCTCAGGAGGACAACAGAATCGCTTGATGCTCGCACGAGCGCTGGCCAATGAGCCAGAGCTCATTCTGTTCGATGAGCCGACCAACCACCTCGACCTGGCATCATTGACTGCACTCGAGGTCTTCTTGTCCCGCGAACTCGACGCGGCTTTCATCATGGTGTCGCATGACCGCACGATTCTCGATGCAGTCACCGAGCACACGCTGATTCTCCGAGACCAGCGGCTCTACCGCTTTGACTTGCCCTGTACCGAGGCGCGCGAAGCGCTGGCTCATCAAGACGAGGCCGAGCGACGGACGAGGAAATCTGAGGAAAGCAAAATTCGTTCCCTGGAAGCGAGCGCCAAGCGACTGGCGACCTGGGGCAAGAACTTTGACAACGAGAAATTCTCGCGGCGTGCGAAAAACATGAGCAAACGCCTCGACCGTCTCAGAGCCGACGTTACGTTTGTCTCCAAGGGTTCCGGACTGAATCTGGAGATAGAGACCGAGGGAATTCGCTCCAGGCGGATGTTGAGTGTCGATCAGCTGTCGATCTATCCAATGGTCGAGCACGCAGGCCGATCGCCGTTGTTCTCGTTCGATCAGCTGGTTGTCCGGCCCGGTGAGCGCATCGCTCTGCTCGGGGCCAACGGCGCCGGCAAGACAACGCTGATCAAACATCTGGTGGCACGTCATCGAGCGCATGCTCATGCTGAGCAAGCCATCAATTTCAGTCCGCAGACCACACTCGGCTATTACGATCAGGAACTCGAGGAGCTCGACCTGACCCGGACCATCCTCGATTATCTGATCGGCTGTTTGGACGCTGCGGCGGTAACCATCAGGAATGCTCTGGTACAGGCCGGCTTTGCGTATGCCGACCACGGGCGTTCGTTGGTCTCGCTCAGCGGTGGCGAGCGAGCCCGGGTTCTGTTCGTGAAGCTGCGGCTCGAGGCTGCAAATTTGCTGATTCTCGATGAGCCGACCAATCACGTCGATATCGAAGGGCGCGAGCAGCTCGAAGAACAGCTGCTCGGCTCGGGGGCGACGCTTCTCATCACATCTCATGACCGCCGCTTCATCGATCGGATCGCCAATCGCTTCCTGTTGATCGAAAATCAACGACTCGTCGAGACGAAAGCCCCTGACGCGTTCTATGATTCGTTGTTCACGGGGAGTGGGACGAAGAACCGCGCCCAAGAGCACAAGCCATCAGCAGCGGTAAACGCGGATGCGGGCGCCGATCAGATGTTGGAACGATTGGTGGCACTCGAGCAATTGCTCGCAGACGATCTGGCGCGAAAACCCAAGCATCAGAAGCCGAAACTTCAAGACACATGGCGATACGAAATTACAAAGCTGAACGAGGCGCTCGAGGAGCAGTGATTCTAAACCATACCGCGTACACGACGTCCGGGTTAACCTACGTCTACCGATGAACACAAAGCCCAACAAAACCGAGGACAGTAGCGATGAGTGAAGCAGTCAAGACCCGACGTGATGGCAAAGTCTTGGAGATCACCCTCGACCGGCCGCCAGTCAACGCTATTGATGCGGCAACTTCAATGGCGTTGTATGAAGCATTCCACACACTGCAGACAGACGATGACCTGCTCATCGGCATCGTCACCGGTGCCGGGGACAGGATCTTCTCGGCGGGCTGGGACCTCAAGGCGGTCGCCGCGGCAGACTCCGCTGCCGAGGTCGAGACCACCGAGTCCCCTGGCGGATTCGCCGGCATCACGGAGTACTGGGACCTTTACAAACCGGTCATCAGCGCCATCAATGGCGCTGCTATCGGTGGCGGCTTCGAGCTCGCGATGTCGGCCGATATCATGCTCGCCGCGGAGCACGCTGAATTCTGGCTGCCGGAGATGGAGCGCGGGTTTCTCGCCAGTGCAGGGGCTATCCAGAGATTGCCACGGAAGATTCCATACAATGTCGCCATGGACTTGTTTTTGACCGGCCGGCATATGGACGCAGCAGAGGCGAAGCACTGGGGTCTGATTGCCGAAGTGCTGCCGGCCGATTCGCTCATGGACCGCGCCCGGGAACTCGCACAACAACTGTCCGAAGGCGCGCCGCTCGCACTGCAAGGTCTGAAAGCCATCATGCCGGCCCTCATGCAGCTGCCGCTCGACGAGGCCATGCAGCGCACCAAGCTCGGCAACAGCGGTGTAGAGATGTATGAGCGCATGATGAATTCTGATGATTACATTGAGGGACCGCGTGCCTTTGTCGAGAAACGCAAACCCAACTGGAAGGGACGCTGAGCGTCATGGCGGTAACACGCAAGACATTGACTCGCCTGGTCGAGACTTTGCCGAGCGAGTACTACTACGATCCGGATCACTACGAGCGTGAGCTCGACGCATTTTGGTATCGACATTGGATCTGTGTTGGTTCCAGCGCAGCCGTGGCGGCGCCACGGAGCTTCCGTGTCGTCGAGCTGGGCGACCAGTCAATCGTGATCACCCGCGACGAGGCATCTCAACTGCACGCTTTTCACAACACCTGTCGCCATCGTGGCTCGATACTTTGCGAACACGTCAGCGGGCAGTTCAACGGTGGTCGTATCGTATGTCCCTACCATGCCTGGACGTACACACTCGAAGGCGAACTCGAGCGAACACCGCGCCGGCTACCGTCGGATGACTTCGATTTTGCCAACTTCCCGCTCTATCGGGTTGGCGTGAGTGAGTGGGCTGGATTCCTATTCATCAATCTGGACGAGCAACATACGGCGAGCGCCCAGCAGGCGCTCGGCAATGTACCGGCGCTGTTCGAGAACTGGAAACTCGACGACACCACCGTTGGCCATCACATGCATGTCGATCTCGACTGCAACTGGAAGGTGTTTTGGGAGAACTTCGACGAGTGTTATCACTGCCCTGGTGTACATCCAGAGCTCTGCCAGGTGATACCGCTATACGGCAATGGCTGGGTCAGCGTCACCGACAACCCTGACTGGCAACCCGACGAACAGACCAGTGCCAATCCGGAACCGAGACTCGCACCTGACGCCCGAACCTGGTCCATGGATGGCGGCAGCGTTGCACCGGAGTTCGAACACTTGACCGAGCAGCAGCGCCGCGCTGGCCACACTTACGGCGTCAGTCCGCCGAGTTGTTTCATGGTGGCCCATGTCGACTATGCGCGCATGGTGTATCTACTACCTCTGGGGCCGGAGAAAACCCGTCTCGACGTGACCTGGTTGTTGAATCCGCTCACGGCGGCGGACCCGAACGCTCGCATCGAGGACATCATCGCACTCGGCAAGCTGGTGGTCGAGCAGGACGGGCGTGCCTGCGAGCTCAATCAGCGCGGCTTACGCAGCCGACGCTTTGGAAGCGGGGTGCTGGTGCCGCAGGAGTACCACATCGCCGACTTTCATGACTGGATTCGCGCCGGACTGAAACTCGACTGATGGATCGAACCATCACAGTTTGAAAGCCACAATGTCGCTTTCAAACGGGGGCGCGAAGCTACGCCCATCGGCGTTGAAAATGGTCATGGTGCGGTCAAAAGCCTGCTCTGATCAACATTGGGCAATGGTGAAACCGCATGGCACACACTCGGGTTTGTCGGTGACCACACTTGGGCCATTCCATTCTCCACAACCCTCTACATCGCCCGAGGTATATGAAAAAAACAACGCCTGTCCAAACCAGACGAGAATTCTGCACCGTAATCCGTAAATTGTAACTGCCTTCACAATTTCAATGTCGGCCGTCCGCCGTGCCAGCTTGAGTTGTCTGCACGGCCGATATCGCTCTCCACACTGTTTCCGGTGTAGCCGGGACCGCCAAAAACGTGACGCCGACCGGCGCCAACGCATCGACGAGTGCATTTATGACGGCTGCTGGCGCCGCAATCGTACCTGCCTCACCGCAGCCTTTCGCACCGAGCACGTTAGACTTGCAAGGGGTCGAATTGAATTGAACCTCAAACGCCGGCAGGTCGTCCGCGCGTGGCAAGCAGTAGTCCATGAACGAACCGCTCAAAAGCTGGCCGGTCGCGGCTTCGAACACACAATGCTCGAGCAACGCCTGCCCAATCCCCTGTGCGGTGCCACCGTGAACCTGACCTTCCACGATCAACGGATTGATGAGGGTGCCAAAGTCATCGACGATCGAATAGCCGACCAGACGCACTAGTCCAGTATCGGGGTCGACCTCGACCTCACAGACATGCACCCCGTTCGGGTAGCTTGCCGGGCACGGCATACCCACGCCATGCTCCCACAGTCCCGGAGTGAGGCCGGGAGGCAGCCGCGCGGCCTGATAGGCTCTGGCGGCCACTTGGGCGAAACCGAGTCCCCGATCGGTGCCCTGGATGATGAATCGGCCGTCGGCAAAGCTGACGTCTACAGCCGCCGCCTCCAGCATATGTGCCGCAATCTGGGACATTTTTTCCTCGACCAGCTCGGTCGCGTGTAGCACTGCCGCGCCGCCCATGACCAGAGATCTCGAGCCACCGGTACCGTGACCTTGCACAAGGGCTTCCGAATCTCCCTGCTCGACCCGAATCTGCTCGACGCGCAAGCCCAGCCGCTCCGCGACGATTTGCGCATAGGTGGTTTCGTGGCCCTGTCCATTGGATTGAGTCCCGATGCGAACAACCACATCGCCGTTCGCCAGCACATGCAATGAGGCATGCTCTTCCTCATAGCCGGCCGTGTTCTCGAAGTACGCCGAGCATCCAATACCTCGAAGCTTGCCCTCGGTCTCGCTTGCAGCTCGGCGCTGTTCGAACTCTTCGACGCGAGAAAGACGCATGACCTGCTCCAAATTCGACTCGAAGTCACCGGAATCGAACTCGAAGCCGAGCGCGGTGCGGTAGGGCATTGCAGAGGTTTTGACCAGGTTTCTGCGCCGCAGCTCCCAGGGTGACAGCCCAAGCTCTCGGGCCGCATGATCCATTGCGCGCTCCAAGGCAAAGTTACACTCCGGCTTGCCCGCGCCGCGATAAGCATCGATAGGCACAGTATTGGTGAACACGCATTTCACCTCGATGTGCAGCGTCGGAATATCGTACAGACCGGTCAGCATGCCGGTTCCAGCCAGCGTTGGTATGTAAGAGCCATACGTCGACAGCACTGCCCCGAGATTAGCCTCGCCGGCCATACGAAGCGCGAGGATACGGGCCTCGGAATCGAACGCCAGCTCCAGCCGTGCACGATGGTCGCGGGCATGAGTGTCAGCCAGGAAGGCCTCGCTTCTCGACGCCACCCACTTTACTGCTCTTCCGGTCTGTCGTGCCGCCCAGAGCACAGCCGGATACTCAGGATAGACGAAAATCTTTGGCCCGAACCCGCCTCCTACGTCAGGCGTCAAAACGCGGAGCTGTTGCGCAGGAATATGCAGCACATGCTCGGCGATCAATTGTTGAAGCTTGTGAACCCCCTGACTCGACACTCTCAGGGTGTACCGTTCGCTGCCGGGCTCGTATTCACCAATCGCACCGCGGGTCTCCATGGGACTGGCAATAACCCGGTTGGTACCGAGCTCGATGCTCGAAACATGGGTGGCCGCCGCAAATGCCCACTGGGTAGCATGCTCATCGCCGGTCGCCCAGTCGAGACAAAGATTGTCGGTGGCATCGACGTGAACCGCCGGCGCACCAGGCGCCAGTGCGGAATCGAGCTGCGCGACACAATTTCGCTCCTCGTACTGGACAAACACGGCTTCCGCCGCATCCAGTGCGCAAACCAGAGTGTCCGCGACAACCATGGCGAGCGGCTGACCGACATAGCTGACCTCGGCATCCGCCAGTACCGGATACTCCGGCAGCGCCTGCCGCGTCCCGTCACGGTTCTTCAGCCTGCCGATGGTCGGCAGCGACCCGAGTCCGTCCGCTTTCAGTTCGGCGGCGGTATAAACACCGAGCACGCCGGCCATTTCGAGTGCGGCAGTGCAATCAATCCCATCGATCGCCGCGTTTGAGTGGGTCGAGCGCACGAACACCGCGTATGCCGGATGCGCCAGAGGAATATCATCCACATATTGTCCAAGCCCGCGCAGAAAACGGGCATCCTCGGTTCGTGGCACAGCGCTCGAGAACTTCAATGTGGTCGTCACTATGCTGTCACTTGCCCCCGGCGGCCTTGCTGCGACATCCTATATTAGCCACCGTGGCCCGACCAGCGCCCACCGGCGGCTGACAACCAGGACACACATCCATCAGACAACAAGGTATAGCCATGTCGACGCAGAAAACCATTGCATTCTTTCCCGAAGGAGCTTTCGGACCGGCCCTCAATTCGGTCGGTATCGCGCAAGCCTGCACGGCGCTTGGGCACCGTTGCGTGTTTCTTCGGGATCCGGGATTTGCCGGGGTGTTCGAGGGCTACGGCTTCGAAGAGTTCGAGGTCAACCTGTCCGAGCCCATGGAGCCAGAAGCCATGGCCAAATACTGGTCGGACTTCATCAACGGCCACATACCCAACTTCAACAGGACGCCGCTCGAGCAGATTGATAACTATGTCCGCGAGTGCTGGGAGGCCATCGTCGACACCAGCAAGTGGGCCGAGAAAGATCTTCCCCGGGTCCTGGGCGAGATCAAACCGGATCTGATCTGCGTCGACAATGTGGTGCTTTTTCCGGCTACCAAGCGTTATGGAGTGCCGTGGGTGCGCATCATCTCCTGTAGCGAGAACGAGATCCCGGACCCCAATATCCCGCCGCATCTGTCCGGATGCGAAGAAAACGATCAAGCAGGCTTTGCGGTCTATCAGAATCGCTTCAACGAGGTCATCAAACCCATTCACGAAGACTTCAATGAGTTTCTGCATAGCTGTGGCGAGACCCCCTACCCTATCGGCGAGTTCTTCGAATCCTCACCCCACATGAATCTTTTGCTCTACCCAGAGCCGGTCAAATATCAACGTCAGACCGCACTTGATCCGGCTCGGTTCCAATACCTGGAAGGTTGTGTTCGCAAAGAAGCGGACTACGAGGTTCCGCAGTTCAATCGCAACAACGATGCACCGCTGATTTATCTCAGCTTTGGGTCTTTGGGTTCGGGAGATATTGACCTGCTGAAACGAATGATGACCACTCTCGGCAAACTACCCTATAGGGTGCTCGCCAACGTGGGTGACTACGAGGCCGAGTACGCAGACTTCGACCTGCCAGGCAATGTGGTGACAGCATCATGGTACCCGCAACCATCCGTCATTCCCCTGGTCGATGCAGTCATTCACCATGGTGGTAACAACAGCTTCACCGAGTGCCTGTACTTTGGCAAGCCCGCGCTCATCATGCCGTATGTGTGGGACGGTCACGACAATGCGACCCGCGTGCAGGAGACGGGACACGGGCTGAAAATGCACCGAGCCAATTGGACCGATGATGAGTTTGCCGGTGCGTTGAACACCCTGATGAACGACGCGGCCATGCACGCGAAGCTCGCCGAAACCAGCGCACACATGCAGTCGCACGACGGCACCACCAAGGCCGCGTCGTTGCTGAATCAACTCATCAGCTAAGCGCCTAGACAGGTGCTGCCTCAAGCAGCACCTCAATGTTGTTCAGTGCGTCCTCACCAGACACTGCTGGCGGGGTGCCGTTGCGAACCGCATCAACAAAATCCTGAATCTCACCGGCATAGGGATTCACAGGCGTATAGTCGAACACCTCGCCGTTTACCCGAAGCTCTCCATCACCGAGTGTGCTGAGCACCCCATCGCCGATGATGTGCGCATGCTCGGCATAGAGCTCGAAACGGCTGGGCGCATCAATCAGCACCGAGGAGGTAATCTCGGCCGTCGAGCCATCGGCGAATCGCATTGCCACCACTGCCGTCTCGTCATGTGGCCCTCCAAACAGCGCTCTACTGGTCAGTGCACTGACCTGCTCCACCGCACCACCCTGCTCGCCTAGAAACCACAACACCTGATCCAGACTGTGAGTGCCGACACCGCCTAAGCTCCACCAGCGACCCACATCCGCCGCGGCACGCCAGTTGGAGTCGTCAGTGACGTGAAAAGTCCACTGCGCTCTCATGTGATTGACTCTACCGAATTCCCCCGATCGCACCCGCGCATTCAAGGCCTTGAGACCTGCGTGATGACGCAGATGATAGGCAACCGCCAGCGTGACACCCGCGTTCTCGCAACTGGCCACCGCCGCCTTGGCGCTCTCCAGGTCGGTCGCCATGGGCTTCTCGACCAGCACATGTTTGCCGCGCTCGGCACACGCCCGAATCTGCTCGGCATGCAACTTGTCGGGGGTCGCAATGAGCACACCATCCAACGACTCATCGGCAAGCATGACATTCAGAGAGTCAAAAGCGGGTTGCTCAGCACGTGCACCGTGTCGCTCGGCAAACTCACCAGCGCGGCCGAGGTCACGGCTCATCACACTCCAAAGCTCGACATCGTCGAGTTCGGCGATTGCCGGTGCCAGACGTGAATTTGCAATCCCACCGGGTCCTACTAGTCCGAGTTTGAAAGTCACATTTTCTTCCTTGATTTGGTTGCTACCGGCTCAATGTTCAAAGCGGGTGGGCGCGAATGCCGCAGTGTCCATATTCAGAGGCTGCTTGAGCACCATGCCGGCAATCAAACGTCCCGTTTGGGGCGAGCCGATCATCCCCGTGTGAGCATGACCGAATGCGAGATGAACATTATCTTGACGTGGAGCGGGCCCTACCACCGGCAGACCATCTGGCAGACTGGGCCTGCGCCCCATCCAGCGACTCACATTGCTAGTGTCCAAATTCGGGAACATTCGCTTGGCCTGACGCAGAATGTTGTCAGCGCGCGCGTAGTTCGGCTCCGCATCTACAGTGGCGAGTTCGACAGTGCCAGCAAACCTCACCCCCATTTCCATTGGCGTCGCCACGAACATGCCGTCCGACTCCATGATGGTGCGCTGCAGACCGATACCGGCATCTGCAAGCGTGACATGATAGCCACGCTCTGCCTCGAGCGGCACGCGGGTGCCCAACATCTCGCACAATCGCGCCGACCAGGCACCGGCGGCAATAACAATTTCATCCGGCTTCAGAGTCTGCGCCGTGGTGCGCACCGCACTCACCCGGCGACCCTCAATGTCGAAACCGACGACCTCGTCTTCGATGATTTGACCACCGTTGGACGCCAACAGCTCGGCATAAGACTTCACCAGCCGCGACGGATTCGCAGTATAACCCTGGTCGAGAATTCGTAACGCTTTCACATACCGGTCGGAAATCTGTGGCTCGAGTTCACGGATTGCCACGCCCTCGATCACTTCCGTCTTGGCCTCTGCGTGCTCGTTTCGCATCAGATGTTGGTAGTGCGAGGCATCGAAAGCCTGTTCAGAACTGTACACATGCATGAAATCACAATCGTGAATCAGTCCGTCGGAGCCGGCTTCGTGCGCCAGCGCACGATGGATATCCAAGGCCGGTCGATGCAGCGCCGCCAATGCCGGCACCGAAGTCTTGAGCTTGGTCTCGTTGCCCGCTTTGATGAACTGCCACAACCAAGGAGTGAGTGTACGCAGGTAACGCCAGCGAATGGTCAAGGGTCCGTCGCTGCGCAGCAGCCAGCCTGGAACCTTGGGCAGCAATCCCGGCGTTGCGATGGGCACACAGGAACTCCAGGAGAGCGAGCCGGCGTTACCGAAAGAACATGCCTCCCCGGGCGGCAAACGGTCGATGACCGTGACCTTACAACCTTGCTTTTGCAGAAACAGCGCACAGCACATACCCACCACGCCGGCACCAATCACCACAGTATCAGTCATTGTCAATCGCTCCTCGTCAC
>MDTE01098713.1_pt1 | contig 13697 bp, 9 predicted proteins | sample 811231 | NCBI WGS metagenome assembly MDTE01 (sample SAMN05326651, study PRJNA326480) | marine metagenome | isolation source: seawater | place: Indian Ocean: Red Sea | collected 2010
CCGGTCATGTACTCGCAACCGTGGTCGCCCACCGCCTCAATCACCGCATGGACCCCACTGTTGCGCACACAGAAGCGCTCGCCGGCCATGCCGCGGATATAGGCCTCGCCACCAGTGGCGCCGTAAAACGCCACATTGCCGACGATGATATTATCTTCGGGAGCGAAAGTCGAGCCCTTGGGAGGATAGAGGATGACCTTGCCACCCGACAAACCCTTGGCGAAATAATCGTTGGCATCGCCCTCCAGTTCAAGGGTCAGGCCCGGGGGCACGAAGGCACCGAAACTCTGTCCGGCCGCTCCTTGAAAGTGCAGGCGGATAGTATCGGCGGGCAAACCGTCCGGGCCAAATTGCCGAGTGATTTCACTTCCCAGAATGGTGCCCACCACGCGGTTGGTATTGCGGATGGGCAGGGTGGCACGGACTTTTTCGCCCCTTTTCAAAGCTGGCTCGCACAGATCCAGCAACACCTGGTTGTCGAGCGCGTTTTCGAGGCCGTGATCCTGGGGGATCTGGCAATAGCGGCCAACTTCCGGGCCGACCTCGGGCTGGTAGAGAATCTTGGAGAAATCGAGCCCTCTGGCCTTCCAGTGCTCCACTGCCTTGCGGGACTCGAGGCGATCGGTGCGCCCCACCATCTCGGCGACGGTGCGAAAACCTAACTGCGCCATAATCTCGCGCATGTCCTGAGCGATAAAGCGCAAAAAATTGACCACATGAGCTGGATCGCCGCTAAATTTCTTGCGCAGCTCCGGGTTTTGCGTCGCCACGCCCACCGGGCAGGTATCCAGGTGGCAGACCCGCATCATAATGCAGCCCAGAGCCACCAGGGCGGTAGTGGCAAAGCCGAATTCCTCGGCCCCCAGCAAAGTGGCAATGACCACGTCGCGGCCGGTCTTGAGCTGGCCGTCGGTTTCCACCACGATGCGGCTGCGCAGGTTGTTGAGCACCAGAGTCTGGTGCGTATAGGCCAGGCCCAGTTCCCAGGGCAGGCCAGCGTGTTTGATACTGGTCTGCGGCGACGCCCCGGTGCCGCCGTCGTGGCCGCTGATGAGGACCACATCGGCGTGCCCCTTGGCCACCCCGGCAGCGATGGTGCCCACGCCCACCTCGGAGACCAGTTTGACATTGATGCGGGCATGGTGATTGGAGTTCTTCAAATCGTGGATCAACTGGGCCAGATCCTCAATGGAGTAGATATCGTGATGCGGCGGCGGCGATATCAGCCCTACGCCGGGCGTCGAGTAGCGCACCTTGGCGATCCAGGGATAGACCTTGCGTCCAGGCAATTCGCCGCCCTCGCCCGGCTTGGCGCCCTGGGCCATCTTGATCTGCAGTTCGCGCGCGTTGATCAGGTAATTGCTGGTGACCCCGAAGCGTCCGGAGGCCACTTGCTTGATGGCACTGTTGCGCGAATCTCCGTTGGGATCGGGGATGTAGCGCGCCGGGTCCTCACCGCCTTCGCCGGTATTGCTGCGCCCACCGATCCGGTTCATGGCTATGGCCAGATACTCGTGGGCTTCCTTGCTGATCGAACCGTAGGACATGGCCCCGCTCTTGAAGCGCCGGGTTATGGCCTCCACCGACTCGACCTCATCCAGGGGGATGGCCGCGTCGGCGAATTTGAACTCCAATTGGCTGCGCAAAGTGGCCATCTTTGCGGACTGATCATTGACCAGATCGGCGTACTCTTTGTAGAGCTCGAAGTTATTGGTGCGCGCAGCCTGTTGCAGCTTGTGCACCGTCTGGGGACTGAAGAGGTGGGTTTCGCTATTCTGGCGCCACTGGTACTGCCCGCCGGCATCCAGGGTGCGGCCATTACTTGGATTTTTGGGGAAGGCGCGCTCGTGTTGCCGCAGCGCTTCCCGGGCGATTTGGTCCAGGCCAATGCCCTCGATGCGCGAATCGGTCCAGGTGAAATACTTGTCGATGACACTTTGATTGAGCCCCACGGCCTCGAAAATCTGAGCGCCGCAGTAGGACTGGACGGTGGAGATACCCATCTTGGCCATCACCTTGACCACGCCCTTGACCACGGCTTTGTTGTAGCCGGATACGGCCTGTTCGTAGGACAACTCCGGCAACATGCCTTCGCGAATCATGTCATCGAGGCTTTCGTAGACCATGTAGGGATTGACGGCCTGGACCCCGTAGCCCAGCAGCAGGCAAAAATGATGAACCTCGCGCGGTTCGCCGGATTCGAGCACCAGCCCCACCCGGGTGCGGCTGCCGGCACGGATCAGATGGTGGTGCAGGCCCGCCACCGCCAGCAGCGCCGGAATGGGCGCGCGCGCCCGATCCATTTCCCGGTCTGATAGAATCAGGATATTGACGCCTTCCTCTATGGCTTGATCGGCGGCGGCAAACAACTCTTCCAGCGCCCCCTCCAACCCGGCCTCGGCGGCGGCCACCGGAAACAGAATCGGCAGTGTCGCGGTTTTGAAACCGCGCTGGTCCACCTGCCGCAAGGTCGCCATTTCCTCGTTTTTGAGCACCGGGGTGTGAAGCCGAATCTGGCGACAACTCGCCGCCTCCGGCTCGAGCAGATTGCGCTCCGCGCCGAGCATGAGCTCCGTGGAGGTGATGAGTTCTTCGCGAATCGGGTCGATGGGCGGATTGGTGACCTGGGCAAAGAGCTGTTTAAAGTAGCTGTAGAGCAACTGCGGCTGGTCGGAAAGCACCGCCAGAGCCGCGTCATTGCCCATCGAACCAATGGGTTGGATCGCATCCCTGGCCATGGGGCCGACATTGACCCGCAGATCTTCGAAGGTGTAGCCGAAAACTTGCTGGCGCTGCAGCATTTCCTCATGGCCCAGCAGCGTCCTCTCGTAGGGCGCTGTGGGCAGATCCTCAAAGTCCACCAGATTCTGGTCCAACCACTCGCGGTAGGGGTGCTCGGCCGCCATCTCGCTTTTGAGTTCTTCGTCGCTGATAATGCGCCCCTGCTCGGTATCGACCAGAAACATGCGCCCGGGCTGCAAACGGCCCTTGTGGACGACGTGCTCGGGCTCCACATCCAGGACCCCGACTTCGGATCCCATGATGACCATATCGTCCTTGGTAACGTAATAACGCGAGGGGCGCAGACCGTTGCGGTCCAGCACCGCACCGACCTTAACTCCGTCGGTAAAAGCAATGGAGGCAGGGCCATCCCACGGTTCCATCAGGCAGCTATGGTACTCGTAAAACGCTTTTTTGTCGTCGCTCATGCTCTCGTGTTTTTCCCACGGCTCCGGTATCATCATCATGGCTGCGTGCGCCACCGAACGGCCGGACAGAGCGAGAAATTCCAGGCAGTTGTCGAACTTGGCCGAGTCGCTGCCATCCTCCATGATTATTGGAAAGAGCTTTTCGAGATCCTCCCCGAAGAGATCGGATTCGAGCATCGCCTGACGGGTATGCATCCAGTTTTCGTTGCCGCGCAGGGTGTTGATTTCGCCGTTGTGGATCAAGTAGCGATAGGGATGTGAGCGATCCCAGCTGGGAAAGGTATTGGTGCTGAAGCGCGAGTGAACCAGGCCCAGGGCCGATTCCATGCGCGCATCGGACAGATCGAGGTAGAACTCCTCCAGTTGTCTGGGGGTGAGCATTCCCTTGTATATCACCGTCTTCGCCGACAGACTGGGCACATAGAAAAATTCGCTGCCCGCCGCTTTGGATTGGGCGATGGCGTGGGTGACGCGCTGACGGATGACGTAGAGTTTGCGTTCGAAAGCCTCGTCGTCCTCCAGGTCGGGGCTGCGTTTGAGAAATATCTGGCGCACGAAAGGCTCGACGGACTTGGCGGTGTGGCCCAGGTGAAAACTGTCGGTAGGGACGCTGCGCCAACCCAGTACCTCCTGGCCTTCGGTTTCGGCAATGTGATTAAAAGCCCGCTCGCAGGCGTGGCGTTGCTCGCGCACCGGGGGCAAAAAAACCATACCGACCCCATACTGCCCGGGCGCCGGCAGATCTATGCCGATACCCGCACAGGCATGGCTCAAAAAATTGTGGGGGATCTGCATCAGTAGCCCGGCACCATCGCCGGTATTTTCTTCGCTGCCGCAGGCACCGCGGTGGTCCAGATTCACCAGCACTGTGAGCGCCTGGCGCACGATCTGATTGGATTTCCGGCCTTTGATGTCGACCACGAAGCCAATGCCGCAGGCCTCGTGCTCATGGCGCGGATTGTACAGACCCTGTTTGGGGGGGTAGCCAGGGTATTTCATAAAGCGGCCTTTCTCGGTATAAATAAAAATGATCCGCCGCTCCAGCGGATCAAGTGCCCAAAGGCGAACTGTATAATATAGGTAACGCAGCCGCTTTGTCAATCAAAAAACCGACATTTTTTTTAGCCCTAAACACAATATTAACCTTTACAAACAGAAAAAATGACCTAAATTTACACTTTATAACAATTTTTTATAGGATTTAGGTCATGCGAAACCTCGACCAGCAAGAGCGTCAGATCATTTGCGCCCTGATTCGCAACCCGCGCTATTCGGACAATCGGGTCAGCGCCCTGACCGGCGTGCCGGTGCGCACCGTCAGCCGCAAGCGCGCCCGCCTCGAGCAGGAGGGCATTCTTTCGTACTACACCGCCGTGGAGATGCAGGCCCAGGGCACGGCCCGCTTCAACACCCAGCACATGGTCACCATCAAGTTCAAACTCGGCATCACCCGCGCCCAACTCGCCCAGACGATCCCCAACGAACCGAAGGTCGCCAGCATCTTCAGCAAATTGATCCGCGATAGCTACATCGCCGAAACCGATGGCCACATCGCTCTGGTTCTGGTGGTTGAAGGAGAATCCGACAACGACGTGGTGGACAGCCTGCAGGGGAAGATCATCCCCGCGCTCAAAAAAAATCACGGCGAAGACGCGATCATCGAGTTGCACACCATCCGCCTTCTGGGCTCGATTCGCCGCGAACACAACTACCTGCCCATGGTCAACATGGACCGGGGCGTGCTGCGTGCGGACTGGCCGGACGAGGCGATTTTTATCGGGTGACTAGAGCGATTCGGGCGGTGCGGCGATGCGAATTTTCAGGGTAGTGAGGACATCCCTGAAGAAAGCGTGGACCTCGCCCTGGTGCTCGGTGCCGATCCCCGAACTGTTCCCAGTGCGCGAGTCAATAGCCAATGGGTCATTGGCCTCGAAGGTGATCCAGCCCGTAAAGACCTCTGCGGCACCGTTGCCCTCATCGTCGGGTCCAGCCAGGCTCACGAACAGGGTGGAGGGCGAGATCTGACCGTTGTTGGCCACGAACTTTATCTCCTCATCGACCTGCCCCTGCACCGGTCCGGTCAAGCTCTGTATGCGGACCTGAACGAGCAGCGAGTGGCCCGGATAGATCCAGTTCTGCGCCGCCTTCAGGGTCACCTCGAACTTCCCGTCTCCGGTGGAGCGGGTAATCTCTTTGCCCGGCTCTGAACAGGCGCTCAGTGCCAGCACAACACACGCGAAAAAATATATCTCGATCGCTTTCATTGGCCATTGCCTCCAAGTGACCTGATCTTCACCCCCAGAAGATCCTCGATCTCGTGCACCGCCCGGTTGAATTTGCGCTCTGAAATCTGGTAGGGAAACTGCGTTTCGTAAAACAGCCGGGCGACATCGCGATCGATCGGGTGGTAGCGGGTGCGCATATCCTCGCGGGTGGGAAAGAGGATCTGCACTCCCGGATGGAACCCCTGCAGAGTCTGCGGCAGGTTCTTGTTGAGGTCGAGGACGTACTTGAGAATCAGCACCCGACGCAGCCGTTCCACATCGCCCTCGTTGGCCAGTACGATGGACCACTGTCGCGGCTGTTGATCCGCATCGTAGACGTTCATGTCCCACACCAGAGTCTTCTGCTCCGCCACTGCCACAGTGGTATCTTTTACCATGGCCAGCGGCAAACTGAAAGCATGTCCCGGCTTGGGAATAGGTTGCGCGTCATAACTCAGCATCAGAGTCCGCTCCGCTTCTTCCATAGCAGGTTCCAGAGCCGCGCTCAAGACCAGGTCATCGCTGTAGAGCTGGGCTTTGTGCTCCCCTTTGGGCGGAGTGAATACAAATACTTTCTCCAGATCGATTTCGCGGGAAAAATCCAGCTTGCCGACAACCTCGTAGAGCATGCGGCGAATCAGTACTTCCTCACCCGGAATCTGACCTCTCAACAGCCGCTCGATGGGCTCTTTGCGCTGCAGCAACACATCCTCGCCGACGCTTTTCTCGACCTGCTCCAACAGCGCTAGCAGCACCGGGCTCTCGCGCACGAACTTGAGATCCCATATATCGTCGTCGCGCAGCCGGTAGGCGTTGCGGAAGAGCTGGTAGTCGAAGCGGTTGAAAATATCGGCATCTCTGGGAATGAGATAACTGAAGCTGTTGTCCTCCAGCGGCACGATGTGCGGCGTGATGACCACGATCACCTCGCGCTGGATCTTTTCGATGCGCTGACGCGAAAACAGGTGGCCCAGGATGGGAATCCTGGAAACCAGCGGAATCCCCGCTTTGCTTTCCAATTCTTCGGTCGACAACAAGCCGCCGATGATAAAGGGGGTGCCATCGGCTACCCGCACATAGGTCTCTACCAACCGATTGTCGACAATCGGGGCGAATTCCACCGCCTCCGATACCCCGGCTTCAAGTTTGGCGGCCGACTCGGTCGAGATCGAGCTGATGATGGTCTCGATCTGCAAGGTCACTTCGGTGTTTTCGCGATTGATCCGCGGCCGCAGATTCAACACGATACCGATTGGGAAGTACTCAATCCCCTTGGATATGGTCGAGGTAGTGGCGGTGGAACGCACAATGGGAATCTGGCGGCCCACCTGGATGCGGGCCTGGCGATCGTTGAGCACCAGGACCGAAGGGCTGGAAAGAATCTCGGCATCACCGGTCTCGGCCAGGGCTTCCAGGCTTCCCTTGAAGGCGATAAAATCGGCAAAGGATTCACGTGAAAACAGGAAGGTAGAAAATGGCGTACCGGTTTCGTTCGGAGAGGAAAAAGCCCCCCTGGCATGGTCCTTGGAAGCACTTAACTCCACCCCCAGGGAATGCAGTTGAGTGGTATTGACTTCAATGACCAGGGCCTCGATGACGATCTGCTGTGCCGGTATGTCGATGTGGGTCTGCAGCAAATTCACCAGTTTTTCCAGGGCTTCCAGATCGCTGCGGTCGTAGACCAGTAAAAGCCGTTCCTCCGGTGCCCCGGTGGTGGCGCTGTGCAGATGTGAGCCACCCAGTTGCGGCGCTCCCTGAACACCTTTTTTTGATGTGGAGCTAGTCCTGCTGCTTGATTTAGCACCCGAGGCATCCGCCTGCAACAAACTGGTCTTGGAGGCATTCGCCACCCGGATGATAAGGGGCAGATTTTCGCCCTTGCCTTTAACCAGATCCAGAGAGGGACTGCCCCCCTTCTTGGCACTCGAGGCGGCAAACTCCACAGTATTGTAGCCCAGGGCCTTGAGCAAGGCCAGAGCCCGGTCGGCCTCGATGTGGCCCAGCTGGTACATCTCGTGACCCAGTTCTGGCTCCCGAGTCCTCCGGCTCTCGTTCTCGCGCACCATCTTTTCGAAGCTCTGGACGACCCGTTTAAAAGTCTTGCTGGCCACCCCCCCTCCGTCGCACAGGGCAAATTCATACCCCCCCGCCACGCCCGCAACAATGGCTATTTCCACTGCGACAACGCCCTCTTCCCCAACGTAACTCCGGTGCTCTACTACCCCCGGGCGATCGCTCATGCGGCCGCGCAAACCCGGTTGCTGCGCGTAGCCCAGCGGCAAGAGAATTCGCAAATCCGCCGCGTCGAGCAGTTGCCGGGTCTTACTCAGAGAGCGAAAGGGCGACTCCACAAACTCGACCCGCTCGGCTGCCTCGACGGAGACGAAGGCCAAGCCAAGGAAGAAGGGCCACAATACCACACAGCACCATTTTGCCAATCTCTATATCTCCTCAATTAAATCGGTGGACAAGCATCCTTTATCTTTTGCCCATTAACTGCAACGAGGTACTGGTAATTGCAGCAGCACACTGACGATATCCCCACTTTTATCTCCAACCATATGTCCTCTGCGGTATTCATGATCGCGCGCCCTTAAAGGGTGGGATGGAAGAATGCAATCACCGGGTCTAATAATAACCCGCCGCCACTACATTATCAAACGATTTTTTGCACCTGTCTGAAAATTCCAGGTGATTACAAAAATGCGGTGGCCAGCGGTTTTCAAACATCAGAGAAGTAAAAATCGCAGCATGAACAGAGCGCTCAAAAGCCATAGGGCAAAACCGATTTCACGCCAGCGGCCACTGGCGGCCCGCAGGAAAGTATGGGCAAGAATGCCGGCGACAATGCCGTCGGCGATACTGAATGCCAGGGGCATTATGGCAATGGTCGCAAAGGCCGGAATGGCCTCCAGGAAATTGCCGAAATCGATGCGGGTGACCGGCTCCATCATGAAAATTCCCACGATTACCAGCACCGGGGCCGTGGCGGCCGACGGAATGTGTTGCACCAGGGGGAAGAAGAACAGGGCCAGCAAAAACAGCAACCCGGTAGTGATCGCAGTCAGTCCGGTGCGCCCGCCCTCGGCCACCCCGGCCGCACTTTCAATGTAGGTAGTAGTGGTACTGGTTCCCAGAGTCGCGCCGGCCATGGTCGCAACCGAGTCGGCCATCAGGGCCCGCCTGGCCCGGGGCAGATGACCCTGCTGATCCAGCATTCCGGTTTTGCTCGCAAGCCCCACCAGGGTGCCGGCGGTATCGAAGAGATCTACGAAGAGAAAGGTGAAGATCACCGTCAGCAACCCGTAGTCGAACAGGACTCCGAAATCCAGCGCCATAAAGGTCTTGCCAAGACCGGAGGGCAGGGCGACAAAAGCCAGCTCGTCCACCTGCACCAGGCCCAGGGGAACGGCGGCCAGAAAGGTTCCCAGAATGCCCCACAGCAGCGCGCCGGTGACCTTCCTGACCACCAGAGTCCCGGTGAGGGCCAGACCGAAAAGGGCCAGATACACGCTGTATAGAGAAGCGCCGGCGGGCAAGAGTTCCGCCCGCACCATCCCCAGACTCCCCGTACCGGGGTCGAACACAATGATGCCCGCATTCTTCAAGCCGATCAGCGCGATGAAAAAGCCGATGCCCACACTGATCGAAGCCTTCAAGTTCGCGGGAATGGCGTTGACTATGGCCTCGCGCGCGCGCAATAGAGTCAGCACAAAGAAGCACGCACCAGAGATGAAGACCGCGGCCAGAGCACCCTGCCAGGAGAGGCCCATGCCCACGACCACGGTATAGGCGAAAAAGGCGTTGAGGCCCATGCCCGGAGCCAGGGCAAAGGGGTAATTCGTCAGAACGCCCATCAGGAAGCAGCCCAGAGCCGCCGCCAGACAGGTAGCCGCCATCACCCCGTCCTGGGGCATGCCGGCGGCAGCCAGGATGTGGGGATTGACCACGATGATATAGGCCATGGTCGCAAAGGTGGCCACTCCGGCGCGCACCTCCCGCCCAATAGGGCCCCTGCTCCAGTCCGGTAGAAGCATAAGCGGGAAACTCAGCTCTCCTTCAGGGCCGTCACCAGGTCGAGGACCGCCTCTTTGGCACTGGCGAAATACATCAGCACATTGTCGGCGGCAAAGAGCGGATTGGCAATGCCCGCGAACCCCGGGCTGAGGCTGCGCTTGATCACCACGACGGTGTGCGCTTTGTCCACGTCCAGGATTGGCATGCCGGCGATAGGGCTGGAGGAATCCTCCCGGGCCAGGGGATTGACCACGTCGTTGGCGCCGATGACCAAGACCACGTCGGTCTGTTCAAAGGTGGGATTGACGCGCTCCATTTCGCTGAGCTGTTCGTAGGGCACCTCGGCCTCGGCCAGCAGCACATTCATGTGGCCGGGCATGCGCCCGGCCACCGGGTGGATGGCGAACTCCACCTCGACGCCGCGCGCTTCGAGCAAGTTGGCCAGATCGCGCACCGCGTGCTGCGCCTGGGCCACTGCCATGCCGTATCCCGGCACCACGACCACCCGGCGGGAAGTTTCGAAGAGCATGGCCAGCTCCTCGGCCGAGGTGGCCTTGACCTTGCCCGCGTAGATCGCATCGCCCTCATCCTCCACCGCCGCCGCTCCCACACCGCCGAAGAACACATTGGCCAGCGACCGGTTCATGGCGCGACACATAATCTGGGTGAGAATGAGTCCCGAGGCTCCCACCAGAGAACCGGCAATGATCAGGACGTTGTTGGTCAGCACAAATCCGGTAGCTGCCGCCGCCAGCCCCGAGCAGGAGTTCAGAAAAGCTACGACCACCGGCATATCCGCTCCGCCAACGGCCACCACCAGTAAAACGCCCAGCAGCGACGCGACCCCAACCATGATCCAGAACAACTCGATAGATCCGGGTTCGAGCACGGCCCACGCACCCAGGACCAGACTCGCCAACGTCAACAGGATATTGACCAGATTACTTCCGGGAAAGGACAGGGGACGGCCGGAAAGCAGTTCCTGCAGCTTGGCAAAAGCCAGCAGGCTGCCCCAGAAGGTGAGGGCCCCGATAATGCCCGAGGCGGCCGTGGCCACCAGCAGCTGCAGCGAAACCCCGCCGCCGTCGAGGAGCGCACTCTCAGCCAGGGCAGCACCGGCGACCATAATCGAAGCCCCACCGCCAAAACCGTTGAACAGAGCCACCAGCTGGGGCATGGCAGTCATCTGGATCTTGAGCGCCAGCACCAGTCCGATCAACGCCCCGAGCACCAGCCCGGCCAGGATCATTTCGAAGCTGATAATCCGCTGGTCCACCAGGGTGACCACCACGGCCAGCAGCATTCCCAATCCCCCCAGCAAATTGCCGCGCACGGCAGTGCGCGGGTGCGTCAACCCCTTGAGTCCCAGGATAAAAAGGACCGAGGAGATCATGTAGATCAGATTGACCAGTGCGCTGCTCATAGCTCAACCTCGCCTTTTGAACATCCCGAGCATGCGATGCGTGACCAGGAAACCGCCGACCACGTTGATGGTGGCAAAAACCACCGCTGCAAATCCCAACCAGGTGGTTAATTCGCTGTACCGCGAACCGGCCGCGAGCAGGGCGCCGATCAGGGTGATGCCAGAAATGGCGTTCGACCCCGACATGAGCGGAGTGTGCAGCGTCGGAGGAATTTTGCTGATGATCTCGAATCCCACAAATACCGCAAGGGCAAAAATCGTCAGTGCTACCACCAGGATATCCATAGCTTCTCCTCACTCTGCCGCCGCGGCGGCAGAAATGTCGTTTTCGAGCACCAGTGGGTGAACGATCTGGCCCTGGTGCAGCACCAGAGTGGCACTGGTAATTTCATCTTCCGAATCGAGCATTAGCGCATCTTCCGGAGCCAGGTGCTTCAGAAAACTTGAAATATTGTGGGCGTACATCTGACTGGCATGGTGGGGCACCGCGGCCGGCAAATTGAGCGGCCCGACAATCTGGACGCCGCCTTCCACCACGGTTTCGCCCGGTCGGGTGAGTTCGCAATTACCACCGCGCTCCGCCGCCAGATCGATGATGATCGCACCGGCTTCCATGCCGCTCACCATTTCTCTACTAATCAGTACGGGGGCCTTTTTACCTGGAACTGCAGCCGTGGTGATGACCACGTCGAAGGCCGCCACTACCTGGCCCATAGCCTCTTGCTGACGACGATAAAAATCATCGTCCTGGTCGGTGGCGTAGCCCCCGGCATCCTCGGCCCCGGCCGCATCCAGGTCCAATTCCACAAACCGGGCCCCCAGACTTTCTACCTGCTCTCTTACCGCAGGGCGCAGATCATAGGCTTCCACCACCGCCCCCAGGCGCCGGGCCGTGGCAATCGCCTGCAAACCGGCCACTCCGGCCCCAACGACCAGCACCCGGGCCGGAGTTAAGGTGCCGGCAGCCGTCATCAGCAGCGGGAATATTCGGGGAAGCCGATCGGCGGCCAGCAAAACTGCCTTGTAGCCGGCAATAGTGGCCATAGATGAGAGAACGTCCATACTCTGGGCCCGGGTTATGCGCGGCAACAGCTCCATGGCCAGGAGACTCACCCCGCACGCGGCCAACTCCCGCATCTGCTCCAGCGCCGTGAGCGGTTCGGCAAAACCGATCAGCACCTGATCGGCGCGCAGCAGCTCGAGATCGGCACGGCCGGCGGCCGGATTGGCACCGAGAGTGCGCACCTGCAGAATGGTATCGGCGGCAAAAACCTCGGCGCGCGCGGCAACGATCTGGGCACCCCTTGCCTCGTAGTCCCGATCCGCAAAGCCGGCGTCCTCCCCGGCGCCGGCTTCGACTCGTATCTCGATACCCCTGTCGACCAGGGGGGACAGGGCTTCGGGCACGAGAGCGACCCGCCGTTCTCCGGGAAAAGTTTCTCTGGGAATGCCGACATTCATGAGCGGTACTCGATTTGCTTGTCGCGATATTTTTTCAACTGTGTCTCTAGGCGCTTCCCGACCTCATCAACCCCCCTGTACAGGTTTTCACCCACGCAGGAGGCTGTCAGAGTCTGATGGGGCACTTTGAGGATGAATTCGACTTCCTTGCCCTTTTTATGTCCTCCCACTACGACCTCGAAGTCTATGACCCGGTCGCAAAACCGATCTAACTTGGCGCAGACTTTGACGATGTGCTCCTTGGTTTGATCCGAAACCTTGCCGTTCCGCACGCTGATTCTGGGTTCCATATAACCAGCCTTTCTCTTTCGGGTTTCAACACAGGTTTCCGGCAACCGGCTCAATGCTCGGCCCGAGATAGGTCCACTTTAATAACACTTTAATGATGCCACTGGTCAATATCGGCCACCTGCATCCCACAGCGAAAAAACCGCCAGTGCGCATTTCCCAAAAGCAGGAAAAAAGCAGCTCGCCATCGCGTTCACAGAGACATCGTAAAACTTATCTCTCGGCCGCCTCTGGATTATAACACTCGGGCTTGAGGACGCCGATAAAGGGGAGATTGCGATAGCGCTGATCCCAATCCAGGCCGTAGCCAACTACAAATTCGTCCGCCACTGCAAAACCCGAATAGGAAATCGGGATATCCACGCTGCGACGGGCCGGCTTGTCCAGGAGAGTGCAGACCTCGAGACTGCGCGGTTTTCTCGCCCTTAGATTGCGCAGCAGATAGCTCAATGTCAAACCAGTATCGACGATGTCTTCGACGATTAGGACGCGGCGATCGGCAATGCCGGCATCCAGATCCTTGAGCAATTGCACCGCCCCGGAACTGCGGGTGGCGGCGCCGTAACTGGAGAGCGACATCACTTCGATCTCCAGCGGGATGGATAGCGCCCTGGCGAGATCTGCCAGAAAAAAAAGCGAACCTTTCAAAATACCTACGAGCACCAACGGCTCGGCACTGGTGCAGTAGTCCGCAGATATCTGTCGAGCGAGAACTTCCACCTTTTCTCGGATGACCTCAGGTCCGAATAGAATGGCCTGAATATCCTCTTGCCACCAAGCCATTTTCAACTCCAGTTGCTAAATTTCACGGAATTCTTGCTACGACTTCACCATTTCTATATGTTATAAACATATAGAAATGTTATAATAGATATTTTTTATGATGTTTTTATATGTGCCTTAGGCACCGGGCAAATTTTCGCTGTCGCTGTGTTGTGTTCGCCTACGCCATTTTGATCAATACAGACTATTCTCAGAGATGCCTGAATCCTGGCTGCGGAAGCAACTGCAGTCTACCGTACCTCTGCAGCGCCG
>MDTE01047100.1_pt1 | contig 13696 bp, 23 predicted proteins | sample 811231 | NCBI WGS metagenome assembly MDTE01 (sample SAMN05326651, study PRJNA326480) | marine metagenome | isolation source: seawater | place: Indian Ocean: Red Sea | collected 2010
TCGCCCTGGCATTCTGATAGGACGAGATGGCGACAGAGTAAAACAACTCAGAGGAAAGCTAGAATCAATAACTGAGCGGAGAATACAGCTCAATATCATAGAAATTGAGCAACCAGAGTTAGATCCCTATTTAATAGGCCGAAATATAGCAGATCAACTCCAACGCAGAGTAGCCTACAGAAGAGCAATGAGGCAAGCTGCCCAGAGAGCTATGCAGGCAGGAGCGCAAGGCATAAAAGTCATTACTAAAGGCAGAATCTCAGGAGCGGAAATAGCCAGAGTCGAAAAACTTATGATGGGACAGGTACCACTCCATACACTGAGAGCCGATATCGACTACGCACTAGCGGAAGCTCACACATCAATGGGACGAATTGGGATAAAGGTCTGGGTGTACAAAGGTGAAATATTGCCAGCGACACCAGAAGCACTCGAAGAAGAATTAGACACAATAGAAGTGCGTGTCGACACAGCAGAAGAAGATACCGTCATTATAGATGAAGATATCGCAACTGAAGACACCGATTAGGAAAGGATAGTGCAAACGAACAATGTTGCAGCCAAAACGAACAAAATTTAGAAAAGCATTTCGAGGACGACGCAAAGGGGTCGCGTCAACCGGAAGTAGCGTTAGCTTCGGTGAATTTGGATTAAAGGCATTAGAGGCTGACTGGATAACTGCCCGCCAAATCGAATCCGCTAGGGTCGCCATAACTCGCTCTCTTCAGCGTGGGGGCCAAGTGTGGATAAGGGTTTTTCCTGACAAACCAGTCAGCAAGAAACCCGCCGAAGTTAGAATGGGCGGCGGAAAGGCTGCTAATGAATATTGGGCCGCCGTTGTTCGCCCGGGGAAAATATTGTTTGAGGTCGGTGGTGTGCCAGAAGGACAAGCTATGAGAGCTCTTAAACTAGCTTCCTACAAACTTCCAATCCCCACCAAAACAGTACGGCGCGATCGTATCAGAGCATTAACGGGAAAATCTGAAGGTTAAGGTCAGCTAAAACAAATGCAAGTAAGAGAACTAAGAGAATTAAACGACCAGCAACTTCAAGAAGAACTTGAGGGGCTTCACAAAGAATTAATGAGTCTACGATTTCAGACCGCTACCAACCAACTAGTGGACACTAACCAAGTCAAGAAAACTCGTCGGACCATTGCCAGGATACTAACCATCATGAAAGAAAGAGGAGTATCGCGAGACTAATTATGGCAAAACAAATGAGAAAGATACGTACTGGTGAAGTAATCAGTACTACTATGGATAAAACAGCAGTTGTAGAGCTGGTATGGAAAATACGGCATCCGATCTATCGCAAGCAGATGCGACGAGTGACTAAGCTGTACCTTCATGATCCAGATCAGCAATGTCGAGTAGGGGACCTCGTTCGGATTCAAGAAACTAGGCCCATCTCAAAGACTAAGCACTGGAGACTACTAGAAATTCTCCAAAGAAAGCAGGTAGCGGAAGTGCAGGCTATAGAACTCGAAAGAGAAATTACTCCTATGATGACCGGTGAAGCGCTCGCACAGGCTCCAATGTCAGCGCCAAACACGGAGGTCGAGCAGAATCCAGATGATGACTCGGTAATTGATGGCGAAGAGGAAGCATCCGAATGATACAAACTTACACACGACTCCATGTTGCTGATAACAGTGGTGCACGTCGCATACGATTAATCAATATACCGGGTGCAAGCCGTCGCAAATACGCTAAAGTGGGAGACATAATAGTCTGCAACGTTAGAGAGGCGGCCCCAAACTCTCCTATACGAAAAGGATCTATCGTGAAAGCGGTCGTAGTGCGTCAGGCACAAGGCCTAAAACGTCCAGACGGCACCTACATCAAATTTGATGATAACGCTGCAGTGATCATTCAAGACAACCTGATGCCCAGAGGCACTAGAATATTTGGGCCCGTAGCCAGAGAGCTCCGAGATAAAGGATTCATGAGAATTGTATCTCTAGCGCCGGAGGTGGTTTAATGAGTATACGGCGTGGAGATAACGTACTAGTCATAAGTGGAAAAGACAAAGGAAAAACAGGTAGGGTCGAGCATAACATCACTGAAACGAATCGAGTAGTCGTATCAGGGGTAAATGTAGTCACAAAACACCTGAAAGCACGGCCTGGTATTCAACAATCCGGCAGAGTCCAACAAGAATCCTCGATACATGTATCGAATGTCTTGTTGATATGCAACAAATGCAACACACCCATTAGGGCAAAAACTACCATACTTGATACCGGCAAACGGGTCAGAAGCTGCCCGAAATGCGAGGAAATAATAGATGACGTCTCCTAGTGATCCAGAAGAGGATCAGACAAAAGAACAAACCGATGGCCAAGAAGAACAAGAGCAATCTACTGAAGCTGCAGCTCCGAAACGAAGACGTAGAAGCACAAGAGCAACAGCCAAGGGAACTGCAAGCACAGCGACCAAGCCGCATGCCAGATTGCTCACTTTGTACCGCAATGAAATAATTGCAACCATGATGAACGAATTTCATTATGGAAATACTATGCGAGTACCCAGAATTCAAAAGGTGGTACTGAATATCGGTCTCGGAGAAGCTCTGACTAATGGTAGAGCTATGGAAGCAGCAACTAGAGACTTAACAGTTATAAGCGGTCAAAAACCAATAACTACTAGAGCCCGTAAATCCATAGCGAATTTCAAACTGCGGGAAGGTAATCCAATCGGTACGACGGTTACCCTAAGAGGAGACCGAATGTACCACTTTCTCGATAGACTGATCAATACGGCCCTACCAAGGATAAGAGACTTCAGAGGGCTGCCTCGACGGGGATTTGACGGAAGAGGCAATTTCACTTTAGGAATACGAGAACAGTTGATATTCCCGGAAATCGACTATAACGACATAGATAGAATACGTGGATTGCAAGTAACTATGGCTACAACAGCGACGAATGACTCCGAGGCGATAAGGTTATTGGAACTGTTTGGAATGCCATTCATAAAGCAGAACTGAGGAGTAATAGTGGCTAAAACATCTATGATCCAAAAATGGCTAAAGGAGCCTAAGTATAAAACTCGCAAATACAACCGCTGCCATAGATGCGGGAGACCCCGTGCATATATACGATACGCAGGCATATGTCGGATATGCTTCCGTGAACTCGCTCTCAACGGCGAACTTCCCGGGGTCCGAAAAGCAAGTTGGTAATAACTTAACGACAGAGGGAAACAGGAGTACATTCAAATGCCAGTTACCGATCCAGTAGCAGACATGTTAACGCGCATACGAAATGGTATACAAGCGCGACATACGTCAGTTTTAGTGCCACATTCTAAGCTCAAGCTAGCTATTGCTCAAATCCTCAAGGACAATAATTATATTAGGGATTTTGACATACCTAGAGGACAAAAATTCGCGAATCTAAGAATTCATTTGTCTTACGTACAAGGTGATGAATCAGCCATCAGAGGACTAAAAAGAGTAAGTAAGCCAGGGTTAAGGGTTTATGTAGGAAAGGGGGAAATTCCACGCGTGTACGGTGGAATTGGAACCGCAATAATATCATCATCAGAAGGGGTTATCACAGGTAGACAAGCGTGGAGATCCGGTATCGGAGGAGAATTACTCTGTTATGTATGGTAGACAAGAACTGACTGAAAAACCACTTTCGCGGGTTGGCAGAAGGCCAATACCAGTGCCTTCTGGAGTAGAAGTCGAGATTCTACCGAACGGCGTCACGGTAAAAGGACCGAAAGGTAGTCTTACTCAAACATATCATCCAGAAGTTAAAGTGAGCATATCCGATGATAATCAAATTGTGGTAGAAAGATTATCTGATCGAAAATTCCATCACGCGCTTCACGGTCTTACACGCAGCCTAATTTCTAATGCCATCATTGGGGTCACCGAAGGCTACACTAAAACTCTCGACCTTATGGGTGTAGGATATCGTGTTCAACAAGAAGGTTCGGGAATAACTTTGAGCGTAGGCTACAGTCATACAGTGGAGATCCAACCAATTGAAGGCGTCACACTGGAAGTAGAAGGCACCAACCGAATATTTGTACGGGGCATAGACAAGCAAAAAGTAGGACAACAAGCGTCTTTGATACGGAAAGTACGGAGACCAAACGCATACAAAGAGAAGGGTATCAAGTATTCAGATGAAATCCTTCGATACAAGCCTGGTAAAGCGGCTGCACGAACAGCCTAGATAATTTAGAAAACAAGGGAATTACTCGATGCCAAAAGATAAAAACCCGCAACGTTTAAGAAATGTCCGGCACGCTAGGGTCCGGAAAAAGGTCGAGGGGTCACCCGACCAACCGAGACTATGCGTGTTCAGAAGTCTAAAATCCATCTATGCGCAGATTATTGACGATACTCAAGGACATACACTAGCATCAGCTTCGAGCCGTGAGTCGGTTGTGTCCAAAACCAAATCGACAAGTAAAATAGATCTTGCCAATCAAGTCGGTAAACTTGTAGCAGAGCGAGCTATGTCGCACGGCATTAATAAGGTTGTTTTCGATCGCGGTGGGTATAAATACCACGGCAGAGTCAAAGCCTTAGCTGACGGCGCGCGGGAAGGAGGATTGACGTTCTAAATGGTATCACAACAAGCTAGAACAAGACCTAACGCATACGGTGACGAAGGTTCAAATATAACCGAACGAGTTGTATATACGAGACGTATTGCAAAAGTTGTAAAAGGCGGACGCAGACTTAGATTTAATGCCTTAGTTGTCGTAGGAGATGGAGAAGGCAATGTAGGTGCAGGAATGGGAAAAGCTATAGCCATCCCAGATGCAGTGCGGAAAGGAAACGCTGTCGCCAGACGCGAGATGATTACAATTCCTATCAAAGGAAGCTCGATCCCACATGAGATAACAGTAAAAGTTGGAGCATCAATAGTAATTATCAAACCAGCTCCTGTAGGAACAGGAATTATCGCTGCAGGTGCCATGCGTGCAATTCTAGAACTAGGTGGTGTCAGAGACGTAGTAGGCAAATCACTTGGGTCTCGTAACCCTATCAATATTGTAGCCGCTACACTTGAAGCATTAAGACAACTTCGAGACCCGCAACAAGAGATTGCCAGAAGGCTAGGGTCTCGTGGATCAACAGACAGTAAAGCGTCTGATTCCCAATAAACCAAATGACGGCAGGATAAGTTCGATGGGTCAATTAAAAATAACATGGACCAAAAGTTGTATCGGAAGACCTAAAGGCCAACGCAGAATAATAGATTCCCTTGGCCTTAAACGTCTAAATGACAGTGTATTGCTTGGGGATACTCCTACCATACGTGGCATGGTAGACAAAGTTCAACATCTGTTGCAAGTGGAACAGATCGAGGAACAGAAAAAACCCACACGTAGGAGAACCCGGAAAGCATCTTCAGAACCAACTGCCGTAGAAGCATCTGAGTCAGAAGCGACTCCTTAAATTTTATCCCGAGAGTCATCAAGAATGAGAGAAGATTTATTAGGTTCCGTAAAAGGGGCACGAAGATCAAAAAGACGTATAGGAAGAGGTAATGCCGCCGGTCAAGGCACGTACGCTGGCAGAGGATTAAAAGGGCAAAAATCAAGATCCGGTAAAGGCGTAAAACGAGGCTTTGAAGGTGGTCAAAACCGCATGATCAAAGGCTTGCCGATGAAACGCGGGTTCACAAATATCTTCAAAGACGAGTACAACCTAGTCACTCTAGACACGTTGGATACGTATGACCCAGGAGCGACAATAAATAGCGCTGTGCTAAGAGAAAGTGGATTTATAAAAGGTCCGAATAAGATGCTTAAAATTGTAGCCACAGGACATATCTCAAAAGCAGTAACAATTTCAGCCCATAAGTTCACCAAGGTAGCTCGGGAAAGAATTGAGCAAGCCGGAGGAACTGCCGAGGAGACTAATTAGATTTGATAGCCTCAGAAACGCAGGGTGGTAGATGGCCAAGACTGATCCAGGCTGGGATTGACGCATTCAAACTTCCAGATTTACGGTCAAAGATACTGTTCACGCTAGGTATGCTGGCTTTATACAGGCTAGTAGCTCACATACCCATTCCAGGAATAAATCAAGCCCAACTGGACAATCTGTTTAACAACAACCAACTACTGGGGTTTCTTGATCTGTTTAGTGGCGGCGCACTAAGTCGTATGAGCATAGTCGCGCTTGGTGTCTTCCCTTATATTACTGCCTCAATCGTAGTACAACTCTTAACTCCGGTTATCCCTCAACTTCAACAAATGTCACGTGAAGGCGATGGAGGAAGAGTAAAAATAAACCGTCTAGTTCACTGGCTGACAGTTCCAATAGCTCTTGCTCAAGCATTCGGGCAGCTCGTATTGCTTCAGCAAAGTAACGTATTGGCGAACGTTGGCCTTAGCGGGGCTAGCATATTGCCAACCATGGCAGCAATACTCTCCATGACAGCCGGAACAATGTTTCTGGTATGGCTCGGGGAACTGATCACTGAACGAGGCATTGGAAATGGAATATCCCTCATAATATTCTCAGGGATAGTAGTATCGTTCCCAGGGTTAATCACCCAAGGCTTCTTAAATAACGATAACATACTTGGTATAGGGTTTTTCGTAATCATAGGAGTACTTATTATTGCGCTAATTGTACTCTTCAATGAAGCCGCTAGAAGGATACCGGTACAATACGGTCGAAGCGTGTTCAGAAGTGGTCGAATGTATCGCCAGAGTGGTGCTAGTTATATACCACTGAGAATCAATTCCGCAGGTATGATCCCTCTTATATTCGCGTTTTCGATTGTAATATTGCCCGGTACCATTGCCACATATTTTGCAACAAGCGGGGGATTGCTTGGCAGCATTGGCGCTTTTTTCGCAGGTCTCTTCACACCTACCCACGCGTTGTACTGGGTTCTAGTATTTTTATTAGTAGTAATGTTTACGTTTTTCTATACTTTAGTAGTATTCAACCAGCAAAACCTCGCTGAAAGCCTACAACGGAATGGAGGGTTTGTGCTAGGCATTAGACCCGGAAGGCCTACACAAGATTATTTGAACAGAGTCATCCTGCGCATCACAATGGGAGGAGCATTATTCCTAGGATTCGTGGCCATAGTCCCATATCTGGCCTCGTTACTAACGAATATTCAAGCCATGACCCTAAGTAGCACTAGCTTACTAATTATGGTTGGTGTAGGACTCGACACACTGAGGCAACTAGAGGCACAGCTAATGATGAGAAATTACGAGGGATTCCTGGGATAAGTTATGACCTCTAAGCCAAATATTGTACTATTCGGACCACCAGGAGCAGGGAAAGGCACACAGGCTAATCTGCTTAAAGAACGTCTTGGTATAAATCACATTAGTTCTGGGGATTTATTCCGATACCATTTACGCAATCGCTCTGCATTAGGAATTAAAGCATCAGAGTTTATGAATGCTGGCTTGCTTGTCCCGGATGAACTAACCATAGAAATCATATTAGATAAATTACGTGAGTTACCTTCTGACCAAGGTTTCATGTTAGATGGTTTCCCTAGAACGCTCTCACAAGCGAAAGCCCTATCCACACAACTTGATCAATGTTCCATGTCCATAGACGCAGTAATTTTCATCAATGTCGATGAATCTGAACTACTGAAACGATTAAGTGGTCGTTACATATGTGAAAACTGTCAAGCGCCTCATAATATGGTTGAATCTACATCTAACAATAGCTCTTGCAACCAATGCAACGGAAATTTATATCAACGCGAAGATGACAAACCTGAGGCAGTTAACAAACGCATTGAAATATACCGTAATGAGACTGTACCGGTTCTAGATTATTACAAAAGTCAGAATATATTGCATGATATTTCAGGAATGGGGCCAGTTGAGGACATCAATAGTAGCATACTTGATTCATTAAAATGATCATGTACTACAAAACCTACCACGGTTCACAAGTTGAACAAACGAGAGTAGAATAGGAAAGTGAATAATCAGAATAAAATAAGGACAGCCTCCAACTCTCCATCCCAATATACTGGAGGGATAACAATAAAGTCAGCTCAAGAACTTGAGGCTATGTCTAAGGCAGGAGCCGTAGTTGGAGCAACTTTAACGTTACTGAAGAAGAGCGTTGAACCAGGAATGACTACTAAAGATCTGGATAATATAGCCTTAGGAGAAATTACTCGCCTAGGTGCAAAGCCAGCGTTCTTGGGTTACCAGGGTTTCCCTGCAAGTATATGCACCTCCGTAAACGAAGAAATAGTTCACGGAATACCTGGCAAACGTAAGCTAAAAGAAGGCGATATAGTAAAAGTAGACTGTGGTGCCACTGTAGACGGATTCATCGGAGACGCTGCAGTATCAATACCAGTAGGCCAGGTGAGCCAAGAGGCTTACGATCTAATGGATGCCACCAGAGATAGTTTGGACATAGGAATCCAAGCTGCAATCTCGGGTAATCGGATAGGAGATATAGGTTCAGCCATACAAAAATACGCTGAGAATCTAGGATATGGCGTAGTAAGAGAATTTGTAGGACACGGTATAGGCAGATTCCTGCATGAAGACCCACAGGTGCCTAACTACGGCGAATCAGGGAAAGGCCAGCTGCTTCGTACAGGTATGTGCATAGCCATTGAACCTATGTTAAATGTAGGTGGATGGGAAACTAAAATACTTGACGACCAATGGACAGTAGTAACCAAGGATGGTAGCCTATCATCTCACTTCGAACATACTCTAGCCATAACAGAGGATGGCCCTAGAGTATTTACTACACATGCGTAACAATGCTAAATCAGAAAATAAACTGGAGACCAACTAAGAGAACATGGCAAAAAAAGAAGCCATCGAAGTAGAAGCTAAGGTGACAGAAGCGTTGCCTAATGGGATGTTTCGGGTAGAACTGGCTAACGATCATCAGGTGCTAGCTCACGTATCCGGAAAGATAAGGATGCACTTCATTCGAGTGTTACCTGGAGACCGTGTCCTGGTCGAACTATCCCCTTATGATCTAACTCGTGGGCGCATCACTTATAGGTTTAAATAATAAACGGAGTCTTGATAATGAAAGTAAGCGCATCTGTTAAACCCAGATGCGACAATTGTCGCATCATCAAAAGGAAAGGAATAATTCGTATAATTTGCTCGAATTCTCGACATGCCCAGCGGCAAGGTTAAGAGTTCTCAAGTTTAGAGGTGAGGAATTATGGTTAGAATTGCAGGTGTAGATGTACCAGATAGGAAACGAGCACAAGTGGCTCTAAGAAGTATATATGGAATTGGTCCAGTAAAGGCCGCTGAAATCCTGACAAAACTAGATTTAGACCCGGTACAAGCACCAAGGATGAATGAACTGTCTGAAGAACAGGTTAATCAAATCAGAGAAATTGTCGATAAAGATTATATAACTGAAGGCGATCTAAGAAGAGACGTAAACCAAAACATACGACGTCTGATCGAAATAGGATCATATCGAGGTCTTCGACATAGACGGGGCCTCCCAGTACATGGCCAGCGCACTAGAACCAATGCACGCTCTCGAAAAGGCCCTAAACGGACAGTAGCAGGGCGTGGACGACGATCTGGAGGGAAATAATAAATTATGCCAAGACCACGAACGCGCAGAAGAGAACGGCGTAACGTGCCGCAAGGGCGTGCATACATATATTCCACGTTTAATAACACTCTCGTCAGTATTACCGATACTGAGGGTAATGTCATAGCTACAGCAAGTGCTGGTACATCCGGATTCAAAGGATCTCGTAAAGGTACCGCATTCGCAGCCCAAAGAGCGGCTGAGCAAGCCGCTAGACGGGGTATGGATATGGGACTACGCCAGATAGATGTTTTGATAAAGGGACCTGGGTCTGGCAGAGAAGCCGCCATCAGATCATTACAAGGCGCTGGACTTACGGTAAGTAGCATCAGAGATGTTACTCCAATACCGCATAACGGCTGCCGACCAAGAAAAAGAAGAAGGGTATAGTACATATAACTATGGGTAGATATACAGGACCATCATGCAGGCTTTGCCGCCGATCTGGAGAAAAATTATTCCTAAAAGGGGATCGATGCTTCACACCTAGATGTGCTATTGAGAAGCGCCATTCACCGCCAGGTGACCCTTCTCCAAGGAGAAGAAGGTCTTCTGACTACGGATTACACCTACGCGAAAAACAGAAGGCGCGCCAAATGTACGGCGTAATGGAAAAACAGTTCAGAGCTTACATGACAAATGCATTCAAGTCGCCAGGTATCACCGGTGTGAACCTACTTCGAACCCTAGAACGTCGATTCGATAACGTAATATATGTGTTAGGGTTTGCAGACTCACGTAAGCAGGCTCGACAAATGGTAAATCACGGTCACTTTCTTATCAACGGCGTCAAAACAGACATACCTTCGTATCTAGTTAAAACAGGTGACCATATAGCATGGAGAGAGTCACTAAAAAATAGTGACTACTACAAAGAGCGCACAGATGGTTTGCCAAAACGCCAAATACCTAGTTGGTTAACATTGAATCAGCAAGATATGACTGGAACTGTGGAAAGCTTGCCCCCAGAAGAAGAACTGCAGCAGTCTATAGACTCAAGGTTAATTGTAGAGTTCTATTCGAGGTAATTATTAATGCTAGACACTTTTATACTTACAGACGACATACCAGACTCCACACCAGATATACCCCATCCAGAGATACGGGTGCTAGAGTCCGATGACACTTACGGCAAAATTGCAATCGAACCATTACAGAAAGGCTATGGGATTACCATAGGCAACCCATTGCGAAGAATACTATTAAGCTCAATAAAGGGCAGCGCAATTACATGGGTGAAAATCGACAATGTAGTCCATGAATACACTCACGTTGATGGTGTCAAAGAGGAAGTAATCGATCTTCTCCTTAACATAAAACGTATTCGTATTAGGACACAATCAGACCGGACCGGCAAAATGCGACTAGATATAACAGGGCAGGGCCGCGTTTGCGCAGGGGATATATCAACATCTTCTGATTTTGCCATAGTAAACCCGGAACTGCATATAGCCACCCTAAACTCTGATAGTACTCAGTTATCTATTGAATTTAACGTCGAACAAGGCGTAGGCTACAAACCTGCGTCACAACCTGAAGAAGTAATCGGATTACCTGTTGGCGTACTACCAGTAGACGCGATATTTAGCCCCGTTCGTCGGGTAAACTATAGCGTGGAACGCACCAGAGTAGGCCAAATCACCGACTATGAGAGGTTGGTTTTAGAGATCTGGACCGATGGCGCCGTAACTCCATTAGACGCAATACAAGAAGCTGCAGAAGGCCTAGTTAACCATTTCTTTCTTTTCAGTAGTATGGACAGCATTTCTGAACCCGGAATAGATAGAAGTCCTGCAGCTCTCTCACCGGAGACGTACCAGACACCAATAGAGAGATTAGATCTATCTCCAAGAACTATGAATTGCTTAAAACGAGCACACATTGGCAAAGTGGGGGAGCTATTGCAAATGAGCGATCAAGACCTCCTTAAGATACGTAACTTCGGAGAAAAATCACTTACAGAACTCCGAGATAAACTTTCCGAACAAGGAATAACAAATCCCTACTCGGAAAGCGATCCCTCTGAGATCAATCATGAAGCTATTACAGCAGATAATGCTTCCGTAGACGATAGCATTGGAGAGGAGGAAAATTAGATAATATGGCCTCACACTTGGTGTCCGGAAGAAATTTAAGTCGCCGTAAAGACCAGAGAACTGCTCTACTACGGGGGCTTACAGTAGAATTAATAAAACACGAAAGAATAACAACTACCCTAGCAAAAGCCAAAGAAACTAGAATCGTGGCAGAGAAACTTATCACACACGGAAAAAAGGGTGGATTGCATCATCGTAGATTAGCCCTAAGTCAGATCCCAAACAAGACTATAGTAAAAAAAGTATTTGACGATCTTTCAGTACGATACGCATCCCGACCTGGCGGATATACAAGGATTACCAAACTAGCTCCGCGGCAAGGAGACGGATCTAAAATGGCTGTAATTGAGTTAGTTGAATAAATGAAGTACCTATATTAAACACATATGGTTCGCCACATGGCATCAAATCCATCTAACAAAAGAATATCCCTGCAAGTAGAGTACGAAGGTACCCACTATATGGGATTCCAGTTTCAGCCAGACCAACCAACAATACAAGGAGAAATAGAAAAAGCGATACAGCAGCTAACAGGGGAATCAATCCGTGTTAGAGGTGCTAGTAGAACTGATTCAGGTGTACACGCGTATGGACAAATAGTAGATGGGGTGATAAAGGACAAATACTCTAGTAGTACTGTTCTGCAAGCGTTAAATCATTATCTGCCATCTGACATAAAAATAACTAACGCCTACGAAGTATCTGAATCGTTCCACTCTCGAAGGGACGCAAAGAGTAGAGTATATAGATATCAGATACTTAATCGGCCAGAGCCATCACCTCTAAGGCGTCGTACCCACTGCGTAGTACAAGAGCAATTAGATGATTCTAAAATGTCTCGCGCGGCAAAAGACCTGGTAGGCACACATGATTTTGAACAATTTACAAAAGGGTTAAATAACTATACTTCGACCATCAGAGAAGTGTTAAGATGGGATGTCCGTCGAGTAGGAGATATAATAACCATAGAATGTGAGGGGAATGGCTTCCTAAGACAACAGATCAGACGTGCAAACTCCATATTGGTGGAGATCGGAAAAAACAAGTGGCCAGATACCTCAATTAAAGATACACTAGAGGATAAATTTAAAAAAGGAAAGTCTCATACAGTTCTTCCCGCATTAGGGCTATGCCTTTTGGAAGTAAAATACTATAATTTTTGGGACAAGGTCATAAGCAAACATGAAACGAGCTAGCACATATTTCCCCAAGCCAGGCGATATAACAGATAACTGGAGAATATTCGATGCCGATGGTCAAACCCTGGGACGTCTAGCACGTAATATAGCTGTTGTCCTACAAGGGAAAGATAAACCTACTTACACACCACACGTAATCACAGGAGATCATGTAGTAGTGATAAACGCTGAAAAAATAAAGGTAACCGGCAATAAACTCTTAGACAAGCTATATTATAGGCACAGCGGATATGTGGGGAACCTGAAGACATTTATACTGAGAGACCTAATTGACGAACACCCAGATCGAGTAATTCAATTAGCCGTAAAGGGTATGCTTCCGAACAATAAACTTGGAAGGCAGATGCTAAAGCGAATGAAAGTATACGCCGGTCCGCATCATAGCCACCAAGCACAAACTACTAAGTCACAAGAGCAAAAATAGTAATAGGAGTCCGATTTGGTACAAGAAACTCAATCTCCATACTTTTATGGAACAGGAAAGCGCAAAACAGCGATAGCTAGGGTGCGCCTCTACTCTGATGACCCAGGGCCAGTGATCATAAACGGTAAACCAATGGAAGAATATTTTAACTGGAGTCCTTGGCAGGTTACAATAAATGAACCTTTTGCAATTACTGAGACCGCCAATAAGTTTAGAGTAGTCGCAAAAGTTACCGGGGGAGGAGTTAATGCGCAAGCCGAAGCAATACGGCATGGAATCGCAAGAGCTCTGGTAGTTTTCGACGAATCGCTCAAAACCTCACTGCGAAGGCAAGGATTAATAACGCGTGACTCTAGAATTAAAGAAAGCAAGAAATACGGTCTTAAAAGAGCCCGAAGAGCGCCGCAATACACCAA
>MDTE01019510.1_pt1 | contig 13692 bp, 15 predicted proteins | sample 811231 | NCBI WGS metagenome assembly MDTE01 (sample SAMN05326651, study PRJNA326480) | marine metagenome | isolation source: seawater | place: Indian Ocean: Red Sea | collected 2010
AAATGAAAAAATAACCAGGAATGAAGGAAAATATCTAGTAAAAAAATTTGATGGAGAATTTCCAAATAAATATTTAAATGATTTTTTAGATTATGTTAGTATGGACTATGAAGAATTTATAAATACAGTAAATAAATTTAGACCTAATCATTTGTGGGAAAAAGAAAAAAAATTATGGAAATTGAAAATTGATGTTAATTCTGTTGGTCATTGAAAAAATATTTTTTTTTAAGTATAAAAACATCCTTTAAATCTTCTTTAATTATACTTTTTTGTAGTATTTTCATTTTATAAAATTTCTTTATTATTTTTTCATTAAAATCAATACTTTTAGAATATCTTTTTATTTTACTATTATCAGGATGAATTTTTTTAAAATTAAAAATTTTTCCAGTTGAAATATTTTTTTTTATAGAAATAATAGCAGATTTAACAGCTAGCATAGAGTAATCAAAATTATTTTCTGTTGGTTCAGAAAGTGCATGATAAAGTATAGGTCCATTATCTAAAGTTTTAGAAATATAATGAATAGTAGAACCAACTAGATTGTAATTATTTTCATACAAAGCCCAAAAATTACAATCTGAACCTTTATAGCATGGAGAGATTCCCATATGTATGTTAATTGCTTTTTTCTTAACTAAATATTTTAAAAGATTTCCTTTAATAAAACTTGAACCAAAAATAATATATAGGTCACTTTTTAAAAATGGTTCAATTTCTTTTATTTTAATATAATTTAAATCTCCATATTGAAGTGATAAGAGATTAATTTTATTACTTCTTTTAATATAATAATCTTTAAAAATTTTATTCTCTGCTGCCTTTACCTTTAAAAAATATTTTTCAATTAACTTATTTTTTTTATATAAACCAATTTTTTTTCCTGTAAAAATTGTTGCGCATTCTTGAATGACAAAAAGCTTTTTACAATTCTTGCTAAGTAAGTTGATTAAGAAATTATGCCTTCTCTGATTAGATGTGAATAAAGTAATTTTCATTTATTTAATTGTATTAAAATTGATGGTGCATCATGTCTAGCAATTTCAAATGGATTTTGATTGATCTTTTTCATTCCTTTGTCCAATGTCATAACTTGTTTAAAACCAAGCTCAATATCCAATTTTTTGAGAATTTTTATAGTCATTTTATTATATGAACCACAAGGATGACTCATGGATATTACATTTTTTTTAATTATTTTTTCTAATATAGATTTATTTTTTTTATACTCAAATAATTGTTTATTTTTGGAAAGTTTGGAAATTTGTGATGGATGCGTATGTGAGTGCAGACCTATCATATGACCTTTTTTGACTAACTTTTTAAGGTCATTTTTTGAAAAAAATAATTTATTTAAAATTTTTGATTTATCAAATTTTTTTTTTTTAAAAAATATTTCCATTATTTGATCATATTTTTTAGTTGATAAAATATTATCCCTGGTAATTCTAAATTTAATATCAGCATCACTGAAATAAGGAAATTTAATCTTCCATTCCTTTATAGAATAACCAAAAATTTTCAATTTTTTTTGCTTTATAATTTTATCAATATCAAGATTAAATTTTTTTTTGACTAAAAAAAGAAACTCATGGTTAAATGTATCTGCATTATCAAAAAAATTAGTTCTAAAATATCTATATAGTTCAAGCTTTTGTTTTTTTGGATTAGTAAAAATTTCAGTATGTACAAAAAAAAAAGCTTTAATCTTTAATTTATCAAGAACTGGAACGATCAAATCTATTTGTGATTTGAGAGCATCATCAAAAGTCAAGCAAATGTGTTTTGATTTTAATTTTCTACTAGTTAATTTATGAATGAAATCTTGAGCATCTAAAATATTTTTTCTTCTAACAAATCTAATAATCTTTTCAAATTCTTTAATGGAAATAGAGCCTTGTCCAGGCTTATATCTCTTATTATCATGAATATGATGAAACATTATACCATGATAAAAATAATTTTTCTTGTTAAAATAATTTATTTTCATTTATAAGTTACACTTTATATTAAGTTGAATATTAGATTTAGTATAATTTGCAATTTATACTAACAGGAAATATATAGTATTGTAAAATCATTGATATCTAAAAATGAAAATAAAACCTTGCATCATTGGTCTTGGCTATGTTGGTTTGCCAGTGATACTTAATTTATCAAAAAAGTTTGATTGTTTAGGATTTGATATTGATAAAAAAAGAGTAGCAAAACTAAAAAAAAAAATAGATTTTAACAAAGAATTTAAAAAAAAAGATTTTTATAAAAGAAAGCTTAAATTTACATCTAAATTTAGAGAAATTAATCAGTGTAATTTTTTTATTGTTTGTGTTCCAACACCAACCTCTAAAAATAAAAAACCTGATCTTAAAAATTTAGATAATGCAATTAAAATTTTATCTAAAGTTGTAAAAAAGAACGATATCATTTTTATTGAGTCGACAATATTCCCTGGATTAACAAAAAAATATAAAGATTTTATTCAAAAAAAAACGAGTCTTCTATACAATAGAGATTTTTTTATGGGCTATAGTCCTGAAAGAGTAAATCCAGGAGATAAATCAAATGTATTAGCCAAAATAGAAAAGATTGTTTCGATAGATACAATGAGTAAAGAAATTAAATCAAAAGTAATTAATGTTTATAACTGTCTTTCTAAGAAGGTTATTTTTACAAATAATATAAGAGCTGCAGAAACAGCAAAGGTGATTGAAAATATACAAAGAGATATAAATATAGCATTAATTAATGAAATTCTTTTGACTTGTAAGATCCTGAATATTAATTTTAGAGAGGTAATTAGATTGGCACAAACTAAATGGAATTTTTTAAAATTCGATCCAGGGCTAGTAGGTGGGCATTGTTTGCCTGTAGATCCTTATTATCTTGCTAGTATTGCAGCAAAAAAAAATTTTGAAACTAAAGTCACATTATCAGGAAGGAAAGTAAACGATAGTATGGATGTCTTTGTTTTAAATGAAATAAAAAAATTTTTAAAACTTAAAAGAAAATCTATAAAATCTGGAAAGATTTTGCTTATTGGTATTTCTTATAAACCTGGAATTGCTGATATGAGAAATTCCTTAAATTTCAAAATTTTAAAAAAATTGATCCAAAAAAGAGCTCAAGTAAAAGCCTTTGATCCTTATGTAAAAGACCAAATAAAATCAAAATATAAATTTATAGATAAAGTTTCAATAAAAAATAAATTTGATGTAATTGTTTTTTTATCTAAACATAAAAAATTTGAGTTTGAATATAAAAGATTAAATATAAAAAATAATAATACTAAATTATTAGATCCTTTCGAGTATTATAAAAAATAATTTAATGAAAGTTGCTTTTACAAATAGTATTTTTTTTCGACAAAAATATGGTGGTGTTTCTAGATATTTTTGCTCAGTTATGAATGAATTAATTAAAGCAAATATTGATATAAAAGTTTTTACTTTAATTTTCAAAAATAATTACCTAAAAAAAATTCCAAAAAAAAATAGACAAGGTATTTTTATTCCTAGATATCCAATCGCAAATTTTTTAGAAAATCAAATTGAAAAAGTTTTACATTATCAAATTCAAAATTCATCATATGATATTGTCCATGAAACATATTATTCTAGAGAATTTCTGAACTTTAATAGAAAGAAAAAAGTTATTACAGTGTATGACCTTATTCATGAAAAATTTGATAATTTATATACAAAAAAAAATCTTTCTTTAAAAAAAAGGATTATTGATGAGTCTGATGTTGTAATTTGTATTTCAAACAATACTAAAAATGATTTAATAAATTATTATAAAGTACCTGAAAAAAAAATTTACGTTACTTATCTTGGATGCGATCATTTAAAAGATGACCCTGAAAATGGTGAATTCGAAGATTTTTTTTTACCAGAGAATTTTATTCTTTTTGTTGGTTCACGTCTTAAATATAAAAATTTTAAATTGTTTATAGAGTCATATGCGTCCAGCAAAATCATTCGCGATGAATTTGAAATTGTGTGCTTTGGTGGCGGCAATTTCACAGATGCTGAAAAAAAATTTTTTTCTGAACTTAACTTAGATAAAAAAATAATCCACAGACATGGAAATGATAATTTGCTTTCTTATTTATATAAAAAAGCAAAACTTTTTATTTTCCCATCTCAATATGAAGGATTTGGTATTCCTTTGATTGAAGCAATGTCACTTGGTTGTCCAGTTCTGGCGAGTGATATTAATGTTTTTAGGGAAATAAGTGAAAATGGAATTAACTATTTTACAAATAATGATAAAAAGAGTTTAACAGAAAATTTAGAATACTTGTTAAAAAATGAAAAAAATCTTAATTCAAAAATAACTTTTGCAAAGAAAATATCTAATAAATATTCATGGAAAAACTGTGCTAATCAAACAATAGAAATATATAATAAGATTTAACTTTTTAATTATCTTTAAAATAAATTATAAATAGATTTTTTAAAGTTCTAAAAACCTCAATTCCAGGAATTTTAGAACTCCCATGCTTTCTATTTTCAAAATTAATTGGAATTTCATAAATATTTACTCCATGTTTATGTAATCGATAAATTGTTTCCATGAAAAAACTGTAACCTTTTGATTTTATCATATTGAGATTGAAGTTTCCCAATGTTTCTAAATTAAAACCTCTAAAAGATGTTGTAAATTCATTTGAATTAATTTTTAAAAAATATTTGATTACTTTATTTCCTAAAATACTTAGTTGTTTCCTTAATAAAGACATGTGACAACTACCCCCCTCAACATATCTTGATCCAATTACAAATTTATTTTCATCAAGTATTTTTATCATCTTTGGTATTTCTACTGGATCATGTGATAAATCAGCATCCATTGTAATTAATTTCTTGTACCCGTTCTCCAAAGCATAATTATAAGCAAGTTTATGAGCTGTATCTAACCCTTTCTTTTGTGGTCTAACAATTATCGTCAAATTTTTTTGTGTTTGTTTAATTTTATTTAATTCCAAACCTGTCCCATCAGGGCTATTATCATCAATTATAAGTATATCTACCTTATCACAAACTGAGTTAATTTTAGTTAAAAGTTTATTGATGTTATTTTTTTCATTATAAGTTGCTGTAAAGATTAGTGTTTGGGTCATTTAAAAATTAGTTTATATATATATAAGATAAAAAAATTTTGAAATCATAAAATATGTATAGAAAAAAAGCCATTATATTTGGTGTTAGCGGTCAAGATGGAAGTTATCTTTCCCATTTTTTATTAGATAAAAAGTATTCTGTAGTTGGAGTTACAAGAAAGAATTCTGATAAAAATTTAGCAAGATTAAAAAAACTCGGAATAATCAGCAAGGTTCAAATCGTGAAAGGCGAGGCATCTAATTACAAATTTTGTCTAAAATTGATCAATTCTTCTATTGATGAAATATATTTTTTATCAGGCTATTCTTCAGTTGTGGGATCTTTCTTAAATCCTCATCTTTCATTAGAAAGTAATGTTTCGGGTTTAATTAATATTTTAGAAATAATAAAAAAAAAAAGATTAAAAATTAAACTGTTTAACGCAGGATCTGGTCAATTTTTTGGAGATAATAAAAAAAATTCATATAGTATTCATTCCAAAATTGAACCGAGGAGCCCTTATGGAATATCAAAAGCAGCTGCATTTTGGCTTACAAAAATTTATCGCGAAAATTGTGATATTTTTTGTTGCACTGGAATTTTATTTAATCATGAGTCTCCTTTAAGATCTAGCGAATTTGTTACAAAAAAGATTGTTGATACAGCAAAAAAAATCAAAAAAAATAAAAAAGTTAAATTAGAACTAGGAGATATAAATATTTACAGAGATTGGGGATGGGCTCCTGATTATGTTGAAGCAATGTGGCTAATTTTACAAAGAAAAAGACCACAAGACTTTATTATTGGCTCTGGAAAAATTTATTCTCTAAAAGATTTTGTATATGAAGTTTTTAAATATTTAAATTTAAACAAAAAAAATCTAAAAACAAATGTTCAAAAATATAAAAGAAAAATAGATTTAAAAGGATACAAAGCAAATATTAATGAAACAAAAAAACTACTTAAATGGAGACCAAAATTAAAATTTAAAACTATAATTCATAAGATGATTAAAAATGAATTATTTTAATTTAATATTCTCAAATAAATCTATTTTAAGAATACTTCAATTAGAAATCTTTAAGAAATTTAAAATTTATGGAGATATTATTGAATTTGGAGCATCAGAAAAAATTGAAAAAAATTTTTGTAATAAAAATCTAAAAAATAGCAAAATTACTTATTCAAATCTCGATTCGACAGATAAAAAATTCTTAAATATTGATTTACAAAAAAATTTTTTTTTAAAGACTAAATATGATTATATTGTTATTTTTAATGTGCTAGAACATCTTTTGGATCCTAATTTTGCCCTAAAAAACTTATCTTCAATTTGTAAAAAAAATGGAAAAATAATTGGATCTACGCCGTTTATTTTCAGAGTTCACGGAGCTCCTAATGATTATTCAAGGTTTACAAAAGACCACTTAATTGAATTATTAAAAACAAATAATTTTAAGAACATAGAAATTATTGAGCTAGGCACTGGCCCATTTTTAGCTTGTATTTCCTTATTAAGAAGTTACTTAAAGTATTTACCAATTTTATATCAATTGTTAATTTTATTATCGGTAGTTTTTGATAAATTGATAAAATTACTAATTAAAACTGATCCCAAAAAAATTTATCCTATAGGATATGTTTTTTTTGCAACCAGTGCTTAAAATATGAAAAATAAAATACTTGTTACAGGTGGTACTGGCCTTATCGGCAAATATTTACAAAAAGAAATGCCAAGTGCTGTATATGTTGGATCTTCTGACTATAATTTAACTAGAAATGAAGAAGTAATAAAAATGTTTGAGGATATAAACCCGAGTATTGTAATTCACCTTGCTGCACTTGTTGGAGGTGTTCATCATAACATTGAGGAGCCTGTGAAATACTTTGAGGAAAATGTATTAATGAATACTTTAGTTCTTAAAGAAAGCTATAAATTTAACGTCAAAAGATTTACTGGAATATTAAGTTCATGTATTTATCCCGATAAAATTTTGAATTATCCAATTAAAGAAGATAAATTAATTGAGGGCGCACCTCATCAAGATTTGTTTTCTTATTCATATGCGAAAAGATGTTTGGCTATTCAAGTTGATATGTACAACAAAAAATACAATACAAATTACAACTATTTAATTCCATGTAATTTATATGGAGAATTTGATAAATTTGATCAAATACGAGGTCATTTTGTGGGCGCTTTAATTCATAAAATTATTAATGCAAAAAACTCAAAAAAAAAATCTATTGAATTATTTGGTGATGGCACACCTCTCAGACAATTTATGCATGCAAGGGATGTGGCTAGAGTAATTTGTAGAATGATAGAGGAAGACAAATATTTTAACATGAATATTGCTACAGATGAAAATTATACAATTGATAAGATAGCGAAAATTGCTCTCAAAGTTTGTGATGCTGAGTATTTAGAAATAAAATACAATCCTGATAGACCCAATGGTCAAATGAGAAAAGATATTGATACAAGTTTATTTGAAAAAAATTTTGCAAATTTAAAGTTAGTTCGTTTATCAGAAGGAATTAAGGAAATTTACGAAAAATTAAAAAAATGACAAAAACACTTTTATTTGGAGGTAGTGGTTTTTTCGGACCAGTAATTTTGTCAAAAGATCCAAATATCGTATCAGTTGGAAGAACAAAACCGCCCAGCTATTGTAAAAATGAGCATATTCACATTAATGACCTGAACGAATTAAATAAATTAGATACTATAGAGTTTGATAAGGTAATTTTCTTAATAGGTAGTTCCAACCATCATGACATTAATATAAATATTGATATGGGAATTGATTTTAATGTATACCCATTAAATAAAGCTCTAGACTATTTTTCAAAAAAAAATTTAAAAAAATTTATTTGTTTTACAACAATTCTTTTATACGATCAAAAAAAACTAATTATACCTGTTGATGAATCACAGGATATTAATCCTTTTGCTAATAAATATATTTTTAGTAAATACTTATCAGAACAAATAGTAAAATTTTATTTAAATAAGGTCCCCTCCATTATAGTAAGATTAAGTAATATATATGGTTATACCAAACTAAGACGGCCAGATCTAATACCTACAATTATGCAAGATGTTTTTGAAAAAGAAAAAGTTGAAATTTGGTCAAATAAACCAAAGAGGGATTTTATTTTTACCGAAGATGCTGCAGATGCGGTGTTAGAATTATTAAAAACAGATTATACAGGTATAATAAATTTGGGGTCAGGAAAAATGTCATCATTAAAACTTATCTCTGAGATAATTGAGGATCTTTCAGGAAAAAAAATAGTTTCAAAAGATAAAATTGTAAGTGGACCGATGGAATTTAATACTAATATAAAAAAAATTTCAGAAATTACAGGTTGGGAGCCTAAATTTGATATTAAAAACGGTCTTGAAAAAACTTTTAATATTATGAAATCATATTATTCAAAATAAATCTGATGAAATTATTTTATTGGTCACCTTTTTTATCTAATATAGCTACAATAGATGCTGTTATTAATTCAATAAACTCATTAAAAAGATATGGTGAGAAAAATAAATATAAAACTTATCTCATTGACGCTTCAGGTGAATGGCAGGAGAAATCAGATAAAACTTCTGAAATAAACATTATAAAATTGTATAAAAAAAAGTATTACAGATCTTTACCCAAAGGAAATTTCTTTAAAAGTAGATTATCTCAATTGATTATTTTTATACGAAATTTCAATTTATTAAAAAAATTATTACTTAAAGAAAAACCAGATTTTTTAATTGCCCATCTAATCATATCCTTACCTTTAATTTTATTTTTTTTTTTTTAGATTTGACACTAAACTAATAATAAGAATTTCAGGCACCCCAAAACTAAATAAATTTAGGAGATTTTTTTGGTCTATATTTTCTAAAAATGTTCATCTTGTAACTTGCCCAACTAAATCGACATTACAAAAACTTAATCAATTAAATATTTTTCCTCAAAAAAAATTAAAACTTCTTTATGATCCAATATTAAGAGTCAATTACATAAATATAAAAAAAAGAGAAAAATTAGAAGATAAGTTAACTGGAACGGAATATATTCTTAGTATTGGAAGGTTGACTAAACAAAAAAATTTTTTTTTATTAATAAAAGCTTTTAAAGAAATTTTAAAAAAATATTCAAACTTAAAATTGGTAATATTGGGCGATGGTGAAGAGAGAAAAAAAATTGAAGAATTAATAGAAAAACAATCTTTAAAAAATAATATTTTTTTAGAGGGATATAAAAAAAACATATTTAATTATTTGTATAATTGTGAATGTTATATTTCTTCATCATTATATGAAGATCCAGGTTTTAGTTTAATAGAGTCAGGATTTTTGAATAAATTTGTAATTGCTGCAGACTCTAAAACAGGTCCAACAGAAATATTAGATAACTCTAACAATGGTCTCCTATTTAAAAATAATGACAAAAAATCTCTTATTAATCAATATTTGACTTTCAAAAATTTAAGTTTTGAGCAAGTAACGAAAAAAAAATTAAATCTTAAAAAATTCTCAAAAAATTTTTCTGTTTTTAACCATTTTAAAAATATGAGGGAAATTTTATCTAATTAGAATAGTAAAAAAAGTTTTTGTTTTTTTTACTTAAATTAAACTCATTATTTGATTGATGTTTTTTTAGATGATTTTATCTATATCATTAAATATCAAATTTAGTTGTTTTATAATTTTTGGATAATTCTAGCTATTTAGGCAGCCTGACAAGGCTTAAACTTATGATACATAATTTTTTGTATAGAAATATCTATATTTTTTTTCCAAATAATTGATATATCAATAATTACTTATGCAAATTTTAATTACTGGAGCAGCTGGTTTTATAGGCTTTAATTTATCGAAATATTTGCTTAAAAATAGTAAGCTTAAGATTTTCGGCATAGACAATTATAATAGCTATTATTCAAAATCTTTAAAAATTGATAGAATTAAAGAATTAAAAAAATTTCATAATTTTAAATTTGAAAAAATTGATATTACAAATAAAAAAAAATTAGATATTTTTTTTAAAAAAAAAAAAAATTTCTTTAATAATTAATCTAGCTGCACAGGCAGGAGTTAGGTATTCTTTAATAAAACCAACTGAATATGTAGAGAATAATGTCTTAGGTTTCTATAATATCGTTAGTGTAGCAGAAAAACATAAAATTAAAAAAATTATATATGCATCATCAAGCTCAGTGTATGGAGACTCGACAACTTTTCCATTAAGTGAAAAACAAGAAATAAAGCCAAAAAATATCTATGCTCTTTCAAAAAAGGTAAATGAGGAAATGGCTGATGTATTTTCAGAACAATTTAAAATATATTTTACAGGTTTAAGGTTTTTCACAGTTTATGGAGAATGGGGGAGACCAGATATGTTTATGATGAAGTATTTAGAATCTTCATTTAATTCCTCAAAAAAATTTTATTTAAATAACTTTGGAAATCATACTAGAGATTTTACGTACATTGATGATGTCTGTGAAATTATTAAAAGACTTATTATGACAAAAAATAAAAAAAAATATCATCAATTATTTAATATTTGTTCGAACAAGCCATTAAATCTCTCAAAAATTATTAAACAAATAAATAAACTTACTTTTAAAAATCCAAAAATTTTTAAAAGATCCCTTCAAAAAGCTGATGTAATTAAAACACATGGATCTAACAAAAAAATTTTATCAAAAATTGGTAATATGAAATTTACAAAAATAGACATCGGTCTAATAAAAACTTTAAATTGGTTCAAAGAGTATTATAATTGTTAAACTAAATTTTATTAAATAAATTTTCAAAATTTTTTTTATGTTTTATAAGATTAAATTTCGAAACATTTTTTTTTGCTAATTTAGTCTTTTTATAAAAAATATGGGGATTTTTTAAATACTTTTGAATTTCATATGCTAAATTTTTATACCCATTATTGTAAATAGTACCACATTTACCATTAAGTAAAATTTCATTTATACCTCCATGACTCTGAGAAGATATTACAGGAATTCCCAGATTTGCTGCCTCAACCACTGAATTTGGAAAACCTTCAAAATATGATGAATTAATATATAAATGAGTTCGTAATAGATATTTTTCAATATTGGTTTTATATCCATGGAATTTAACGTTTTTTGTTAAATTTAATTTTTTAGTAAGATCTTTTAAATTTTTTTTTTCTGGACCATCACCAATAATTTCTAAATTAATATTTTTAATTTTTAAATAATCTAAAGCATATATTATCTCATGAATTGCTTTTTCTTTAGACAATCTACAAATGGTTGAAATCACAATTTTTTTATTTAAATAATTTCTATTTTTCATAATTTTGTTATTTGAAATTATTGATGGAGGGTGAATTGTAATTGATTTATGGCCATATTTCTTTTTTAAATAACTACTTATATAAGTTGAATTACAAATAATCTTATCAAACCTAATGTAATATAAGCGTATTAAAAACTTAATTATAAATTTTTTAATAAAATCAGTTAAACCAAAATAAATTTCTAATTCTTTTAGCGGAGTTCTTTCAATAGCAATTAATCTATCATTTGAGTTTTTATTTATAAGTAAAGCACATAAAATATTTGTGTAATTAATGTTAGAGATAAAAATATTTTTAGATTTAAGATTACGAATTTTCTTGAATAATTTTCTAACTTTAAATATTGAAAATAAAGCTCTTTCAGACTTTATCTTAAAAATTTTTATACCCCTTTTTTTTAAACTACTTTCATAGGCACATTTATTTAAGCATATAATACTTATATTAAATTTATTTTTGTTTAGTGAGCTGCATAGTCTATAAACTGAATTTCCAGCCCCACCAAAACCAAATCTAGCTAAGAAAAAAAATAAATTTATTTTCATTTTGTTAAAATAATAAAATAAGTCTCAGAATGAAAACCTTTTAAAAATTTTTTCTGGAATTAAATTTACAACTTTCATTATTATTTTCCAAAAGATATTTATATAGATTATTTCCTTTTTTTTATTTACTGCATTTTTTAGAATTAATGCAACTTTTTTTGGTTTAGTTACTAAAAAGCTAGGTGGGTTCCAATTTCCTTCTCTAAAAGGTTTTGTATTCATATAGCCCGGGATTATAGTAGTAACAGAAATTTTATCTCTAAATAATTTTTGCCTTAAAGCAGATAAAAAAGAAATTAAACCTGATTTTGAAGAAGAATAATAAAATTGTTTTTTTCTCCCCCTGAGACCAGCTACTGATGTGAAAACTGCTATAAAGGAATTTTTATTCTTTATTATTTTTTTTGACAATTCTGTCAATATTACTACTGGATTCAAAAAATTAATTTCAATATTTTTTTTGGCTTGCTCAATATTTAAATACTCAAAATTTCCGTCTCCAGTAAAACCAGCTACCCAAATTATTCCTGAAATATCATTATTTAAAGTGCTTATTATATCTAAATTTCTATCTAAATCTAACAAATCTACTTCGAAAATCTCTAACTTGTTTTCTAAATCTTTAAAATAAACTTTGCTTTTTATTAATTCCACAAAATTTCTTTTTAATCTACAAAAGATGATTATTTTATCACGTTCATTAATGTACAAATTTATCAATTCTAAAGATATTTCTGAGGTTCCTCCATAAATAATAATTTTTTTATATTTCATCTTTTAACTTTAATCTTAATCTTTTTGAAAACTCGTTATTCATTATTTTTTGTTTATCTAAATATTTCAAGTTTTGTTTAAAATTTACGTACTCTTTTTTATTTTTAATAAGTTTATATTTCTGAATTATATCCTTGGAAAAGTTTATTCTCAAATTATGTGTAGATATTAATTTTAAGAAAAAGTTTTTTATCTCTTTGGATTTAAAATCATTATTAAAGTCAAAAGATATTGAGTAGCCCTTACCATAAAAATTTAAATATTTACCCTTTTCATTAATTTTTTTAATAATTATAAATGTAGACTTTACTTTATTTTTATCAAAAAACTCTGATATGGTTTGGATTACATATCTAAATTTTTTTTCTGGTATTAAAAACTGGATTTGAAAAAAACCATTGTTGTAACAATTATTAAAATTTAACCATTTGTCTTGAGGATAAAAAAATTTATCAAAATTAACTATTGACTCTTTTTTTATAAATCTAAAAAATATATAGTTAATTATCTTGGATAAAAAAAAATTGTGAATATAAGCTTTTAAAAAAAGAGTTGTAAAAAAGTTAGTTTGATTGTTGTTGTATTCATAATTATTAATTTTAGTTTTTACCGAATGGTAATCGCCAGTGTAAAAAAGACCTCTAAATTTTTTTTTATTTAAAGAATGACTGTCTATCCAAGAAACATTAAACTTAGCATTTTTTTTTACTATTTTTTCAAATTGATCAATATTATAGAACTGAGAAATAATTTGTTTAATATTTTGATTTTTAATTTTTTTAAGCTTTATAACTGCATTTAAAATTATTCCAGTCAAACCATAACCACCTATAGTCAAATCAAAAATTTTTCTATTAGATTTTTTCGAACAATTTAAAATTTTTTTATTGGGTCTTAATAATTGAAATTCTTTTA